>Ga0102592_1001282_pt1 | contig 29565 bp, 27 predicted proteins | sample AraplaCol_mMF_r2_FD_76861 | JGI IMG/M metagenome (GOLD analysis project Ga0102592, IMG submission 76861) | Arabidopsis root microbial communities from North Carolina, USA - plate scrape MF_Col_mMF_r2 (SPADES assembly) (version 2) | ecosystem: Host-associated > Plants > Roots > Endosphere...
TCCGTCGGCGCTGGTGAAATCGTCGGCCTGATCGGCCCGAATGGCGCGGGCAAGTCGACACTCTTCAACCTGATCGCCGGCGTGTTGCCGCCCACCCAGGGTTCGATCTGGTTCGACGGCAAGGACGTCACCCGCATGCCTGCGGCTGAGCGTTGTGCGCTTGGCATCGCGCGCACCTTCCAGGTGGTCAAAAGCTTCGAGACGATGACCGTCATTGACAATGTCATCGTCGGGGCGCTGATCCGCAACGACAAGATGAAGGATGCGCGGCGCAAGGCGCATGAAGTTCTGGAATTCTGCGGCCTCGCGCCCCGCGCTGACAAACTCGCGCGCGAGCTCATCCCGTCCGAGAAGCGCCGCCTCGAAGTCGCCCGCGCGCTGGCGACCGAACCAAAGCTGCTCATGCTCGACGAATGCCTTACCGGCCTCACGCCGCTGGAAGCGCAGTCGGGGGTCGCGCTGGTGCGAAAAGTGCGCGACACCGGCGTCACGGTGCTGATGGTCGAACACGTCATGGAAATCGTGATGCCGCTGGTCGATCGCGCCATCGTGCTCAATCTCGGCAAGAAGCTCGTCGAAGGCAAACCCGCGGATGTCGTCCGGCATCCAGAAGTCATCAGTGCATATCTCGGGGATCGCCATGCTGTCGGTGCGTGACGTCACCACCGCCTATCAGGGGCTGGTCGCCATCTCGGACGTCACCATCGACGTCGCCAAGGGCGAGGTCGTCGCCGTCTGCGGTGCCAATGGGGCCGGCAAGTCGACCTTGATCAAATCCATCGCCGGCGCCGAGCGCCCGCGCTCGGGCACGGTCACTTTCGATGGCCAGCAGATCAACGGCATGGCGCAGCATCTGATCACCGCGCGCGGCATCGCCTATGTACCGGAGAACCGCCGCCTGTTTCCGCGGTTGTCGGTCGAGGACAATCTCAAGCTCGGCAGCTACATGTATCGCAGCCAGGCCGATCGCGAAAAGCCGCTGGAATTCGTGTTCGAGCTGTTTCCGCGTCTCTCCGAGCGCCTCGAACAGCGCGCCGAAACCTTGTCCGGCGGCGAGCAGCAGATGCTGGCCATCAGCCGCGCGCTGATGACGCGGCCGCGGCTGCTGATGCTCGACGAGCCCTCGCAGGGCATCATGCCGAAGCTCGTGGACGAAATCTTCCAGGCCGTGAAGAAGATCCGCGACACGGGCATGACGGTGCTGATCGTCGAGCAGCGCATGGCCGAAGTCTTGGAGATCGCCGACCGCGCCTACATCCTGCAGACCGGTCGCGTGCTGATGCAGGGCAAGGCGTCGGAGATCGCGACCAATCCCGATGTCAGGAAGGCGTATCTGGGGCTGTAGCTCTCAGCCGTCATTGCGAGGAGCGAAGCGACGAAGCAATCCAGAAAGGCTGCGAGCGAAAGCCGGATTGCTTCGCTGCGCTCGCAATGACGGGTCTATTCGAACAGGCTTGGGTACACATCTTTCCAATCCGGGTTCGTCGCTTCAATCAGCGCCAGTTTTTTGACCCGGCTGCCGCCTTTGACCTGTTTCTCGCGCTGAATGGCTGATTCCATGGTCTCGTGGACCTCGTACCAGACGAGGACTTTGCAATTATAGCGTTTGGTGAAGCCCGGTGCCCATCCATTGCGGTGCTGATAGGCTCTCTTCGGCAAATCGCTGGTCACCCCGACATACAGCGTCCCATTTCGCCGGTTGGCCATCATGTAGACGCACGGTTCCTTCATCGCGTCCCCCGTCGCGATTTTCACCGTCATTGCGAGCGTAGCGAAGCAATCCAGAAGGCCAAGTGAAGGAAGTCTGGATTGCTTCGTCGCTGCGCTCCTCGCAATGACGGCCGCTAGTGATCGTGCCCGTGCTCCGGCAGTGTCAGACCGAAATTCTTCACCAAATCACTCACCTGCTCCGGCGACAGATGCCTTGGATTGAGCCCGCGCAATAGCAGATACAGTTTTGCCGTTTCCTCCAGCTCCTCCATCGCATAGACCGCGGCCTCCAGGCTGTCGCCCGCCACCACGGGGCCGTGATTGGCGAGCAGCACGGATGAATATTTCCCGGCCAATCCCTTGATTGCATCCGCCACGGCGGGGTCGCCCGGACGATAATATGGCACCAGCGCGGTCGCGCCGCATTTCATCATGTAATAGGGCGTCATCGGCGGCAGCACCGCACGCGGATTGACTTCGGGCAGCATCGATACTGCCACCGAGTGGGTCGAATGCAGATGCACGATCGCCTGTGCCGTGCCGCGCGTTTCATACAGCGCCGTATGCAGCGGCACTTCCTTGGTCGGCTTGTCGCCGGAGATGAGCCGACCCTGCGCATCCAGCCGCGACAGTTTCGCGGGATCGAGCCAGCCGAGTGAGGCATTGGTGGGCGTCACCAGCCAGCCGCCGTCGGCACAGCGGACGCTGATATTGCCGGACGAGCCCGGCGTCAGCCCGCGCTCGAACAGCGAGCGACCGAGCCGGCAAATGTCGTCACGCAACTGTGTGTCGTTCATGATGTTCCTCGCCACGGCTTTGTCCCATGCTTTCGCAGGATGGCCAAGCCGTGTTACCGAAAGGACAAGGCCGCGCCAGCCGGCTCATGAGGAACTGAGGAAGTCGCCATGTCATCTGCATCTGAAAAGCCGCGTGTGGCCGTTATCGGTCTGGGATCGATGGGCTACGGCATGGCCCTGTCGCTGAAGAAGGCGGGTTTTGCCGTGGTCGGCTGCGATGTCGCGGCCGAGGCTGTCGCCCGCTTCGTGAAGGATGGCGGCGAGGGTGCCAGCTCGCCGGCCGCGGCGGCCCAGAATGCCGACATCGTCGTAAGCGTCGTCGTGAATGGCGCGCAGACCGCCAGCATTCTGTTCGGCACCGATGGCGTCGCGGAGACGCTGCCGAAGGGCGCGGTCTTCGTGTCCTCGGCCACCATGGATCCCGATGTCGCCCGCCGTCTGGCCGGCGAGCTCGAGGCCACCGGCCGCTTCTATCTCGATGCCCCCATCTCCGGCGGTGCCCAGCGTGCGGCGCAGGGCGAACTCACGATCCTTGCCTCCGGTAGCGCTGCTGCCTTCGCCAAGGCGCGCCCGGCTCTCGATGCCATGTCGGCAAAGCTCTATGAACTCGGCGATGCTCCGGGGCAGGGCGCCGCCTTCAAGATGATCAACCAGCTCCTCGCCGGCGTGCATATCGCTGCGGCCTCCGAGGCCATCGCCTTCGCCGCCAGGCAGGGGCTCGACATCCGCAAGGTCTATGAGGTCATCACCGCCTCGGCCGGCAATTCCTGGATGTTCGAGAACCGCATGCCGCATGTGCTCGATGGCGATTACACGCCGCGCAGCGCGGTCGATATCTTCGTCAAGGACCTCGGCATCATTCAGGACATGGCGCGCACCGCAAAATTCCCCGTGCCGGTGTCAGCTGCGGCGTTGCAGATGTTCCTGATGACATCCGCTGCCGGCATGGGCCGCGACGACGATGCGTCGGTGGCGCGCATGTATGCGCAGGTGACCGGGACGACGCTCCCGGGCGAGACCAAGTAAGTCGGAGACGATCAATGCCCCGTTTCGCCGCCAATCTCAGCATGATGTTCAACGAACACCCGTTTCTCGATCGCTTCGATGCCGCTGCCAATGCCGGCTTCACCGCTGTCGAATTCCTCTTCCCCTATGAGCACAAGCCCGAAGACGTTGCCCTCCGCCTGAAGCGCAATGGCCTGAAGCAGGTGCTGTTCAACCTCCCGCCCGGCGACTGGAATGCAGGCGAAAAAGGCTTTGCCGCGCGCCCGGACAAATTCGACGATCTGCGCCAGAGCCTGCACACGGCCTTGCCCTATGCCGAGGCCACCGGCGTGCGCCGGCTGCACATGATGGCGGGCATTGCCGATCGCAACGATCCCGCGGCCGTCGATGCCTTCAAGAAATCGGTCGAATGGGCGGCGGATTTTCTCGGTGATCACGGCATCGACGTGGTCATCGAGCCGATCAATGGCCGCGACGTGCCCGGTTATTTCCTCAACGACTTCATGTTCGCCCGCGACATCATCAATGAACTCGCCATTCCCAATCTCGGCCTGCAGTTCGACATCTATCACTGCCAGATCCTGCACGGCGACGTCACGATGCGGCTGCGCGAGATGATGCCACTGATCGGGCATATCCAGATCGCCAGCGTCCCCTCGCGCAACGAGCCCGCGGGCGAAGAGCTGAACTATCCGTTCCTTTTCGCCGAGCTAGATCGTCTCGGCTATGAAAATTATGTCGGCTGCGAATATCGTCCCGCCGGCGACACCGTCGCTGGCCTCGATTGGTTCAAGCCCTATGCGGGAGTGAAAGTATGACGCTCGCACTGGGCTGCATCGCCGACGACTACACCGGCGCTTCGGATCTTGCCAATACGCTGACCCGCAACGGCCTGCGCACCGTGCAGACCATCGGCATTCCAGCCGACGATCTCAAGCTACCCGATGTCGATGCCGTCGTGGTATCGCTGAAGAGCCGCTCGATCGAGGCCGCTGTGGCCGTGGAGAAGTCGCGCGCAGCGGACAAGTGGCTTCGCGGTCGCGGCGCATCCCACGTGCTGTTCAAGATCTGCTCCACTTTCGATTCCACCGACAAGGGCAATATCGGCCCGGTCATGGACGCCCTGCGCAGTGACGCCGGTGATAATCTCGTGCTGGTCACCCCCGCTTTTCCGGAGACCGGGCGCACGGTCTATCAGGGCAACCTCTTCGTCGGCGCGGTGCCGTTGAATGAGAGCCCGCTGAAGGACCATCCGCTCAATCCGATGCACGATTCCAATCTCATGCGCGTGCTGGCGCGGCAGAGCGAGACCAATATCGGGCTGGTTGATCTGGGTATCGTTGCCAGCGGTGCGGATGTCGTGCGTTCGCATCTCGATGGTTTGTCGGAAAACGGTTTTGGCGCGGCCATCGTCGATGCCGTATTCGCAAAGGACCTTGAAACCATTGGCGCTGTTGCGCTCGATCATCGCGTGTCGGTGGGCGCGTCCGGTCTGGGTCTTGGCCTTGCGCGTGGGCTCGTGGCTTCTGGCCGCGTGAAGGCCGACAGCGCGACCTCGCTGGCAGAGAAGCCGGCTGGCGGAACTGCGGCATGTCTCGCCGGAAGCTGCTCGCAGGCAACCCTGCAGCAGATCGCAAAGGCCGAACAAGCCATGCCCGTGTTGCATCTCGATCCTGACAAGGTCGTCGCCGGCAAGGACGAGGTGAAGCGCGCCATCGCCTGGGCGAAGGAACATCTCGGCAAGGGTCCGATCCTGATCGCCAGCAGTTCGACGCCGGATCAGGTGGCGCAGCTGCAGAAGCGGCACGGCCGCGATGCGGCTGGCCACGCCATCGAGCAGGCCATGGCCGATCTCGCCGAAGCACTGGTCGGCGCCGGTGTCCGGCGGCTGGTCGTAGCCGGCGGCGAGACATCGGGTGCGGTGGTCGACAGGCTGGGCATTCCCGGTTTCCTTGTCGGCGCCGAAATCGCAGCCGGCGTTCCGGTGCTGCGCGCCGTGGGCGCGGGGCAGGGCGACATGGTGCTGGCGCTCAAATCCGGCAATTTCGGCGGACCGGATTTCTTCGCCGACGCCCTCAAGCTGATGCCGTAGCATTCGGCTTTTTGCGCCTATCTAACGAGCGGAGGGCTGCCGGAATGGGCAGGCTTCTGCTACTCTCTCATGCATTAAAAATCGTTCATCTTCATGCGGTGGTGACAGCGTTGTGACGAGCGCGAAAACCTCGTCTTTTTAAGTATAAAACTGTTGTCCTGGCGCCACGCCCCGCGCTCAAACGATTAACAATAGCGGCGAAGTGAAGGCCCACCAGCCTTCGTTGCATAGCTAAACCGCTGAAGTTGAGCTAAATCATCCCGCCGGAATTACGCTGCACCGCAGCAGCGTGCGGCCTGGAGACCGTCGATACATGATCGCGTTGGTGCGCATTGCTCTGACCAGGCCCTACACATTCGTCGTGTTGGCCTTGCTGCTGCTGATCGTCGGCCCGCTCGCTGCACTGCGCACTCCCACGGACATCTTCCCGGAAATCCGCATTCCGGTCATCGGCGTGGTCTGGTCCTATACCGGCCTGCCGCCGGACCAGATGGCCGGCCGCATCACCACGCCGTTCCAGCGCTCGCTGACGACGACGGTGAACGACATCGAGCATATCGTCGCCAATTCCTATAACGGCTTCGGCATCGTCAAGATCTTCTTCCAGCCGAATGTCGACATCCGCACCGCCAACGCACAGGTCACCGCGATCTCGCAGACGCTGCTGAGACAGTTGCCGCCTGGCGCGACGCCGCCGCTGATCATGAACTATTCGGCCTCCACGGTGCCGATCATCAACGTGGCACTCTCCGGCGACGGCCTCAACGAACAGCAGTTGCAGGATATCGGCTTCAACCAGCTGCGCACTTCGCTGGTGACGGTGCCCGGTGCCGCGATTCCGTTCCCGTTCGGCGGCAAGCAGCGTCAGGTGACGATCGATCTCAATCCCGGTGCGTTGCAGGCGCGCGGGCTGTCGGGACAGGATGTCGCCAATGCGCTGGCCGCGCAGAACCTGATCACGCCTGTCGGCTCGCAGAAGATCGGTCAGTTCGAATACACCATCAACCTCAATAACTCGCCGCTGAAGATCGAGGAACTGGCCAATCTGCCGATCCGGCAGATCAATGGCGCCATGGTCTATGTGGGCGACGTCGCCACCGTGCGCGACGGCAACTCGCCGCAGACCAATATCGTCCATGTGGACGGCAACCGCTCGGTGCTGATGCAGGTGCTGAAGGCCGGCTCGGTCTCCACGCTCGACATCATTTCCGGCCTGAAGAAGAAAATCGAGGAGGTGCGGCCCGCGCTGCCGGACGCGCTGAAGATCGCCTATATCGGCGACCAGTCGATGTTCGTTGCCGGCGCGATCTCGGGCGTGGCGCATGAAGGTGTCATCGCGGCCGCGCTGACTTCGGTGATGATCCTGCTGTTCCTCGGCAGCTGGCGCTCCACGGTGATCATCGCGGTATCGATCCCGCTCGCGGTGCTGGGCGCCATCATCATGCTGTCGCTGTTCGGCGAGACGCTGAACATCATGACGCTGGGCGGCCTGGCACTCGCGGTCGGCATTCTCGTCGACGACGCCACAGTCACCATCGAGAACATCAATTACCATCTCGAACAGGGCAAGGATGTCGAGACATCCATCATGGATGGCGCCGCGCAGATCGTGACGCCGGCCTTCGTCTCGCTGCTCTGTATCTGTATCGTCTTCGTGCCGATGTTCTTCCTCAACGGCATCGCCAAGTTCCTGTTCGTGCCGATGGCCATGGCCGTGATGTTCGCCATGATCTGGTCGTTCATTCTGTCGCGCACCCTGGTGCCGACCATGGCGATGTATCTGCTCAAGCCGCATGTGCATCACGAAGGCGAGAAGCCGCCGACACGCAATCCGCTGGTCAAGTTCCAGCGCGGCTTCGAGAACCGGTTCGAGAAATTCCGCGCTGGCTATCACAGCCTGCTCGATCTCGCCTTGGCGCGCCGCCCGATCTTCGTGATCGGCTTCCTGCTGTTCGTCGGTGCGTCGTTCCTGCTGGTGCCGTTCCTCGGCCGTAACTTCTTCCCGCAGGTCGATGCCGGCAGCATTTTGATGCATGTGCGCGTGCAGGTCGGAACCCGCGTGGAGGAAACGGCCAATCAGTTGGCCGATATCCAGAAGACGATCCGCAATATCATCCCGCCGAACGAGATCGAGACCATGACCGACAATATCGGTCTGCCGGTCTCGGGCATCAATCTGACCTATAACAACACCGGCGTGCTCGGCAGCGCCGATGGTGACATCCAGATCAAACTGCGCGACGGTCACCGGCCGACCGAGGAATACGTCAAGCAGTTGCGTGAGCGACTGCCGCGCGAATTCCCCGGTACCAGCTTCGCGTTCCTGCCGGCGGACATCGTCAGCCAGATCCTGAATTTCGGCGCGCCGGCGCCCATCGACCTGCAGATCCGCGGCAACCGCACGGCAGAGAATTTTGCCTATGCCAACAAGCTGCTCGCCAAGGTGAAGCAGATTCCGGGCATCGCGGATGCGCGCATCCAGCAATCGCCGAACAATCCCGGTTTCAACATCGATGTCGATCGCACCCGCGCGCAATATGTCGGGCTCACCGAGCGCGACGTCACCAACAGTCTGGTGGTGAATCTCGCAGGCTCCTCGCAAGTAGCGCCGACCTACTATCTCAATCCCGAAAACGGCATCTCCTACTCGATCGTGATGCAGACGCCGCAATACAAGATGGACTCGCTGAACGCGCTGCAGACGCTGCCGATCACCTCGGCCAGCGCCCAGGGATCGCCGATCCTTGGCGGCATCGCCGACATCAACCGCACAGCCACCAATGCCGTGGTGTCGCAATATGACATCCAGACCATGGTGCAGATCTACGCCACCACGCAGGGCCGCGATCTCGGCTCGGTGTCGAATGACATCTACAAGGCCATCGAGGAGACCAAGGCCGAACTGCCGCGCGGCTCGACGGTGGCGCTGCTCGGCCAGGTTGAGACCATGAACTCGTCCTTCGCCGGCCTGCTGTTCGGCCTGCTCGGCGCCGTGGTGCTGATCTATCTCCTGATCGTGGTGAACTTCCAGTCCTGGTCCGATCCGTTCGTGATCATCACCGCGCTACCGGCGGCACTCGCCGGGATCGTCTGGATGCTGTTCACCACGGAGACCACATTGTCGGTTCCGGCGCTCACCGGTGCCATCATGTGTATGGGCGTCGCTACCGCAAACTCGGTGCTGGTGATATCCTTCGCCCGTGAGCGTTATGCCGTGCATGGCGACCCCATCAAGGCGGCGCTGGAAGCCGGTTTCACCCGCTTCCGCCCGGTTCTGATGACGGCACTGGCCATGATCATCGGCATGGCGCCCATGGCCTTCGGCCTTGGCGAGGGCGGCGAGCAGAATGCGCCGCTTGGCCGCGCGGTCATTGGCGGCTTGATTTTTGCAACCATCGCCACATTGATGTTCGTGCCGGTCGTGTTCAGCCTCGTGCATAAAAAACAACAATCCGATCACCAAACTTCGGCCCATCCGGCCGCTTCGGAGCCGTCTCATGTCCACTGAGAAGTCTGACCAGCACATTGCCCCGGTCTCCCGCCGCAAGCTCGGCGTGGCTGGCGTGGTCGGCCTCGTGGTCGCCGGCAGCGTCGTGGTCACCGGCCTCATGGCCCGCGCCAAGACTGACACGGAACTCAAGTCCTGGACGGCCGAGCAGGCGATTCCGACAGTCGCCGTCGCCTTGCCTGGCAGCCGGCCGCTGAAGCCTACCCTGGACCTCCCTGGCCGTCTGGAGGCCTATTCCCGCGCGCCGATCTTCGGCCGCGTCTCCGGCTATCTGAAGAGCTGGGATGCCGATATGGGTGCCCAGGTCAAAGCGGGTCAGGTGATCGCCGAAATCGATGCCCCGGATCTCGACCAGCAGCTGCTGCAGGCCCGCGCCGATCTCGTCAGCCAGCAGTCCAGCGCCAAACTATCCGAAGCCACGCTGAACCGCCGCAAGACGCTGGTGGCGTCGAATTTCGTCTCGGCCCAGGAAATCGACGAGCGCACCGCCGACCTCAATAACAAGCGCGCGGCCGTGAAATCCGGCGAGGCGAATGTGCAGCGCCTCGAGGCGCTAGCCGATTACAAGAAGATCACCGTGCCCTTCGACGGCATCGTCACCCAGCGCAACACCGATGTCGGCGCGCTGATCTCCGGCGGCACCGGCACGGGTGCTGCGATGTTCGTGATCTCCGACGTCAGCAAGCTGCGCGTCTATGTGGAGGTGCCGCAGAACTTTGCCCCCTCCGTCCAGATCGGGACCAAGGCAACCATCACCGTGCCGGATCACCCGAACGAGACCTTCCAGGCCACGGTGGAAGCCTCGTCGCGCGCCGTCGATATCGGCTCCGGCACCACGCGCATGCAGCTCCGCCTCGACAATCCCGACGGCAAGCTGATGCCCGGCGGCTTCGCCAATGTGAAGCTCGCGCTCACCGGCACTGCAGCGCCGCTGCATGTTCCGGCCAGTGCCCTGATCTTCGGCCAGAAGGGGCTGCGCATCGCGACGGTGACGCCGGATGACCGCATCCTGTTCAAGAGCATCACCATCGCCCGCGATCTCGGCCGCGAGATCGAGATCGGCTCGGGTCTGGCCGCGGACGACCGTATCGTCACCGCGCCGCCGGATGGTCTGAACGACGGCGACAAGGTCCGCGTCACCGGCGGGCCGGCTGCGAAGGACGGCAAGCCGACCGCGGAGACGGAGAAGAAGGAAGTGAAGGGGTAGGGATGGTCTCCCTCCCCGGAGCGAAGCGAATGGGGAGGGTCCGCCGATAGGCGGGGGGGGCTCTCCCCACGTGACGTCGGAGCTTGTGGAAGCACCCCACCCGTCTCAAAGCTCGCTGAACGCTCGCTTTGATCCACCCTCCCCACGGCGCCGCTGCGCGGCTTGGGGGAGGGACAAGGCCGCGCCTCAGCCAGCAGTCCACTCCAGCACCCCATCCCCCGCGGTGCTGATCTTGCCCTTCGCGCCCACCGGCGTCCGATCCTGATCCATCAGCATCGCCAGCGTGCCAGCGTCATTGGCCGGCACCCTTGCCAGCGCCCGCTCATTCGCGGTCGTGCGAACGATCACCACGCCGTGCTCGATCTCGCCGCCGCGGCCATAGATCACCGTAAAACTCTCCACGGTCCCATCGCCCGACGCCTCGGTGACATAGGGCGGCACCGGCCCGCGCGCACGATCCGCCTCCGCCTGCACGCTGATGCTCTGCGCGAGCGGCACGTCGGGCGTGTCCTTCGACACCACCAGCGCATGATGCTTGGTCACGAACCCGCCCTGCGCATAAAGCAGGCCCGTCTTCGTTCCCGCACGGATCTTGCGCACCATCGCGCAGGCCGCATGGGCCATGTAGTCATTCAGCGGCGCGCCGAAGAAAGTCAGCCCGCCCGTCACCGTCGGCATCACGTCATCGCCGAGGCCAAGCGTGCGCCGTGCCATCTTCGGCACGCAGGGGAAGCAGCTATAGAGCTCGATCGCATCGAACGCCTTGCCTGACCCACCCACCAGCGCCATCACGGATTTCAGCACCGCATTCTGCGCGTGGCTCTCCACATACTGGTCGCGGTCGAGATAATCGCGCGGCTCCTCCGCCGAAGCGCCGCCGACGATATGCACCATGCGATCGTCCGGCACGCCCGCGGCCCGCGCCTTTGCGAGGCTCGTCACAAGGATCGCCGATGACTGGTTCACCATCGGATTGGCGACCATGAGCTTCGTATAGGGCCAGGCGATCAGCCGGTTATCCGCCGTCGGCGTGGTGATTTCGTTCGGCGTGAACGCTTTCTTGTTCCAGGCTTCCGGATTGGTGGCGGCCACGCCGGCATAGCGCGACCATAATTCGCCACTCTCGCGATGCGCCTCGCGCGGCGTCTGCCCCCAATGCGCAGCGGATGCGGCCTCGTAGAACGGATAGACCGTCACCGGCTTGTTGACGCCGAGCTTCACCGCCATCGGCTTCTGATAGGCGGCGCCGCGCAGCGGCTCCGGCGCGTCCTTGGCAAACGGCGTCCAGGGCAGCTCGACCTTTGCGCGCTCGGCCTTGGTGGCCGTGCCCTGCGACTCCGCGCCGGTGACCGCCGCCACCTGCGACTCGCCACGCGCGATGCGCTGTGCCGCTTCGTGAATGTAGCGGATCGGGCTCTCGCCGCCGACCGGGCCGTAATAGGCGTGCTTCGGTGTGATGCCGAGCCTTTCGCTGAGCTGCTTCTCCGGCGCGGTGTAGCGCCAGCTCAGGAAGTTGACGATGTCGAGCGAGTCGATGTCCTTCAGCAGCTTGCCGCCGGCATCCTGCTCCGCGCGCTTCAGTGCTTCGATCATCAGGTCGAGTGGCTCGAGCCCTTGCGTCAGTTCCTTCGGATGGTCAGAGAATTCACCGACGCCGACGATGACGGGAATGCGATCTTCAGGTTGCTTTGTCATTTTCTTGTTCTCTCTGTCCACACTCTGTCGTCATTGCGAGGAGCGTAGCGACGAAGCAATCCAGTTCTTGGCTTTCTGGATTGCTTCGCTGCGCTCGCAATGACGATGACATTACTCGCTCACCAGCCCATTCAAGCACTCTGCCGCTTCGGCAAAGTCCTCCTTGAACTCCTGCACAACTGCCCCCGCCGACTTGACGCTGTCAATCAGCCCGACGCCCTGGCCGACGAAATAGCTGACCAGATCGCGCGCCTGCGCATTTCCCGCGGCAGCAGAGCGATCGATCGACGCGAAGGCATCGCGGCTGATCAGGCTCTGCAGCGGCATTGGCAGCGCGCCCGGGCTGTCCGGCCCGCGATCCCACGCATCGGTCCATACCGAGCGCAGCTGCCGCGCCGGCTTGCCCGTGCGCCCTTTGGAGCGGATCGCGTCGCGCGATGAGGCCGCGATCATCTTCTCGCGAAAGGTTTCGGATGTCTCTGACTCCGTGGTGGCCAGCCACACCGAGCCCGTCCAGACGCCCGCCGCGCCCATCGCCATGCACGCCGCCATCTGCCTGCCGGTCATGATGCCGCCCGCCGCAAGCACCGGCACATCACGGATCGGCTTGATGGCCTTGATCACCTCCGGCACCAGCACCATGGTCGAAACCTCGCCGCAATGGCCGCCGGCCTCGGTGCCTTGCGCAACGAGAATATCGACACCCGCCGCCACCTGACGGATCGCATGTTCCTTCGCGCCCACCAGCGCAGCCACGGGCACGCCATGCGCGTTCCCCATCTCGATCATGGCCTTCGGCGGCACGCCCAGCGCATTGGCGATCAGCCGGATCGGATGCCGGAACGACACATCAAGCAGTCGCAGCGCGGTCTCGCCATCGAAAGGCTGCGGCTGATCCGCCGAGACCTCGGTGATCCTGAGATCGATGCCATGCTTCTTCAGCAAGCTTCTGGTGAAATCACGATGCTCTGGCGTGATACGGCTTTCCAGCGATTTCCAGGTGACATGCTTCTCGCCGGCTGTGGAGATATTCTCCGGGATCAGCACGTCGATGCCGTAGGGCTTTCCATCGACATGATCGTCGATCCATGTCAGCTCCTGCTCCAGCGTCTGCGGCGAATGCGCTGTGGCGCCGAGCACGCCGAAGCCGCCGGCGCGGCTGACGGCGGCCACGACATCGCGGCAATGGCTGAAAGCGAGCAGGGGAAATTCGATTCCCAGCATGTCGCAGATGGGGGATTTCATGGGCGTCTCCCGGATGGCCGCTTCATGTGGCGACGTTGACGGGAGGCTAGCTGATGAGGGGGATGACGCAAACTCTCTTGTCATCACCCGCGAAAGCGGGTGATCCAGTAAACGGCGTCGATTGAGACGAAGCTCATCCGGCAGTGTCTACTGGATCCCCGCTTTCGCGGGGATGACAGACCGGGGAAGACATTCCGCCTCGCAAAATACGTACCCCATTTCATCCTTGCGCTTTCGCGCCCTACGGGAAATGCTGCGGACAACAAGCAAAGCAAAAAATCCGGGAGTGAACTCATGGCCGCAGCGCAGCCGCAATCCGTCCAAACCCGAAGCACAAGCGCACAGGCCGATGTGGTCGTGGTCGGCGCCGGGTTTTCCGGGCTCTATCTCCTGCACAAGCTCCGCAATCTCGGCCTCAGCGTGAAAGTCTTTGAGCAGGGCGGTGATGTCGGCGGCACCTGGTACTGGAACCGCTATCCCGGCGCGCGCTGCGACGTTGAAAGCATGCAGTATTCCTTTTCCTTCGATGAAGACCTGCAGCAGACATGGGACTGGAGCGAGCGCTACGCCCCGCAGCCGGAAATCCTGCGCTATGCCGGCCATGTCGCCGAGCGCTACGACCTGCGCCGCGACATCACCTTCAACACCCGCGTGGAATCCGCGGTGTTTGATGAGCAGGGCAATCGCTGGACGGTGACGACATCGGATGGCGCCAGCACCGTCGCACAATATGTCGTGCTGGCCACCGGCTGCCTCTCCAATGCACGCTCGCCCGACATCAAGGGACTGAAGGACTTCAAGGGCAAGGTCTATCACACCGGCAACTGGCCGCATGACGAGGTGGATTTCACCGGGCTTCGCGTCGGTGTCATCGGCACTGGCTCGTCCGCGATCCAGTCGATTCCGATTATCGCCGATCAGGCCAAACAGCTTTATGTGTTCCAGCGCACCGCAAATTTCAGCGTGCCGGCGCGCAATGCAAAACTCACCGATGCCGAGCGCCAGGGTTTCCGCGACAATTATGCGGAGATCCGTCGCGTCGCCCGCGAGGAGATGCGCAACGGCATCTATCAGCCCGTGCCCGATCGCGGCGCACTCGATGATCCCGAAGCGACGCGCCGTGAAAAATACGAGGCGCGCTGGACTTCCGGCGGTCTCACTTTCATGGGCGTCTACAACAATCTCGGCCTCGATCTCGCCGCGAACGACACCGCAGCCGGCTTCATCCGCGACAAGATCGCCGACATCGTCAAGGATCCGGAGACCGCAAGGCTGTTGCAGCCGAACAGCCACCCTGTCGGAACCAAGCGCATCTGTGTCGATACCGACTACTACACGACGTTCAACCGGCCGAATGTCAAACTGATCGATATCAAGACCCATCCCATCGAGCAAATCCTGCCGCATGCGGTGCGTACAGGCGGTACGGACTACGAGGTGGATGCCCTCGTGCTCGCCACCGGTTTTGATGCGATGACAGGATCGGTGGCGAAGATCGAGATCCGTGGACGCAACGGACAGGCGCTGAACGACAAGTGGGCCGAGGGTCCGCGCACCTATCTCGGCCTGATGAGCGCCGGCTTCCCGAATCTCTTCATCATCACCGGCCCGGGCTCCCCCTCGGTGCTGTCGAACATGCTGGTTTCCATCGAGCAGCATGTGGACTGGATCACCGACTGCCTGTCAGCAATGCGCAAGCGTGGCGCGGAGACCATCGAAGCGACGCGCGCGGCTGAGGACAAGTGGGTCGATCACGTCAACGAGGTGGCGGCAGGAACGCTCTATCCGCAGGCCAATTCCTGGTACATGGGCGCCAATATCCCCGGCAAGCCCCGCATCTTCATGCCCTATATCGGCGGCGTCGGCGTCTATCGCAAGATCTGCGACGAGGTGGCGGCGAAGGGCTATGAGGGATTTGAGATGGGGGTGGAGGCGGAGCGGCGCGAGGCGGCGACGGCTTAAGCAGCGCGTCGACCTCTCCCCACGTCATGGCCGGGCCCGACCCGGCCATCCATCTTATCTTCTGCGTTTACCGCAAAGATGGGTGCCCGGGTCAAGCCCGGGCATGACAGCGTGTGCGACTAGAACGCCGTATACCCGCCGTCGATCACGAACGTATCCGCCGTGTGATACGATGATGCCTTGCTCATCAGATACACCGCGATGCCGCCGAAATCCGATGGTTCGCCGAAACGGCGCGTCGGGATGCGCGGCATCACATTGGCGACGAACTTGTCGTTGCCCATGATGCCCGCCGTCATGTCGCTCTTGATCCAGCCCGGCAGGATCGCATTCGCCGTGACGCCCTGACGCGCCAGCTCCACCGCCAGCGCGCGCACCAGCGCATTGATCGCCGCCTTGGTCGCGGCATAGTGCTCGTTGCGCGCGGTGCCGAAGATCGAAGCGAGGCTCGAGGTTGCGACCAGACGGCCGAATTTGTCGCCGCCTTCGGCACGCTCGGTCATGTGCCGCGCTGCCACCTGGAAGGCATGGAAAACGCCATCCAGATTGGTCGCGAACATCGTGCGCCACTGTTCTTCCGTGCGATCGATAAAATTGTGCCGGCCGCCGCCGCCGATGCCGGCATTGGCGAAGCAGCCATCGACGCGGCCGAAGGTCTTCAGCGTTGCATCCATGGCGGATTTCACCGAGGCGGTGTCGGTGACGTCGCAGATCTGCGTCCGCACTTTTCCGGCGAGGCCATCCAGGCTCGCGGCGGCCGCCTTGTTCTTTTCCACATTGCGGCTCCAGATCGAGACATTGCAGCCTGCCGCAGCCAGCGCCTGCGCGATGCCGAGGCCGATACCCCCATTGCCGCCGGTAACCACGGCCACGCGGCCGGAAAGATCGAAGATGTTGCTCATCTGTGTTTCCTCGTCTGGCGCAGGTTGAGCCTGCATCCCTGGTTGATCAGCTTTCCAATCGGAAGCATGGACAAGCGCGCCTGAAAAATCAAATATGGCGACCGACATTCAATCGCGCCCACCGCGCGGAATAAACGCCATTTAGTTTGCGAGGAAACCATGCAGTTCAAACACGTCACGCTCGATTTCGACGGCCAGGTCGCCATCCTGAAGCTCGATCATCAGGAGGTGATGAATGCCGTCTCCGTCGACATGCTCGGTGGCCTTGCCGAGGCGCTGGCGGAGATCGACGAGCGCCGCGACGACGTGCGCTGTCTGGTCATCACCGGCGCCGGCCGCGCGTTCTGCACCGGTGCCAATCTGCAGGGACGCAACAACAATGTGACCAAGCGCAACGGCGCCGGCGCGACGCTGGAAACGGCCTTCCATCCATTCCTGCGCAAATTGCAGGGCCTGCATTGCCCGATCATTACCGCGGTCAACGGCCCCGCTGCCGGCGCCGGCATGAGCTTTGCGCTGATGGGCGATCTCATCCTGTGCGCAAAATCGTCCTATTTCCTGCAGGCTTTCCGCCGCATCGGTCTTGTGCCGGATTGCGGCTCGACCTGGATCCTGCCGCGCCTGATCGGCAAGGCGCGTTCGGTGGAGCTGTCATTGCTCGGCGAAAAGCTCCCGGCCGAAAAGGCGCTGGAATGGGGCCTCGTCAATCGCGTCTATGACGATGCGGTGCTGATGGAGGAAGCCATGAAGCTCGCGCATGATCTCGCCAATGGCCCGACCGTGGCGCTGTCGCTGATCCGCACGCTGTATTGGGAAAGCCCGCAGAACACGTTCGAGGACCAGATCAATCTCGAAGTGAAGTCGCAACGCATTGCCGGCAATTCGCCGGACTTCAAGGAAGGTGTTGCGGCCTTCCTCGAAAAGCGTCCCGCAAAATTCACGGGCAAGTAAGCCTTGAGCTCAGCTTCGGTCGCTGAGCTGTTGTCACGCAGCGTCGCGGCGTGGTGCTCCGGCGCCACCGGCGTGACGGATGCGAAGCGTTTGTCCGGCGGCGCCAGTCAGGAGACGTGGTCGTTCGACATCACGCATCCCGATGGCGCCATCGGCGCGATCCTGCGCCGCGCGCCGCCGGGCTATGGTGCCGCGCCCGGCCGGGCCGCCGGCCTCGATGCCGAAGCCGTGCTGATGCAACTGGCCTATGACGCAGGCGTACCATCGCCGAAGGTGCTGCATGTTTTGAATGCAGCTGACAACCTTGGCACCGGTTTCATCATGCAGCGAGTCGCTGGCGAGACGATCCCGCGCAAGATTCTTCGCGACGATGAATTTTCGTCCGCGCGGCCGAAACTGGCGAGGCAGTGCGGGAAAATCCTCGCAGGCATCCACGGATTGCCTGCCTCTGCTTTGCCGCAACTTCGACGCATGGATGCCGCAACAGAAGTCGCCGAATTGCAGCGGGAGATCGACAATTTCGGCTGGCCACGGCCGGTTTTCGAACTCGCTTTGCGCTGGTTGCGCGACAACGATCCCGGCCCATCCGCGCGCATCTCGCTGGTGCATGGCGATTTCCGCCACGGCAATCTGATGATCGGCAGTGACGGCGTGCGCGCCGTACTCGACTGGGAGCTCGCGCATCTCGGCGATCCCATGGAGGATCTCGGCTGGATCTGCGTGAATTCCTGGCGCTTCGGTGGCATCGACAAGCCGGTCGGTGGCTTCGGTGCGTATGAGGAGTTGTTCGCAGGTTACGAAGCCGCCAGCGGGATCCAGGTCGATGCAGCACGTGTAAAGTTCTGGGAAGTGATGGGCACGCTGCGCTGGGGTGTGATGTGCGTCGGCATGATGCAGCGCTTTCGTATCGGGCCGGATCACTCGATGGAGCGCGCGATGATCGGGCGGCGATCGTCGGAGACGGAGATCGATCTGCTCAGGCTGCTCGCGCCGCGGAGGTCATGAGATGCAGGATGAACCGAGGCCGGACGAACTGGTGAAAGCGGTAGCGGATTTTCTCCGCGACGACATCGCGCCGCAGATTTCGGGGCATGCGGGCTTCAAGCTGCGCGTGGCGATCAATGCGCTGGATCTGGTGACGCGGCAGCTCACGCTGTCAAGTGAGAGCGATGCCGCCGAACTGCATCGGCTGACGATGTTGCTCGGTGTGAACGGCTCGCTGGACGGGTTGAACCGCGACCTCGCCGAGGGCATTCGCAGCGGCAATCTCGATCTGGATTCGCCTGGTCTGAAGGAGCATCTGTGGCAGACGACTTTGGCGAAGCTCGAGGTCGATCAGCCGAATTATGCTGCGTATAAGCGGGAGGCCGAATAACGCCGTCATTGCGAGGAGCGAAGCGACGAAGCAATCCAATCTTCCTTCTTGGCTTTCTGGATTGCTTCGCTGCGCTCGCAATGACGGAGGGTTCTACTTCCCCTTCCAGTTCGGCTTGCGCTTTTCCGAAAACGCCTTCGGGCCTTCGACGTAATCCTCCGACGCGGCCATTGCCTTCACGGCGGGATAGTCGCGCTGTTCGGTGATCGCCTGCTCAAGCGAGACCTGCATGCCCTTCTGGATCGCCTGCTTGGAGGCGCGGATCGACATCGGCGAGTTCTGGCAGATCGTCTCCGCCCAGCGCACTGCAGCGTTCAGCGCCTCGCCCTGCGGAACCACTTCGTTGACGAAGCCGAGTTCATAGCCTTCCTGCGCCTTCACATGGCGCGCGGTGAGGATCATGCCCATGGCGCGCTTCATGCCGATCTGGCGCGGTAGGCGCTGCAATCCGCCGGCGAGGGCGGCGAGGCCAACGCGCGGCTCCGGCAGTGCAAAGGTCGCATTCTCCGCAGCAATGATGAGATCGCAGGCCAGCGCAATTTCAAAACCGCCGCCCATGGCGACGCCGTTGACCGCGGCGATAATCGGCTTGTCACAATCGAAGCGCGCGGTGAGGCCGGCGAAGCCCGACGTGTTCCAGCCGCGCTTGCCGCCAGCGGCCTGCCATTTCAGGTCGTTACCGGCGCAGAACGCCTTGTCGCCGGCGCCGGTGACGACAGCGACCCACTGCTCGGGATCGTTGGCGAATTCGTTGAACACCTCATGCAATTCGTTATGCGCGTCGGTGTGCAGCGCGTTGTAGACCTCTGGGCGCGACAGCGTCACGATGGTGATCGGGCCCTTGCGGGTGACGGTGGAGAATTGCAGAGCCATTGCGGCCTCCCGGTTTCTGGTGCGGTGTTTTTCGTTGCGCAGAATTTCGAGCGCGGAATGGCTGCGCTTGACTTGGCTACACGATGCCATCTTAATCGCCCGATTAACAAGAGCAACAAAGCACGCACACAACATCGGGAGCAGCGCCGTGGATTTCTCCTTGCCGGCCGATCTGGTCGCCTATCTCGCCGAGCTCGACGCGTTCATCCTCCGCGAGATCAAGCCGCTTGAAGAGCAGGATGACAATATCCGCTTCTTCGATCACCGCCGCGAATGGGCGCGCACTGATTTCGACAATGGCGGCCTGCCGCGCCACGAATGGGAAAAGCTGCTGCGCGAGGCAAAGAACCGCGCCGATGCCGCCGGTTATTTGCGCTTCGCTATTCCCAAGCGCTATGGCGGCAAGGATGGCAGCAATCTCTGGATGGCCGTCATTCGCGAGCATTTCGCATCGAAGGGGCTCGGCCTGCACAATGATCTGCAGAACGAACACTCCATCGTAGGCAATCTGCCGATCGTGACGATGCTGGATCGCTACGGTCGCGAAGACCAGAAGGAAATGATCGAAGGCTCCATCACCGGCAAATATCGCATCACTTTTGGCCTGACGGAGCCCGAGCACGGCTCCGATGCAACCCATATGGAGACGACCGCGGTCGAGACGACCCGCGATGGCGTCAAGGGCTGGCTCATCAATGGCGAGAAGATGTGGACCACGGGCATGCATGTGGCCACCCATTGCTCGGTGTTCGCGCGCACCTCTGGCAAGGATGGCGATGCACGCGGCATCACCTGCTTCCTGGTGCCGGCGAAAACGCCGGGCGTGAAGGTCGAGGAGTACATGTGGACCTTCAACATGCCGACGGATCATCCGCGCGTGTCGTTCACCGACGTGTTCGTGCCGGAAGATGCGCTGTTCGGCGAGATCGGCCGCGGTCTCTCACTCGCGCAGTGCTTCGTGCATGAGAACCGGATTCGCCAGGCGGCCAGCTCGCTCGGTGCTGCGGTCTATTGCATTAATGAGAGCGTGAAATATGCGCGCGAGCGAAAGCCCTTCGGCGAAGAGCTGGCGCGCAATCAGGGCATCCAGTTTCCGCTGGTCGAATTGGCTACGCAGGCCGAGATGCTGCGCCTCCTGATCCGCAAGACGGCATGGGAGATGGACCAGCTCACCCAGGCGCAGGTTGAGCACACGCTGTCGGACAAGGTGTCCATGTGTAACTACTGGGCCAACCGGCTGTGCTGCGAGTCCGCCGATCGCGCCATGCAGGTGCATGGCGGCATGGGTTATTCGCGCCATAAGCCGTTCGAGCACATCTATCGCCATCACCGCCGCTATCGCATCACCGAAGGCAGCGAGGAAATCCAGAAGCGCAAGGTGGCGGGCTTCTTGTTTGGCTATATGGGGGCCAATAAGCACTAAGGGCGGCCTCGGTGCCTCATGGTGAGGAGCGCGCCCTTCGCACGCGTCTCGAACCATGAGTTGGCCTGGCTCCGAGCGTGCGGCGATCCTCGCGACGCGCGCGATGCACACTCCTCAGGATGAGGGGCGGTGTGGGACGCTAGTCGATCAGCGCCGTAATCTCCGCCGGCGCTGCCGCCAGACGCTTCGCGCCGGCCTCGGTCAGCTCGTGACGTCCGCCATAACCATAGATCGCGCCGATCGCCGACATGCCGTTATTCGCGGCGCCGATTACATCATGCTTGCGATCACCGATCATGATGGCGCGGGCGGGATCGGTCCCGGTCTCATCCAGCGCGTAGCGCAACAGGTCGCTTTTATCGACGCGCGTGCCGTCCAGCTCAGAGCCGAACACCCGCGTAAAATACTTGCGCAGCTCGAAGTGATCGATGATGCGATCGGCGAACACATGCGGCTTGCTGGTGGCAACGTAGAGTGTTCGTCCGGAGCCATGCAGGGCCGCCAGCACCGGGACGATGCCGTCATACAGGGTGTTCTCGAACAGGCCGATGGTGCCGAAGCGTTCGCGATAGAGCTCGACGCCGCGATCAGCATCTTGCTCACCGCCAAGCAGTGCCACGAAGCTGGCACGCAGCGGCGGGCCGATGCACCAGGTCAGTTCGTCCTGCGTCGGCACGGGAATGTCGAGCTTTGCCAGCGCATACTGGATCGAGCCGGTGATGCCGATTTTGGGATCGGTCAACGTGCCGTCGAGATCGAAGAAGATGGTGTCGATGTTGCGCATCAGTTCGCATACCTCGCGGTGAGATCGCGCGAGATCCGTGCGCCTTCCTCGACATGGCGGCGGATTGCCGTGTTCGCCGCGGGCGTGCAGGTGCGATAGGTCTGCTGGAAACCGTTATAGCCTCGATTGAAGGCTGCGATCATGCGGCCGCGGCGTTCACCGGATGGCGTCTCGGCATCCACCAGCGCCTGCATCTCGCTGCGCCACTTGTTGCCTTCGTTATTGCCGCAGATGCCGCGCAGATAGTGCAGGGCGCCGAGGATTTCCGACATGCGCTGCAACTCGCCATCGAATGGCGCGGCGCCGTCCTGCGCAGGCGCGGGCGGGGAGCCAAGGGCAGCGATGATCAGGAGGGTGAGGATGGGCTTGCGCATGATAGGTCCGGGAACCCGGCTGATATGCCTGCTGGACACGGCCGAAGCAAGGCGAAGCGGCGAGGGTGGCAAAGCTCTCAGCCCCCGGCCAGATCCTGCGCCATGGCCAGAATCGCCGCCAGACCATCGGTGGTCTTGTACTGGCCGATATCGGCAGGATCGACCCACGCAAAATCGTCCAGTTCGTCGTTCAGTTCGGGCTCACCTTCCACCCAGCGGGCGGCGAACGACATGATGAGATAGTGTCCGCCCGCACCGTCCTTCGGCAGCACCTCGCGGAAGCCGGACAGGCCGACGAGGTCGATCACGAGGCTCGTTTCTTCCATCACCTCGCGGGCGAGCGCCTCGGCGAGGGACTCGCCGAATTCGACGCGGCCGCCGGGCAGCGAATAGAAGCCCTTGGCAGGGGAACGGGCGCGGCGAACCAGAAGGACCTTGCCGTCGCGAAAAATCGCGGCGCTGGTGGCGAGCTGCGGATGCGTGGGCTGGGACACGAACGGGCCTTACTGTGCCATGATGGTGTCAACGTCGGACTGATCGTCGCGACCGTTGATGATGCCGCCGGTGGTGCCGATCATCGGCTTGACCCAGCCGGCCGCCTGCTCGGCCAGCGTGGCACGGGTGGCGTCCTGTTGCACGGTGCGCATGGCGTCGCCCACCGTGGTGAGAATTTGCGTCATCTTGCTGATCATCGCATCGAACTCGGTCCGCACAGCGAACGGCGCGGCCTCATAGGCGGCGATGGCAAGGTCGCGGCCCTTGAAATTCGACTTGATGAAGTGCTCGGCATAGCTGAGCGGCTGCCATTCCAGGAACAGCTCATAGCAGTCCGGCATATCCGGGATCAGCTCGAGCAGCATGATCGCTTCGTTGAAGTGATTCAGATAGTCGGTGGCGAGGCCGGTGCGCGGATTGATATTGGCGGCAGCCAGCACCTCCGCCGATGCCGGGAGACCCGTGCTCGCGCTGTCCCAATCGGGGCGATTGTCTTGCGCCGGTTGCAGGGCCGTTATGCTCATATTCGCCACTGTTGGCGTTTCCGGTTAAAACGACCTGAAGACTCAGGGTTCGATCATCTGAATGTGTGGGCGGTTCGTCATTACATCGACGCCGGAGGCGATGCGACAGGTATTTGGCTACGTGGAGCAGCCGAATTTCCCGGCACGCTACAATATCGCGCCGACCCAGCCTGTACCTGTCGTCATCGTCGAGAACGGCGCCCGTCATTTTCGTTTGATGCGCTGGGGCTTCGTTCCGTCCTGGGTGAAGGACCCGCGCAAGTTTACGCTGCTGATTAATGCACGCGCCGAAACCGTGCAAGAAAAGCCGGCCTTCAAGAACGCGATTCGGCGCCGTCGCTGCCTGATTCCAGCTGACGGCTATTACGAATGGCAAAACAGCAGTGGACGCAAACAGCCGTATTTTATCTATCCACGCGCCGGCGGCCCGATCGGCTTTGCCGGTCTTGCCGAAACCTGGATGGGGCCAAATGGCGAGGAGATCGACAGCGTTGCCATCATCACGGCCGAGGCGGCCACCGGGATGTCGGTGCTGCATCATCGTGTGCCGGTGACCATTTCGGCAGACCAGTTTGGCCACTGGCTGGATTGTAGCAGCGATCGCGCATCAGATGTCATGGAACTGTTGGCGCCGCCTGCAGATGGCGCTTTTGCATGGCATCCGGTCTCGCCGGTGGTCGGGCGCGTCGCAATCGACGAGCCGCAATTGATCCTGCCGATTTCGGAAGAGGAGATGTCGGCGGCGACGGAGCGACCGGCGAAGAAAGTTCAACGAAAGCTCACTCCGCCCGCGGACGACAGCGGGCAGGGCTCGTTGTTCTGAGACTAGGGCGTCATCGGCCGTCCATCGAGCCACTTCGCATAGATGACCCGATCCTGCTCGACATAATCGAGCCGCTCATAGAATTTCTGCACCTGCGTATTGTCCGAGCGCACCAGCAGCATCAGCTTCTCGATGCCGCGCGCGCGCAGCCAGTCTTCGGCAGCGGCCATGATGCCGCGGCCATAGTCCTTGCCCTGATGCTCGGGATCGACGGCGACGTAGTAGACCCAGCCGCGATGGCCGTCATGGCCGACGAGCACCGAGGCGACGATGCGCTCGCCGTCGCGGCCGATCAGGATGTCGGAATTCTCATCCCGGCGCGCGAGGGCGATATCGGCGCCGCTGTCGTTCCACGGCCGCGCGAGATTGCAGCGCTGCCAGAGATCGATGACCACGGGGACATCAGCATCGACGATGGGGCTGATCTTCATGGCTGCACCGGCAGCAGGACCTTGCCGGGATTGAGGATGTTGAGAGGGTCGAGCATCGCTTTGAAGCTGCGCATCAGCTCCATGGCGACGGGATCCTTCACGCCCGGCAGATCCGCAGCCTTGAGCTGGCCGATGCCGTGTTCTGCGGAGATCGAGCCGCCCATGCGCAACACGACTTCAAAAACGACATCGGCGATATCGTGCCAGCGCGCCAGGAATGCCTGCTTCGCGGCGTCGTCGCCGACCGTCGCGGCGGGCTGGCTGACATTGTAGTGGATGTTGCCGTCGCCGAGATGGCCGAACGGCACAGGCCGCGCATCTGGCAGCACCTTCGCCACGGCGGCATTGGCTTCAGCGATAAAGGCCGGCACGGCGGCGACGGGCACCGAGATATCGTGCTTGATCGAGCCGCCTTCGGGCTTCTGCGCCGGCGAGATTTCCTCGCGCAGCTTCCAGAAGGCCTGGCGCTGGCTCATGTTCTCGGCGATCACGGCGTCATCGACGATGCCGTCTTCGAAACCACGTTCAAGGATCGATTCCAGCGTGGCGCGGGCGTCGTCACGGCCGGAAGACAGCTCCATCAGCACGTACCAGTCATGCTTGCTCGTGAGCGGATCGCGGATACCGATGCCATGGCGAACCGTGAAGTCCACGGCGATCTCAGCGATCAGCTCGAAGCTGGTGAGATTGCCGCCGGCAGCACTGCGTGAGATGTCGAGCAGCTTGAGCGCATCGGTCGGCGACTTCAGGCCGACGAAAGCGGTCTCGACAGCGCGCGGCTTCGGAAACAGCTTGAGCGTCGCGGCCGTGATGATGCCGAGCGTGCCTTCAGCACCGATGAAGATGTTGCGCAGGTCGTAGCCGGTATTGTCCTTCTTCAGCTTCGACAGGCCGTTGAGGATACGGCCATCGGCCAGCACGACTTCGAGACCGAGCGCCATTTCGCGCGCGACGCCATAGGCGAGTGCCGTGGTGCCGCCGGCATTGCTGGAGAGATTGCCGCCAATCGTGCAACTGCCTTCGGAGCCGAGCGACAGCGGAAACAGACGGTCCGCATCGGCCGCACGCTGCTGGGCGACCTGCAGCACCAAGCCGGCTTCGGCCGTCATGGTGTTCGACGAGGTGTCGAGGTCGCGGATCTTGTCCATGCGCTTCATGGACAGCACGACTTCGCCGCCGTAGGGCGTCTGGCCGCCGACAAGGCCGGTATTGCCGCCCTGGGGCACGATCGCCGTGCGGGTCTCGGTGGCGAGCTTGCAGATCGCGGCGACTTCGGCCGTCGACCCAGGGCGCAGCACCAGCGGCGAAGTGCCGGAGAACAGGTTGCGCTCTTCGGTGACATAGGAATGTACGTCGACGGCGTCGGTGAGTGCCTGCTTGTCGCCGACGATGGCGGCAAAGCGGGCGATGAGGTCGGGCGAGAGCGGTGCCGGCTTCGGCGGAACGAAATTCATGGAAATTCCCTGACGCGTTTCTTGGTCTTAAGTCCGGTTACACGGCCGCGCGGCGCAGTCGGTCATTGATCGCTTCACCGAGGCCGTGGCTTGGCACCGGCATCACGGCGATCCCGGCGGCGCCCTTCGCATCGAGCGCGCGAAGATAGCCGAAAAGATTGGCGGCGGCTTCCCCGAGATCGCTGCTTTCGGACAGGTTCATCACAGCCTTGGCGTTGTCGATACCTGGCAGTTCGGCGCGACCAAATGCGAGCAGCGCTTCGCCGGGCTTCACATCCTCCGCCAGCAACCGTACCCGCGTGCGCGGCGCATAATGCGAGGCCAGCATGCCCGGTGCGAGCGGTTGATGATTGTCAGTTTCCGGTTCTTCCGGCGGTCGCGCGAGTGCCATGCCCAACACCTGTTCGATCGCTTCGCGTGGCAGCCCGCCCGGTCGCAGCAGCATCGGTTGTTCAAAGCAGCCCACAATGGTGGATTCGACGCCGACCTCCACCGGCCCGCCATCGACGATCATGTCGATGCGGCCATCCAGATCGGCCCTCACATGGGCGGCCGTGGTCGGCGACACATGGCCGGAGATATTGGCGGAAGGCGCCACCACGGCACCGCCAAAGGCCGCGAGCAGCGCATGCGCGACGGGATGATTGGGCACCCGGATCGCCACCGTATCGAGGCCGGCGGTGGCCAGATCCGAGACCGGGCAGTTGTCGGCCCAATTGTCCAATTTGGGCAGCACCAGCGTCAGCGGCCCCGGCCAGAACGCTTTGGCCAGCGCCAGCGCGCGCGAATCGAACTGCGCGATCCGCCGGGCGGCTTCGAGGTCTGCCACATGGGCGATCAGCGGATTGAAACTCGGCCGGCCCTTGGCCTCATAAATCCCTGCCACGGCCCGCGGATTGGCCGCGTCGGCGCCGAGCCCGTAGACCGTCTCGGTGGGAAACGCCACCAGACGGCCCGCGCGCAGCGCATCGGCCGCCTCGGTGACGGCGGCGGCATCGATGATTTTGGTGGTGAGGGCCGTTTGCATGGCAGGGTTCATAATAAAAATGTCGTCTGCTTCATACAGGGGTTCTTGCGGACTGCGAAACCCGTCGCTATACAGCCGGCTCTTGTCGGAGTGTGGCTCAGCCCGGTAGAGCACTGCGTTCGGGACGCAGGGGTCGCAGGTTCGAATCCTGCCACTCCGACCATGATTTCAAAGACTTAGCGAATCTGATGGGTAACCGGCCCGTGCAGTTCGTGACTTCCGGATACGCCCGAGGCCGATCCGATCAGGCGCTGCCCAGCCTTCCCCAAATTGACGAATTTCCTATCGTTGCCAGGTCGACGGTGACCGATCCTGATTCACCGCTCGTTTCAGGCGGCATGCGGACCGATCGATCCTCGTGATATTGTCGTTAACCTCCTGTTAACCACGTCGGCCCAGCCTCCGGTTTATGCGGTGGCACCGGAGCCTTCCTGGCCGGTATCCGATAGAGAGGTCGTTCGGCTGATGCTGAACGGCCTCTTGCCAATTTCAGGGCTGTGATTGCGGCAAGGAAAAAGCCCGCCGGATGATCCAGGCGGGCTTTTGAAGGTCGTGATCAGATCGCACGCCGTGTCAGTGGCGAAATCCGAGATACAGGCCGATCATCGTGACGGCTGATACCAGCACGAAACCGAACAGGCTCCAGCCGATGATGGTCGCTTCGTCCGGGCCCTTGCGCGCGGTCTTTCCTTGAACGGTCAATCGTCTCTCCCAATCGTTGTTCTTGCACCGGCATCGGAGGCCGGCACTTAAGCAAATCGTAACGATGGGAGGTTGCGTGTCTAGATACTATCGATGTTGCGTTGCGGCGCATTTCATGCCGCTTTGCAGCGTAACGCCGTTCAGTCGTGCAGGCGTTTGCGATAGGCGATCGGATCCATGTCGCGGATATCGACGCTGAGGCTCTTGGTCTCCGGCAACATGGCCACAAGTGTCTCGCGCAGCGACTCGCTCACCATGATCTTCTGCGCGTGGGTCCGGCCTTCAAGCAGATAGACCGAGACATGGCAGAAGCCGTCCTTCTCACGCGCGACCAGATAGTCCGAGAACGCTGCCGCGCGGACCTTGATATCGGCCGCCTTCATCGCGCCGGTGTCAGCCGCGGTGTCGTGCACGGCTTCCATCAGCTTGGCGACATCGAGCAGGCCGCCATGGCCGTCGCTGGAATATTCGATGACGAGATGCGGCATGGACGTTCCCCAGTTGATCAGAGCAGCAGCGGCTTCACCGTCGCGGCCGCGTCGCGAAGCAGCGGCAGGAAGCGGTCGATCATCTCGCCGGTCGAAACACGATCCACATGCGCGCCCATATTGATGGCGGCGACGATGGCATCATCATAGCGCCGCACGGGTACCGAGATCGAGCGGAAACCGGGCTCGGCCTCGCGGTCCACCAGCGAATAGCCCTTTTCGCGATCGGTAATGATGGCGGCCTTGAGCGACTCCCTGTCGGTCACCGTGAACGGCGTCATCGCCGTCAGCGTCATCGTATCGAGAATCTCGGTCAGGTCCTCATTCGAATATTTGCCGAGCATCGCGCGACCGACTGACGAGCAGTAGGCAGGCAGGCGATAGCCGAGATCGATCCCGGCGGAGAACACGCGCGCCGGGCTCGCACGAGCGACGAAGATCACGTCATGGCCGTGCAGCACGGCGAGGGACGAGATCTCCTGCGCGTCGCTGGAGATCTGATCCAGCACCGGCTGCAGGATGGTGACAATTTGGTTCGATGTCATGTAGGAGCCGGCCAGTGCCAGCACCTTTGGGGTCAGCGCAAACAGCTTGCCGTCGCTGACCACATAGCCGCGGTGCTCCAGCGTAAACAGGATGCGCCGCGCAGTGGCGCGCGGCAGGTCCGCCGCCTTCGCCACATCGCTCAGTGTCATCGGACGCGACTGCCCACCGAACAGTTCGAACACGCGCAGGCCGCGGTCGAGGCTTTCGATGAAGTCCGTATTGCCGCGTTCCTCGTCGGGGCGCTTGATCTTGGGCATGCGGTGTTGGCCTATCTGCCCGCTTCGAATTTCTTCAGATCGAAAGCAAGATCAGCGGCCTGTTCCGGCGTCGGCGACAGCGAGGCAGTGATCAGGCGGCGCGCGATCATCTGGTCGCCGGGCCGGTTGATGCTGTCCACGGCCGTGAGCTTGCCATCGCGATAGTAGAACACCGAGAATTTGCCTTCGGTCATGTCGCCGCGCACCACTGCCTCATCAGTAGGCGCGGAGAGGCCCACGATCTGCAGCTTGGCGTCATATTGATCTGACCAGAAACGCGGCACGGCGTCATAGGCTTCCGGCTTGCCCGCGATCATCGAACCCACAGCCTTGCCCTGATCGGTGGCGTTCTGCACGGCTTCGAGGCGGACGCGACGACCCGCAAATCTGTTGTGATGATTGCTGACATCACCGGCCGCATAGATGTTCGGTGCATCCGTGCGGCCGTGCTCGTCGACATCGATGCCATTCGCGCTGGTGATGCTGGCCTGCACGGCCAGCTCGTCATTAGCGATGCCGCCGATGCCGGCGACGATGAGGTCGGCGCGCACGCGCAGGCCACTTGAGGTGATCACCTCGTTCACGGCGCCGGTGCCTTCGATTGCAACCACGGACTCGTTGAAGCGGATATCGACACCATGGGAGCGATGGATGTCGAGCAGGAATTGCGAGATCAGCGGCGACACTGCGCGCTCCAGCAAGCGCGATTGCGCCTCGATCAATGTCACCTTCTTGCCGGTCTTCGCGGCCGTGGAGGCGACTTCCAGTCCGATGAAGCCGCCGCCGACGATGACGACATCGCTCGCGGCTTCGAGGCGCGGCTTCAGCGTCATCGCATCGTCGAGGGTGCGCAGATAGACGATGCCATCGCGGTCGGCACCGGGAATGGTGAGGCGTCGCGCGCGCGAGCCGGTG
>Ga0102592_1001284_pt1 | contig 29528 bp, 19 predicted proteins | sample AraplaCol_mMF_r2_FD_76861 | JGI IMG/M metagenome (GOLD analysis project Ga0102592, IMG submission 76861) | Arabidopsis root microbial communities from North Carolina, USA - plate scrape MF_Col_mMF_r2 (SPADES assembly) (version 2) | ecosystem: Host-associated > Plants > Roots > Endosphere...
CCAGCTCGTCTTCTTCTACAAGCACGTCTATTACGCCTTCCTGATGGGAACGCGGCCGCAGACGCTGACCGGGTTGGCCGACTCGCCGATCGCGCTTGCGACCTACATGCTCGACCACGACGCCCGAAGCCTTGAATTGATCGCCCGTTCCTTCGACGGCCAGAAGGAAGGTCTCAGCCCGGACGACGTCCTCGACAACGTCACGCTTTTCTGGCTCACCAACACAGGCGTATCAGCCGCTCGCCTCTATTGGGAAAACAAGCTCGCTTTCTTTGCGCCCAAGAGCGTCAAGGTGCCAGTTGCGGTGAGTGTCTTCCCGGATGAGCTTTACCAGACCCCGCGCAAGTGGGCCGAAGCCGCCTACCCCAACCTCATCCACTACAACAAGGTGGCAAAAGGCGGTCACTTCGCCGCCTGGGAACAACCCAAGCTGTTCGTCGATGAGGTGCGGGCCGGGTTCCGCAGTCTGCGGAAGTCTGGCTGACCTTTCCGGCGCGCGCATATGCGCGCGCCTCCCTCCTTCCCCCCGGGGTACGATCATGCAACACGTGCATACTGCCAGGACAGAGACGATTGGCAGCCGAGAGAACGGCTTCGCGCGCAGTTCGGACGGGGCTCTCGATATCAGGCTTTCAAACCCTGCCGGCAATCGGCTAGGCACGAACCCGGAGCAGCTCGTCGCAATCGCCTGGTCGGCGAGTTTCGCAAGTTCATTGAAACATGTCGCCGATATCAGGCGGATCAAGCTCCACGCGGATGTCAGGATATACGCCAATGTGGAGTTATCCTCCGACGACCAGGGATACGTCGTCGGCGTTCGCCTGGACATCTACCTGCCCGGCCTGGATCGGGAAATTGCATCTGCTTTGGTTGAAACTGCTCGACTTGAATGCCCATACTGCCGGGCAACACACGGCAACATCCATGCCTTCTACAATCTCGTCTAAGTCCCCGAAGTGTGCAAACCGGATGTTGAGCTACCGTGGCTCCGTAAATGCGGTTGGAGTATAAACAGCACGGTGGAGTTGGTTAGGGGGCATGAAATGACGCGGGCGACAGGCGATGCTGCAGGTGACCTGTCCTTCGGCCCTTTTTGTCTGAATGTGGGTCAGCGCCTGCTTGCGAAGGAAGGGGTTCCTGTCGAACTTGGCGCACGCGCCCTGGACCTACTGATCGCTCTTGCGTCGGCTCCCAATACGCTGCTGACCAAGCAGGATCTAATGTCGGCGGTCTGGCCCGACGTCATCGTTGAAGAAGGTAACCTGCGCTTTCACATGACCGGGCTGCGTAAAGCCCTTGGCGATGGGCGGGACGGTGCACGCTACATCACCACGATCCCCGGCCGCGGCTACTGCTTCGTTGCTCCGATTTCACGCTCGTCCCCTGCGCTGGTCCCCGGTGATGACGCGGTGAAATTCAGGCATGCCAATCTTCCCAACCTCTTGGAACGTATGGTCGGACGCGAGAGTGATATCCTTGACCTTTCCGAGAGGCTGTCGAGATTTCCTGTCGTTTCCATCGTGGGAGGTGGAGGCGTCGGGAAGACTACCGTCGCAATAGCATTGGCCAATCAACTGGCGGGAGCGTTCGATGGAGCTGCGGTGCTTGCTGATTTCGGGACGCTAAGCGATCCATTGCTCGTTTCGCCCGCGCTTGCGTCCATGCTCGGAATACCGGTCGGCTCCGATGACGTGCGCCCCAGTTTGCTCGCCTACCTCAGAGATAAGCATATCCTCCTTGTGTTCGATACCTGCGAGCATCTGGTCGATGCCGTCGCAGACCTTGCGGCGAGCATCATCGATGCCGCGCCGCACGTCCGCATCCTGGTCACGAGCCGCGAAGCCCTCAGGATTGAAGGCGAAAGTATCTACAAGCTCGACACGCTGGCCTGTGCACCGGTCGATCCGGAAATGACTGCCGAGAAAATTCTCTCCTATCCGGCTTCCCAGATGTTCGCCGAGCGCATCGCCGCAAGCGGAGTGCCGTTGTCCCTCACCGACGACGATGCTCGCATCATTGCGGCGATTTGCAGAAAACTCGATGGCATGGCGCTTGCGCTGGAACTGGCCGCGAGACGTGTTGAGGCCTATGGCCTCTCCCAGACGGCTGCCCTGCTCGATCAGCATCTTGCCCTGGCATGGGTGGGATCGCGCAACGCGCCGCCACGTCAGAAGACCCTGCAGGCGACGCTCGACTGGAGTTTCGGGCTGCTGTCCGACCTCGATCGCACCGTTCTTCGGAGACTGGCCATCTTCGTTGGCGATTTCACGCTTGATGCCGCCTGGGAGGTGATCGCAACACCGTCTCTTGACCGACCTGCACTCTTTGGTGCCATCGACAGTCTTGTTGCGAAGTCGTTGCTGAGCGCGAGCTCGTTCGGCGCGATGATGCGCTATCGATTGCTCGATACAACGCGCGCCTACGCACTCAATAGCCATATTGAAGATGAGCTTGCCGACCTGGCTGCCAGCCACGCCTCGTACTACCGACGTTGGTTGGAGCAGTTTGGCCCGGATTGGCCAACGCTCTCGAGCGGGCCCGAACGGCTGCCCTATTTCCTTGGCATCAATAACGTCCGAGCGGCCCTGGAATGGGCGTTTGGCGACAGCGGCAATGTCGATGTCGGTATCAGCTTGGCTGCCGCGGCTGTTCCGGTATTTCAGGCGATGTCGCTCTTTCCCGAATGCCAGCGCTGGTCCGAGCGCGCTCTTTCTGTAATGGGCGAGCATTATCAGGAAAGCCGTGAGGAGATGCATCTTCAGGCTGGCCTTGGAATCTCCCGCATGTATCTCCACGGCGGCCGTGACGCGCTTCCCGCGCTCACAAGGGGTCTGGAGATTGCCGAAGGTCGAGGGAATGCGGTCGATCAGCTGAAGGTCCTCGGCCCATTGAACATGTTTCATCTGCGAACGGGAGATTTCAAATCGGCACTTGAGTGTGCCTATCGCTGTTCTTCCGTCGCTGAGGCGACCGAAGAGCCGTCGGCGATTTCGCTTGGGCACTTCTTTCTGGGCAATTCATTGCACTTTGGCGGCGAACTTGGCCGCGCCAGGCTCGAACTGGAGGCTGCGTTAGCGAGCGATCCGCTCCCCAGCCGCGCGCCGGGAAGCTATGTCGGTTTCCAGGGACGCGGGCTAGCAGGCGGAATCCTTGCCAGGAATCTCTGGCTTCAAGGCTTCCCTGACCTGGCGGCCATCCGGGCGCGGCAAGCGATCAAGGAAGCGGCGGAGGCGGATCATTCGTTGACACTTTGCATCGCGCTACTCGGTGGCATCGCCGTTTTCCTCTGGCGCGGCGACCTGGAGAGTGCGCAAGAGCACATTGATTGGCTAATTTCGCGTGCCGGGCTTCACTCCCTGTCGCCATACGTGTCAGTAGCGAGAGGTTTCGAGGCCGAAATAGCTATCCGCCGGGGAGACCCCAGCGCAGGCGTCGACGGCCTCCGCCAATGCATTGAGCGGCTGCATGCCTCCACCTATGAGGTTTTCACCACCATGCTGGAAATCTCGCTGATAAAAGGGTTGTTGGCGCTCGGCAAAATCGACGAAGGGTTGGAGCGGGTCGAGAAAGCCATCCAATCGGTCGAAACCAACGGGGACTTCTGCTACGGCCCGGAACTTCTGCGAATAAAGGGGAACCTTTTGGGATCGATTTCCGCTTCGGATGAGGCACGCCATTGCATTACAGATGCCATCGCCGCCAGTCGAAAGATGTGCGCACGCAGTTGGGAACTGCGCGCCTCGTGCGATCTCGCTGCACTCGAAGCGGACCTCGGAAAGAAAAGGGAAGCCGCAACGATCCTTCGGCTAGTCCTTGATGAGTTCGACGAGGGCCACGACACCGCCGATCTGCGGGCAGCCCAAGACATGTCGATGCACGGCGGTGATGTGCCGATCGTTATCGAGGCATCGCACGAGCGGCCAACACGTCGCCCATAAATCCGCGCTGAGCGGCGGCGGGAGGGTTCGCGCACCGCGCCACCTCCTCTCCAACTGCTCGACGAAGGCAGACTTGATCCAACGGGGGAAGATTGCCCTCTGTGGGTATAGGGTGGCACGGCCTCCTCGTCGAGCAGTCTTGAGGCGACCGCGCCGCAAGCTTTGTGAGCACTTGGGACACCCCTTTAGACGTGCGTCAGCGGACCGATCAATTGCGCCAACCGACCGCAACGCCGCGTTCGCGTTTCGACCCAAGCGAGGCAGACAGCAAGCGGAAAGGCGATTTCGCGGAAGCACGCGTCCTGTGCTCCAGGCGTGTGAAATGCGGAGCTAACCCTTAGCCACTGGCAACAGCACAAGGAAGCTTCCGTTTCAGCATCAGGGCGATCAGCGCGTCGGCTGATGCCCAGGCGCCGGGCCGATCCGCGCGGGGAGCCTATCCCCGCCCGAACTCGTCGGAGACACGGACGATATCGTCCTCGCCGAGATAGGAGCCGGTCTGAACTTCGATCATCTCCAGCACAATCCGGCCGGGATTATAGAGCCGGTGCAACTCGCCCTGTGGAATATAGACCGACTCGTTTTCACGCAGGAATGTCACCTGGTCGCCGACCGTTACTTCAGCCGTGCCTTTGACGCATACCCAGTGTTCAGAACGGTGGAAATGCCTCTGTAGCGACAACTTTTTGCCCGGCGACACGAACAGGCGCTTCACCTGGAAACGATCGCCGTTGAAAAGCGATGTATAACCGCCCCAAGGGCGATAGCAGGTCGGGTGGGTTTCCGTCAGGCTTGATGTTTCCTTGGCCTTGGCAAGGAGTTTCACCAGCTTGCCGACCTCCTGGGCTTCGTCGAGGCGACCAACGTAGACGGCATCCTCGCTGGCGATGACAGCCACATTCTTCAATCCTTGAACCGCAAGATGCGAGGCACGCGACAGGACCAGCGAATTTTCGGTGTTCATGACGGTGGCATTGCCAATAACGACATTGCCGTTCTCGTCCTTTTCGACGAGCTTTCGGATGGCATCCCAGCTACCGAGGTCTGACCATGCAAAAGCTGACGTGACCACGGCGGCATTGGCGGTCTTTTCCATCACCGCATAGTCGATAGAAATATCGGGGCTTGTCTGAAAACTGGCCCCATCGAGACGGACAAAATCAAGATCGATTGTAGCCTTGGCGACGGCAGCTTCCGCAGCCTCGTACACGGCAGGCGCATATATTCTGAGCTCATTCAGGAGCAGGTCAGCCCGGCACATGAAAATGCCGGAATTCCAGAAAAAGCCGCCAGCGGTCAGCATCTCTTCTGCGGCAGCAAGTTGCGGCTTCTCGACAAAGCGCGTCACCTTGTGCGCGCCGGACGAAAGCGCATCGCCCTGTTCGATATAGCCGTAACCGGTTGCAGGCTCGGTCGGCTTGATACCGAACGTGACGATCTTGCCCGATGCGGCGGTCTGGCGCGCTGTCGCGATCGCCTCGCTCCAATCCTTGCCCGCATCGATCACGTGGTCGGAGGCCAGAAGGTGGAGGATCGCCTCCTCACCGAATTTCTTCTTCAAGTGGAAAGCAGCGGCGGCGATGGCAGCGGCCGTATTGCGAGCCACCGGCTCGAGGATGACGGCGGACAGATCAACATCGACTTCGCGGGCTTGCTCGGCCACCGTGAATCGAAAATCCTGATTGGTGATGACGACAGGCGCCTCGTAGACGGCGGCGTCGGAAACGCGCTCGAGGGTTTGCTGGAACAACGTCTTTTCATCGACGAGCTGGATGAACTGCTTCGGCGCGTTCGATCGCGACAATGGCCACAGGCGGGTGCCCTTGCCGCCGGCCATGATGACTGGAATGATCTTCTTGGTCATAAGAAATCTCCGGGTACTGACGGACCGTGGTTATAAAGTGCAACCTTCAATAGGCAATCGGGTCAATGTGTTTGTCCAGTCGCGGACGAGGGAAAGGCCCTTCTCAAGCAACGACGAAGCAGCTACCTCATCCTCGGCTTCAACATAGCAACGCATTTCCGGCGCATTCCCGGAAGGGCGAAAGTGGATGATAGTGCGATCGGCCAGCGTAACGCGCAGGCCATCGATATCGCTAACCGAGCCAACGGCGCCAAGCGGCTTAACGAACGCCGCCAGGTTTGCAGGAGAAGCACGCAGATGCGCCATGACTGCAGCGCTCCTCTCGACGGCAAAATTTTCGAGCCGGTCGGCGGCCGTCACCGGCAGTTGAAAATCGGCGACGATCGCGGAAAGCGGCTTGTCCTGTTGCTTGGCGAGAAACAACGTCGCCAGAACCGGCAAAAAGCTGTCGCGCGTCGGAAGAGCGGTGAGCGCTCCATTCGCCACGGCGAAATCCGACTGCGTCAGCACGCCACCATTGGCCTCGAAACCCATCACCGCCGTTTCGCCCGCGGCAGTCGCCTCATTCATGCCTTCGATGACAAAGGGGGACCCGACTTTGGTACGGGTGACGCGGTAGCTGCCGGCCGCCTCGATGCCGGAATTGGAGGTCACCGGTGTGACGACGACCCTTGCTTCAAGGAAGCGCGCGACGATGAGCCCGAGGAGGTCACCGCGCACCGGGGTCCCCACCTCATTGGCCACCAGCGGCCGGTCGCCGTCACCATCGGCTGAAACGATGGCGTCGAGATCATGCTCTCTAGCCCAGCCGCGGAGCAATTCGATCGTCTGCCCCGACACGGCCTCTGTATCGACCGGGATGAAATGGTCGGATCGTCCGAGTGCCACGACTTGCGCACCATAACCGGCGATGACGTCAATCAGGCCATCGCGGGCAACGGTGCTGTGCTGGTAGAGGCCGATTTTCAGGCCGGAAAGTGCGCCAGCCGGTAGAAGCGCGCGGTTGCGCGACAGGAAAAGCTCAACGGCCTGGTGTTCTTCGCTCTGAGCGGTGCCAGGGGTCAGGTCAACGATCGTGTCTCCGATCTCGGCAGCGATACGGGTGATAGCAAGCTCGTCCACCTTGTCGATCTCGCCATCCGGTCGATAGAATTTGATGCCGTTGCGATCTGCCGGGATATGCGAGCCGGTGACCATCAAGGAGGCGCAGCCCTTCGACATGGCATAAAGCGCCAGCGCCGGCGTCGGGATCGCGCCGCAATCGATCGGTTGCAGGCCGGCGCGTGCCAGCGCTCCGATGCAGGTGGCAGCAATATCGGGGCTTGAGGGACGATAGTCGCCAGCGACAAAAATGCGGTCTCCCACCTTTGCCAATCCGGCATCCAGCAGGTGTCTTGCAAAAGCGGTTGCGTAAAGAGCCGATGCATGGCCCTGAAGATCGGTTACAAGGCCACGAAGACCGCTGGTGCCGAATTTCATGAAACTTCCTAACATTCACCGACTTGCTGTCTGCGTCGGTCGTCATCCGCGAGTGCCGACAGATTAGCGAAAGATATCGAGCGTTTCAAACCGGTGATAGGCTTAGGCCCGCCAGAACCTCAGGCTGAGGCAGGACACACGCCACCCCATTAGGATGATGCCCGAAATAGGGCGTTGGCGGGGACGGGGGAAAAATGTGTACTCAACGATGCCGTGCTAGTGCGACCGTCAGAACCAGGAAACACGGCCGCCACCCTATCTGAACCCAAAAAAGTATCGGGTGGGCGCCTAGCTAGTATAAGAGGAGTGGGTACGATGGATGGCTCGCGCCAAGATAAATCGCTTGCAACGCGTACAGGCAGAGGAAGAGCCGTCAAAAGAGCACTCATTACAGGTATAACCGGACAAGATGGTTCCTACCTTGCCGAACTTTTGCTTAGCAAAGGATATGAGGTTCACGGAATCAAACGGCGTACGTCTCTCTTCAATACAGATCGGATCGACCACCTGTACGTGGATCCCCATGTCGAGGATCGCAAATTCATACTGCATCACGGTGATCTGACGGATGCCACCAGCCTGATCCGCATCGTTCAACAAGTGCAGCCGGATGAGATTTACAACCTTGCGGCACAATCCCATGTTGCCGTTTCGTTCGAGGAACCGGAGTATACTGCGAACTCGGATGCGCTCGGCGCTCTGAGAATTCTTGAGGCAATCCGTATTCTTGGAATGGAAAAAACGACGCGCTTTTATCAAGCAAGCACGTCCGAACTGTATGGACTTGTCCAGGAAACGCCCCAAAGGGAAACGACGCCATTTTATCCGCGCAGCCCCTACGCTGTTGCGAAGCTCTATGCTTACTGGATCACCGTCAACTATCGTGAATCCTACGGAATGTATGCTTGCAACGGCATTCTCTTCAATCATGAGAGCCCAGTGCGAGGTGAAACCTTTGTCACCCGCAAGATTACACGTGCCTTGGCGCGCATTAAGCTCGGCCTTCAGGACTGCCTTTATCTGGGTAACATGGATTCCAAACGCGATTGGGGGCACGCGAAAGACTATGTTGAAATGCAGTGGCTAATGCTGCAGCAGGAACAACCGGAAGATTTCGTTATTGCCACCGGCATCCAATACAGCGTGCGCGAGTTTGTAGAAGCTGCCGCTCGGGAAATCGGCATGACCATTCGCTGGTCTGGAACAGGTGTCGACGAGAAGGGGTTCGATGCACGAGGCAATTGCGTTGTCGCGGTTGATCCACGTTACTTCCGTCCAGCGGAAGTGGAGACCCTTCTGGGGGATGCGTCCAAAGCGAAGCGGAAATTGGGATGGGCATCCAAGATAACGTTTGAAGAGCTCGTATCGGAAATGATGCGTGAGGATCTCAAGGCCGCCGAGCGTGACGAGGTGGTTCGAAAGCATGGCTTCCATACCTTCCAGCATCACGAATAGCTTCATGGATAAGAGCGCCAAAATTTATGTGGCCGGTCATCGTGGCATGGTGGGATCGGCCATCGTGCGCCGACTTAAATCGGCAGGCTATTCGAATATACTGACGCGCACTCATGCGGATCTCGATTTGACGCAACAGTCAAAGGTCACCGACTTCCTGACCACGGAGCGACCGGACTATGTTTTCCTGGCCGCCGCAAAGGTCGGCGGTATTCATGCCAACAATGTCTACCGTGCGGAATTCCTCTACCAGAACCTGATGATAGAGGCGAATGTGATCCATGCCGCTTGGCAAGCTGGGGTCGCGCGCATGCTCTTCCTTGGTTCTAGCTGTATCTATCCGCGGGACTGCCCTCAGCCGATAAAAGAGGAATACCTGCTGACCGGCGCGCTTGAACAGACCAACGAGCCGTATGCGATTGCCAAGATCGCCGGCGTAAAGCTCTGCGAAAGCTACAACCGGCAATTCGGAACCCAATATATGTCTGTGATGCCGACGAACCTTTATGGCATCGATGACAATTATGACCTGAACAACAGTCACGTGCTGCCCGCGTTGATACGTAAGGCGCACGAGGCGAAACTCCGCGGTGATCGCAGCTACGAGGTATGGGGTTCCGGGCGCCCAATGCGTGAATTCTTGTATGGCGATGACATGGCAGACGCCTGTGTCTTCTTGATGGAGCAGGAAGGGATCGAACCAAGCCTATTTAACGTTGGAACTGGCGAGGATATCACCATTCGGGAGTTGGCCGAGGCTGTGATGGATATCGTCGAGTTCAAGGGCACAATCGTATTCGATTCTTCCAAACCAGATGGTACTCCTCGAAAGCTGTTGAATGTTGACCGGCTGCGCAACCTGGGATGGAGCGCGCGAACAACACTGCGCGATGGGCTGCGCGCGACCTATGCTGACTTCCTCAAAAAAGCGGCTCGAGACATTATTTGACCGAGTTGCCGGTTACAGTTTCCATGCCGTCATATAGTGGGGCGATTCCTTGATCCGGCGCTATCGTCGAATTTAGAGCAAGGTGTTTGCGTAGAAGTCTTTGTCATCGACAGCGGCTCCTCGGCTCTCCGGTCATCGTAGCCTCAAAGATACGGGGCCCACGCCGCCATCTTCCGTGCGAACGACACTCGGACCAGCCTTGCTTTAAGGATTATTTTCCCGTCGAACAGAGCCAAAGTAAATAAAAGCCGTTCAATAGCTTATCGATAATCCTATCGGTGTATGCCCAGTGTTACTACTTACCGCAGATTACTGTCGTTCTCTCTCGCCGCAAACATGACAGGATAATTACCTGAACGTGTGCCGCAGTTTAAGTGAGGGCGTCTGTCATGCTGAGGATCAACATCAAGGACCGCGACTATTTGAGCGCGTACGGTGGCACCTCAAGTGTTTACAGCGCAGCAGCCACCGGCAGCGCTCTTTTCGTGACCGCAACAGTGGGTTCTTCAGCCAGCGACAGTGCAATTGCGGATTTGAGTGCGGTCGGATCTGTGACCTCGCTCACGGGGACGACCACTGCGTCTCCTTTGACCAATGATCCAGCCGCGGCGCAAACGTCACCGGCTTCAGGCGCCACCTCCACAGTTGAGCCGACCGGCGGCGCGAGCTTGGCGCTCACCACCGCCACGACAACAAGCTCTTCGACGTCCGACCCACAGACGACGACAAAACCACGCACCGTGCTGCCACCAGATCCTTCCACTTCCATCACCACCACGTCGCTGGAGCCGGCTCTGTCCGCTGCTCCTGAGGTTGTGCTTCCGGTCTCGGACGCGAGCGTTACGTCGAGTGTTCCGGTTCTGAGGTTCTCGGTCGCAAGTGTGGGAACGGCTGAGGATACGTCATCTGCGTCAGCAGCGGCGACTTCGAATGCGCCGGCGACCCTCGCCGCAACGGCTTCGACGACGACGGTTGTGGCGGTCACAGCGGCAGTGGCGGCCACTCCTCCGCTGAACATCATCGCCCTCGAAAACCTGAAACAGGGCAACCCCAGAAGCGAATGGGGTCTCGACGGTGACGGCAACGGGACCATCCAGGGCTTCGCAACCGAAATCAGTACCAATATCGGCCAGACCGTCGACTTCAAGATAGCGACTGACTCGACCCACTACCGCATCGATATCTATCGCCTCGGCTATTACGGCGGAGATGGTGCGCGCAAAGTCGCTTCGATCGACAAGTCACTGACGACAGCACAAATCCAGCCGCATCCGATCGTCGACATGTCTCTTGGCCTGATCGACTGCGGCAACTGGTCGGTTTCGGCAAGCTGGGAGATCCCGGCGGACGCCGTTTCCGGCGTCTATATTGCCAAACTGGTCCGCGAAGACGGTGTCGAGGACGCAAGCATCATTCCGTTTGTCGTGCGTGACGACGCCTCAACGAGTGACATCGTCTTCCAGACATCCGATACGACCTGGCAGGCCTACAATGCCTGGGGTGGGGCGAGCCTCTACTACGGACAGGTACCAGTCGATCCGGCAAACATGATCGGCTACCTGCCTCCGAACTGCAGTTGCGGTCTCACGGCAATTGGGCGTGCATCGGCAATCAGCTACAACCGACCGATCATCACCACTACCAGCCCGGCTGGCGGAGCCTGGGACTACATTTTCGGTGCCGAGCATTCAGCAATCCAGTGGCTGGAGCAGAACGGCTACGACGTATCCTACATCTCGGGTGTCGACGCCAGCAGGAATGGCAACCTGCTGCTTAACCACCAGGCCTATCTCTCGGTCGGTCATGATGAGTATTGGTCTGCTGACCAGCGCGCCAACGTCGAGGCTGCGCGCGATAGCGGTGTTAACCTCGCATTCTGGAGTGGCAACGAGTGCTATTGGAAGGTCCGTTGGGAAAGCAGCATCGACGGCAACGGCCAGGCGTACCGGACGATGGTGTGCTATAAGGAAACCTGGGGAACCAGCACGGATCCAAGCGATACCGGCACAGGGACGTGGCGCGATCCCCGCTACGCTGACCCCGGACAGGAGCCAGAAAATTCGCTCACCGGAACCATGTTCACGGTCGACAGCTATCGCGCAGATACCATTACGATACCTTACGATTATTCGAACCTTCGCTTCTGGCGAAACACTGATGTTGCCAATCTGCAGCCCGGAGAAACATACAATCTCGTACAGAACCTGCTCGGCTACGAATGGGATTCCGATGTCGAAAATGGGTTCCGACCTGATGGCCTGATCAATCTGTCGCTTTCCTCGGTCGCGGTTAACACCTACCTCCGGGATTACGGCACAACCATCGGCGATGCCGTCGCAACCCATAGCCTGACGATGTACAGAGCCGAAAGTGGAGCTTTGGTGTTCGGCGCAGGCACCGTTTTCTGGTCGTGGGGACTGAATGATCAACATGAGGGCGCAGAGACGCCAACCGACCCCAACGTCCAGCAGGCCATGGTCAACATGTTTGCAGACATGGGGATCCAACCAACCACGCTGGATGCGAGCCTTATCCTCGCCACGCAATCCACTGACAACATCAAGCCGACCTCGACGATTACGTCGCCGATCATCGGCGCCAGTTTCGTCGAAGGACAGCATGTCACCATCACCGGCATTGCCCAGGACTTTGGCGGGGGCATCATCGCCGGCATCGAGGTTTCGACCGATGGCGGACAGCATTGGTTCAAGGCAACCGGCCGCGAGAACTGGAGCTACAACTGGGTCGTCCAGGCCAGCGGCACCTATACGATCATGTCACGTGCCGTGGACGACAGTGTCAACCTGGAAACACCGTCGGCTGGCAAGCAGGTCAGCATCATCCTGCCCGACACCAATAGCCTCTGGACGCTGGCTTCCAAGCCTGCGCTCGAGACTGCGATCGACCGCGACGGTGTAGAACTCGGAGTCCGCTTTCAGTCCACGACGGGCGGCTCCATCGAGGGAATTCGTTTCTACAAGGGCTTTTATAACGTTGGAGAGCACACGGTCAGCCTATGGGATGCGAACGGCACGCTGCTTGCAACCGGCGTATCGACAGGGGAATCTCTCTCGGGCTGGCAAACCGTCATGTTCTCCTCGCCGATCCATATCTCGGCGGGAACAACCTATATCGCCTCCTACCATAGCAACGGTTACTATTCCCTCACCGAGAACTATTTCACCACGGGATCGACCTACAGCAACGGCGCGCTGAAGGCAGTCGATGGTGGCGGCATTTATGCATATGGTTCTGCCAGTACCTTCCCCGGCAACAACTCGGGCGGGGCCAACTACTGGGTCGATGTCGTCTTCGATGCCGGGCCGAACAGCGTGCCCGTTGCCACCGATGACAGCGGCTTCTCGATCTCACGCAATGGCACACTGACGATTTCCATTGCTTCCCTCGTCGCCAACGATGTCGATCCGAACGGTGACGCGCTTACCATCTCAGCTGTCGGCAATGCTCTGAACGGATCGGTTTCCCTGAATAGCCAGAACGGCACCATCATCTTCACTCCCAATGCGGACTACACAGGGCCGGCAAGCTTCAGCTACACGCTGTCCGACGGCCGCGGGGGCACCGATCAAGGCAATGTCAGCCTGACCGTCGAGGAAGGTCCAGTCGGCCAATCGCTGTTCCAGGCCGGCGAGGGCCCTGGCAATACCAGCTACAACGATAATGCTCCAATCGAACTGGGCATGAAGTTTACTGCCTCGACAAGCGGCACCCTCACCGGCATTCGCTTCTACAAGGCGGCAGGCGATACTGGCGCCCATACCGGTTCAATATGGGCTTCGAACGGGACGCTGATCGCCACGGTCACGTTTACAGGTGAGTCCGCGAGCGGTTGGCAGACAGCCAAATTCTCCTCACCAATCCAGATTACTGCCGGAACGACCTACATCGCTTCCTATCATACGACGGGTAGCTATGTCGCGACCGCCAACTATTTCTCGGCTGATCATACCAGCGGTGCGCTGACCGGGTTGTCGAGCGCTGCCAGCGGCGGCAACGGTGTCTACTCCTATGGAACGAATACGACGTTCCCAACCTCCAGCTACCAGGAATCAAACTACTGGGTGGACGTCGTCTTCAATCAATCGACAGTCAACAATGCTCCAGTTGCAGCAAACGATAACGGGTTCACCACCTATTCGAACACAGTGCTGTCAATCGCGGCAGCAAGCCTGCTCGCCAATGATACCGATCCTGACGGCGATGGCCTGACGATCACAGGGGCAAATGGTGCAACGAATGGCACGGTGACGTTTGACAGCCAAACGAACTCCGTCATCTTCACACCGACGACAGGCTATGTTGGCGCTGCAAGCTTCAGCTACTCGATTTCCGACGGTCGCGGCGGAACATCAACCGCCACGGTCTCCCTCAATGTCGGAGCTCAAGCGCCCGGTGCGGGTCTGTTCGCCACATCGGAAACACCAAGTGGTCCCGCTGCGAATGATCCCTCCTCTGTTGAATTGGGCGTCAAGTTCGTGGCATCTGCGCGCGGCGAAATCACAGGCTTGCGCTACTATAGGAGCGCTCAGGACATCGGCACACATGTCGGCTCGCTCTGGAGCAGCACCGGTCAACTTCTTGCAACGGCGACGTTTACCAATGAAACGTCAAGTGGCTGGCAAACGGTGACCTTCTCGCAGCCGGTGAGCATTTCTGCTGGTGTGACCTATGTCGCAAGCTATCATTCGAACGGCTTCTATGCGGTGACGCCCAACTACTTCACGACCGACCATAGCAACGGCGTGTTGACAGCGCCCTCCAGTTCGACGAGCGGCGGAAATGGTGTCTACGCCTACGGTATCGGAAGCCTGTTTCCATCAGCCTCCTACAGTTCGGCTAATTACTGGGTCGACGTCCTTTATCAACAGTCGTCGCAAAATGGTGTGCCGGTTGCGGCGAACGACAGCGGAATTTCGACGGGTGTCGGAGCCCCGGTCGTCATCCAGGCATCCACCCTGCTTGCCAACGACAACGACCCCGATGGCGATCAGATTTCGGTTGCGAGCGTCGGCAACGCGATCAACGGTACGGTGGCTTTTGACAGCCAATCCGGAGCGATCACATTCACACCTCTGGCCGGCTATACCGGTGCTGCGAGCTTTGACTACACGATCAAGGATACTCAAGGCGCTTTGTCGACCGCCAATGTCTCGCTCAACGTGATCAACGAAGGCAGCGAGCAGAATGTCTTTGCCGCCGGTACAACGCCTGCCATCGCATCGGTTAATGATAACAGCCCGGTCAATCTCGGCATGAAGTTCCAGTCGGATGCAGCTGGCTGGATCACCGGCATTCGTTTCTACAAGAGCGCGGATAATACCGGACCCCATACAGGCTATCTCTGGACGGCAAACGGCACGTTGCTGGCGAGCGCAACCTTCACCAACGAGAGCGCAAGCGGCTGGCAGTCTGTCAATCTTTCGCAGCAGGTCGCAATCGATGCAGGCACGACATACGTCGTCTCCTACAGCACGAACGGCAATTATTCGGTAACGGGCAACTACTTCAGTGACACCACGACCAACGGCAATCTGCAGGCCATGTCGTCGGCGCTGAGCGGTGGCAACGGCCTTTATGCATATGGCTCCAGCGGGCTGTTCCCGACGAGCACATACAACAGCACCAACTACTACGTGGACGTGGCATTCAGGCAGCAGCTCGCAGCGTAACAGCGAGTGGGGGAGTATCAATGACAGGTGGCGACAAGCGCCTCCCAGTAACGGTTTTGGCGGGTTTCCTCGGCGCGGGAAAGACAACCATCCTCAACCACGTATTGCGTAACCGGGAAGGACGCCGGGTCGCCGTCATCGTCAACGACATGAGCGAGATCAACATCGATGCCGAGCTCGTTCGTGATGGCGGCGCCAACCTGTCGCGCACCGATGAGACGCTGGTGGAACTCACCAACGGCTGCATCTGCTGCACGTTGCGTGACGACCTCCTGAGCGAAGTGCGCCGGCTTGCCGCCGACGATCGCTTCGACTACCTGCTGATCGAGGGCACGGGGATTGCCGAACCTTTGCCGATCGCCGCCACATTCTCCTTCCGGGACGAAAACGGCAGCGCGCTCTGCGATATTGCCAGGCTCGATACGATGGTTTCCGTCGTCGACGCCGCCAACCTGCTGGCGGACTACTCGAGCGCGGATTTCCTGAGTGATCGTGGCGAAAGCCGGGACACGGACGATGAACGGACACTCGTCGACCTTCTGGTAGAGCAGATCGAGTTTGCCGATGTCGTCGTGATCAACAAGGTCTCGGAGGTCAGTGCGGAAACACGCGCGATGGTGCGGCAGGTCGTTGCGGCACTCAATCCCGATGCTCGCGTCATCGAGACGGACTTCGGTCACCTTCCGCTTTCCACAATTCTCGACACCGGGCTTTTCAGCGAGGCGAAGTCCGCCCGGCACCCCTACTGGCACAAGGAACTCTACGGCTGGGGCGACCATGTTCCGGAAACCGAAGAATACGGCATTTCGAGCTTCGTCTATCGCGCGCGCCGTCCATTCGACCCTGCTGCGCTCGATCGCTTTCTTGCGCAGCAATGGCCGGGCCTCATCCGCGCCAAGGGGCACTTCTGGCTGGCAACACGGCCGAACGAAATCGGACTGCTTTCGATTGCCGGCACACAGCGGCGGATGGACACCAAGGGCTTCTGGTGGGCGAGCGTATCCAGGGCGCATTGGCCGCGTTACCCGCAATTCCGCCAGTTGCTCGACCGGTATTGGGATGCCGTGTGGGGCGATCGCCGCCAGGAACTCGTGTTCATCGGCGCGGGCTTTGATCAAAAGGCAATCAGCGCAGCGCTGGACGACTGCCTGATCGGAGACGAGGCAAGCTTCGACCCGGATCTCGGCAGACATCTGACGGACCCGTTCCCGGCCTGGCAACATGCCCAGCATCACCATCCATGACCACTCATCAAAACGAGGAGACGACAATGAGCAATGAACTCTATGCAGACGGAATTGGCGAAATCACTGTCACCGGCACCATCGTGCGCATCGATCTGATGTCGCTGTCGGCCACCGAGCGCGATCAGAACAACAACCCGAAGCCGGTCTTCCGCCAGCGCATCATCATGCCGGTCGACGCGTTCGCGAATGCCGTCGACCTGATGCAGAAGGCCCTTGGCGGATTGGTCGAAGCCGGTGCGGTGCGCCGGATCAACGATCTGCCATCAAGCTCGAAGGCTGAAATCATCCAGCCGTCGGGCAGCTCGGCAAACGCATCGCCGAACTTCAACTGACCAACGCCACTTCTTCAACCCAGACACCCGGGTGGGCCATGAGTACGTTTTTGCACACCAATCTACACTGCCTTGCTCTCGTTGCACGCCATCACGGCGTCGATCTGTCGCCCGAGCGCCTGCAGCACGACTATGCAGTCGACGAACGCCCGGTCGAAATCCGGCAGTTGCTGCGCATGGCCAAGGATGCGGGACTGCGCGCAAGGCAGATCAAGCTCTCCTGGACATCGCTGCTGCAGTTGGGCGAAGCCTTCCCGGTTCTGGCGGAACTCGAAAACGGCAACTGGGTCGTCATTGCCGGCCCCGCCATGGGTGAGGAAGAGGCAAAGATCAGGGTTCTCGACCCGCTCGCCGAGCGCCCTGACTTCATTCTCCTGAACCAGGAGCAGTTCATCAGGTCCTGGTGTGGATCTGTGGTGATGATGAAGCGGAACTTCGGCATCAATGATGCCGACCAGCCCTTCGGCTTCCGCTGGTTCATTCCTGAGATCATCAAGCAGCGCAGTTTCTTCCGCGATGTCGCCCTTGCCGCCATCGTTCTCTATGGCCTTGGCCTGATGACGCCGATCTTCTTCCAGCTCGTCATCGACAAGGTGCTGGTCCATCAAAGCTACGCAACGCTGACGGTGCTGACCATCGGTATTGGCATTGCGCTGGTCTTCGATGCGGCTTTCAGCTTCCTGCGCCGATACCTGTTGCTCTATGCCACGAACAGGATCGATATCCGCATTGCGACCCGCACCTTCGGTCATCTGCTCAATCTTCCCATTGCCTTGTTCGAGCAGGCATCGGCAGGCGTCCTCGTCAAGCACATGCAGCAGACCGGCAGGATCCGCGAGTTTCTGACGGGTCGCCTGTTTCTGACACTTCTCGACGGCGTCTCGCTGCTGGTCTTCATTCCGATCCTGCTTCTCTACAGCGTCAAGCTGACGCTCGTCGTCATCGGCTTTGCCGCCCTTGTCGGCCTCGTCGTCATGCTGCTTGTCGGCCCCTTCCAGCGCCGTCTTCAGGCACTCTACAAGGCCGAAGGCGACCGACAGGCCTTGCTCGTCGAAACCGTCCACGGCATGCGAACCGTCAAGTCGCTGGCGCTTGAACCCCGCCAGCGTCGCGCATGGGACGACTATTCGGCGCAATCTATCTCTGTCCGGTTCCGGGTCGAGAAGATCTCGACGGCCGCTCAATCGATGACCGGACTTCTCGAGAAGCTGATGAGTGTCGCCATCATCGGGCTTGGCGCACTCGATGTCTTCAACGGTGCGATGACGATCGGCGCGCTGGTTGCATTCAACATGCTGGCTGGTCGCGTCTCTGGCCCGCTTGTCCAGATCGTGACGATGGTGCACGAATACCAGGAGGTCGCGCTTTCCGTGCGCATGCTCGGCGAGATCATGAACCAGCGCCCGGAACAGGCTGGCCGCGGTCGCGGCATCCGCCCGCTCCTTCGAGGCAACATCGAGTTCGACAAGGTGACGTTCCGCTACGGGCCGGACGGCCCGCCAGCGCTCGACAACGTCTCCTTCAGTATTCCGGCGGGCTCCGTCTTCGGTGTCGTTGGCAAGAGCGGTTCCGGCAAGACGACGATCACCAGGCTGATCCAAGGCCTCTATCAGAATCAGCAGGGCATCGTGCGGATGGACGGCTATGACAGCCGCGAGATCGACCTCGTGCATCTGAGGACGAGTACGGGTGTCGTGCTGCAGGACAACTTCCTCTTCCGTGGCACCGTTCGCGAAAACATCGCGGCGGCAAAACCCGATGCAAGCATCGAGGAAATCATGGAGGCGGCCCGCATTGCGGGCGCCGAGGAGTTCATCGAGCGGCTTCCGCGTGGGTTCGACACGATGCTGGAAGAAAACGCGTCGAACCTGTCTGGCGGTCAGAAACAGCGTCTGGCAATCGCCAGAGCACTTATCACCGACCCGAAACTTTTGATCCTCGACGAGGCCACCAGCGCGCTCGACCCCGACAGCGAGACGATCATTCGTCAGAACCTCAGCCAGATTGCGGCAGGACGGACGGTGGTCATCGTGTCTCACCGGCTCTCCACGCTCGTCGACGCCGATGCCATACTCGTCGTCGAGCGCGGCAAGATCGCCGATATCGGCAGGCATGATCAGCTGGTCACACGCTGCATGACATATCGTCACCTTTGGTCACAGCAGATGAGGCAGGTAGCATGAACGCGCGCGCTCAAAAGCCAGGAGAGAACCTGCCTGTTCCAACGACCGCCCCGGTCACGCAGCCGGCCCTCAGGCGCTCGCTGCCATCAGCGATTGCGGAGTTCCAGTCGGATGCCGTGGAACTGGAAGAGCGCGCTCCGCCAAGGGTCGCCCGCATGACGCTCTACGGCATCACCGCGCTGATTGCTGCGGCCATCGTCTGGGCGTCGGTTTCATCGATTGACGAGGTCGTCGTTGCCCCCGGCAAACTGATCACGACCGAGCCGACCATCGTCGTGCAGCCGCTCGAAACATCGATCATCCGAACGATCAATGTGACCGCCGGCGAGATCGTACAGAAGGGCCAGGTGCTTGCCACGCTTGACGCAACGTTCAGCCAGGCCGACGCCGATCAGCAGCGGGCAAAATTTGTTGCACTCGACGCCCAGGTGAAGCGTCTGGAAGCCGAGCTTGCCGGTGCGGACTACACCCAGACGGCGGGCGGATCCCGCGACGAGCTGCTTCAAATGCAGCTGTTCGGACAGCGCCGCGCCTATTACATGGCTCAGTTGCAGAACTACGATCAGCAGATTGCGGCCCAGGCGGCGACGATTGCTTCAAGCCGAAACCAGGAGGCCGTCCTCACCAATCGACGCGAAACGCTGTCCCAGATCGAGGGCGCCAGGGAGCGGCTTTATAATCGCGAGAGCGGATCCCTGATAACGCTTCTGGGGTCGCGTGACGCCCGCCTTGACGTCGAGACCAGTCTTTCGGCCGTCCAGGGCAGGGCCGATGAGGCCGAGCATACCTTCGCCAAGCTCAAGGCAGACCGACAGGCATTTATCGAAGACTTCAGGCGCGCAGCCATGGAGCAGCTCGTCGACCTGCGCAGCCAGCGCGACACTGCGGCCGAAGAACTGAAGAAGATGGAGCTTCGCCGCGATATGGTGGTCCTGTCTGCGCCGGCTGATGCCGTCGTGCTTGACCTTGCGGCGCGCTCCGTCGGCTCTGTGGTTCGGGAGGCAGAGCCGATCTTGACGCTTGTTCCGCTGAACGTCCCGCTTGAGGCAGAGGTCAACGTCAATACGCGTGACATCGGTCGCATCACGGCGGGCAAGGATGCACGGATCAAGTTCGACGCCTATCCGTTCCAGAAGTTCGGCACTGCATCCGGAGCGGTCAGGACGGTGAGCCGCGACGCTTTCACCCCATCCCAGCAGGAGGCAGCGACCCAGACGCCAGCGCCTTACTTCAAGGCACGCATACCGCTTGCGGATCCAAGGCTGAAAGGCTCGGACGAGCCCGTGCGACTGCTTCCCGGCATGACGGTTTCAGCCGAGATCATGGTCGGGCGTCGCACCGTCATCTCCTACTTCCTCTATCCCATCTTGCGAGGGCTCGACAGCGCAATCAGAGAACCCTGATACGACAGCGGTCTCCCTGGAGGCGGATGCCTGATAGCTCCGCCTCGCGTCCAGCGGGGATGCAGGGGCCTCGACAATATGCTAGTCGCACTGTCACCATCCAGGGAGGAATCGGTGACGGCAGCGACCAATCCGGCAGATGCTCGGGCAAGCGAGTTGATACGACGAATTCTGGATGAAAGCCCGCTGAAGGCAGCGAGCTTCATCGTGACCATCTACGGTGACGTCGTCGAGCCGCGCGGCGGCATTGCCTGGATCGGCAACCTGATCGAGACCTGCGCGGACGTTGGCATCAGCGAGACGCTGGTGCGCACCGCCGTCTCCCGGCTCGTCGCCGCAGGTCAGCTTTCCGGAGAAAGAGAAGGACGGCGTAGCTATTACCGGCTGTCACGGTCGGCCGGCAGCGAGTTCGCGGCAGCGGCCCGCGTGCTGTTTTCTGCGCCCGAGGATAGCGGATGGCAGTTCGTTCATGTAACGGGGCCAGCGGTCGAAGACGCCATGCAGGCGCTGAAGCGCGCTGGCCACGCGCGTCTCAACGACCGCCTGGCGGTCGGCCCTGCAAGGGCGGTGACCGCGACAGTGCCTGCCCTGGTTTTCCGCGCAGAACCGCCACAAGATCAAAAAGCCCTGCAAGAATTCGCCTCCGAGTACTGGGATCTGACAGTGCATGCGGAAGCGTACGAGGTTTTTCTGGCGCAGTTCGGCGCTCTGCTCAGCCCGGATGCCTCCCTCAGTTTTTCACCTTCCATGGCGCTGACCATTCGCCTCCTCCTGGTGCATCGCTTCCGCGCCGTTCATCTGCATGATCCAAGATTGCCCTCAGGCGCACTCCCCGACGATTGGCCGGGAAAGGCAGCGCGGCAGCTGTTTGCGCGGGCCTACAGGCAACTCTCCCCGGCCGCTGATGCCCACGTCGCCCGCACCTTCGTCACGGCGTCCGGGCCATTGTCCGCCTCGACCGCAGCGACGGAGCTACGGCTGGAGATGCTGGCCAACGAGGCGTTCTAGCAATTTTAAGATCAGCTTTTCGGCCGTCGGGGCGGCTTTCGTGCTAAAGTTTTTCCTGCAGAATATTAAATATCACAAACTTTCCGCAAAAATGCATTGCTCTGTGACATATCGCGTGCTAATAACATGACCGATCGGTCGGTTAATCAATACTGAATTGGTCGGCTTTGCGAGAGCAGGAGGAAATCGCGCATGTCGGAAGCATTCATCTGTGATGCCGTTCGCACACCCATCGGTCGCTATGGCGGCGCGCTGGCAACGGTTCGCGCAGACGATCTGGCCGCCCTCCCCCTCACTGCGTTGATGGAACGCAATCCTGACGTCGACTGGAGCAAGGTCGATGACCTGATCTATGGCTGCGCCAACCAGGCGGGCGAAGACAATCGCAATGTCGGCCGCATGGCTGTGCTCTTGTCGGGCATGCCAGTCAGTGTCCCCGCAACAACTGTCAACCGCCTGTGCGGCTCCGGCATGGATGCCGTCGGCATGGCGGCAAGAGCAATCCGCGCCGGCGACTGTGACCTCGTGATTGCCGGCGGCGTTGAAAGCATGAGCCGGGCGCCTTTCGTCATGCCGAAGGCAGACAGCGCCTTTTCCCGCTCCAACGCCATCTACGACACGACGATCGGCTGGCGCTTCGTCAATCCGAAGATGAAGGCAGGCTTTGGCGTCGATTCGATGCCTCAGACGGCCGACAATGTGGCAGCCGATTTCGGCGTCAGCCGCACCGACCAGGACGCTTTCGCGGCCCGCAGCCAGGCCCGCTGGGCGGCTGCTCAGGAGGCCGGCCGCTTCGCGGATGAACTGGTTGCCGTCAAGGTCGCGCAAAAGAAGGGCGACCCCATCATTGTCGATCGCGACGAGCACCCGCGTCCAGGCACGACGATCGACCAGCTTTCCAGATTGAAGGGCGTCAATGGCCCTGATCTTAGTGTTACGGCCGGCAATGCATCGGGCGTCAATGACGGTGCAGCCGCTCTTGTCGTTGCAAGCGAAGCGGCCGCGAGGGCACAAGGCCTGACGCCGAAGGCGCGTATCGTGGCAATGGCGGCAGCCGGCGTCGAACCGCGCATCATGGGCGTCGGCCCGGCACCGGCCGCGCGGCGGGTGCTCGAGCGTGCCGGTCTTTCGATCGGCCAGATGGATGTGATCGAGTTGAACGAGGCTTTTGCCGCCCAGGCGCTCGCCGTGTTGCGCGATCTAGACCTCCCCGATGATGCGCCCCATGTCAATCCGAATGGCGGCGCCATCGCGATGGGCCATCCGCTCGGAATGAGCGGTGCCCGGCTGGTCACGACGGCAACCTACCAATTGCATCGCCAGGGCGGTCGTTACGCGCTTTGCACCATGTGCATCGGGGTCGGCCAGGGCATCGCGATCATTCTCGAGCGCGTCTGACGCGCCAAGGCAAAGGAGACGAACCATGTACGCACAGATGGTCAAGACCGACAGCGCCCGCGTCAAGACGCTCGATGAAATGGATCCGGTCGAACGCGCATTTCAGGAGCGCATCGACGCCGGTCAGAAGATCGAGCCGAAGGAATGGATGCCGGAAGGCTATCGCAAGACGCTGATGCGCCAGATTAGCCAGCATGCGCATTCCGAAATCGTCGGCCAGCTGCCCGAAGGCAACTGGATCACCCGCGCCCCGACGCTCGAGCGCAAGGCGATCCTGCTCGCCAAGGTTCAGGACGAGGCCGGCCATGGGCTTTACCTCTACTGTGCGGCCGAAACGCTCGGCATCACCAGGGACGAGATGTACGAGCAGCTGCACAGTGGCAAGGCGAAATACTCCTCGATCTTCAACTACCCGACGCTGAGCTGGGCCGACATCGGCGCCATCGGCTGGCTGGTCGATGGTGCGGCGATCATGAACCAGGTGCCGCTGCAACGCTGTTCCTACGGGCCTTACGCCCGCGCCATGGTCCGCATCTGCAAGGAAGAAAGCTTCCATCAGCGCCAGGGCTTCGACATCCTGATGAAGATGGTCAAGGGCACGCCCGCCCAGAAGGAAATGGTCCAGGATGCCTTGAACCGCTGGTGGTGGCCATCGCTGATGATGTTTGGCCCCTCAGACGACGCATCCGTGCATTCGGCCCAGTCCATGTCCTGGAAGATCAAGCAGAATTCGAATGACGAGCTGCGCCAGAAGTTCGTCGACCAGACAGTGCCGCAGGCCGAATATCTCGGCCTCACCGTTCCGGACCCGGATCTGAAGTGGAACGAGGAAAAGGGCGGTTACGATTTCGGCGAACCTGACTGGACCGAGTTCTTCGCCGTCATCGCCGGCAACGGTCCGTGCAACGCCGAACGCCTCGGCGCCCGGCAGAAGGCATGGAACGACGGCGCCTGGTTCCGGGATGGTCTCGTTGCCCACGCCGAGAAGATGACATCGCGTCGCGCCGCTCAGCGCACCGCAGCCGAATAATGCGTCCGGACGCCTCGGCGTCCGCTCCAAGCAGTCGCAAGTCTTAACAATACGCGATTTCCGGGCCAGGGCCCGTGAGAAACGCAAGACGGGAGAAATGTCCATGTCCAGCGAATGGCCTCTTTGGGAAGTCTTCATCCGCGGCCAGCACGGCCTCAATCACCGGCATGTCGGCAGCCTGCATGCGCCCGATGCCGAAATGGCCGTCAACAACGCACGTGACGTCTACACCCGCCGAAACGAAGGCGTGAGCATCTGGGTGGTACGCTCGAGCGACATCACCGCCAGCGCGCCTTCCGACAAGGGACCACTCTTTGATCCTTCGAATTCGAAGGTCTATCGTCATCCGACGTTCTTCGACGTTCCGGAAGAAGTGGGGCATATGTGATGAGCGCTGCCTCCAACACGGCCGTCAGCCAGACGGCACTTTTCGAGTTTCTGACACGCATGGGCGACAATGCGCTGATCCTCGGTCATCGCGTTTCCGAATGGTGTGGGCATTCACCGGCGCTCGAGGAAGACATTGCGCTTTCCAACACCGCGCTCGATCTGATCGGCCAGACACAACTCTGGCTCGGTCTTGCCGGCGAAGTCGAAGGCCGGGGCCGCAGTGCCGACAATCTCGCCTATCTGCGTGATGCGCGCGACTTCCGCAACGTCCTGCTGGTCGAGCGTCCGAATGGCGATTTTGGCAAGACACTGATGCGTCAGTTTCTGTTCGACGCCTGGCATTTCCTGATGCTGAAGGCGCTTTGCGGTTCGACGGACAAGCGTATTGCTGAGATTGCGGAAAAGGCCACGAAGGAAGTTGCCTATCACCTCGATCGCAGCCGCGATCTGATCATCCGCCTTGGTGACGGTACCGCCGAAAGCCATCGTCGCATGCAGGAAGCGCTTGACGATCTCTGGGCCTATACCGGCGAACTCTTCATCGGCGACGCGTTGGACGCAGAGCTCGTCGCTGCCGGCATTGCGCCGGAGCCGGAAAGCCTGAAGCCCGCCTGGGATGAGCTTGTTGGTGAGGCCCTGTCCGAGGCAACGCTCAAGAAGCCTTCCGATGGCTTCATGCACAAGGGCGGCAAGCGCGGCCTTCATACCGAACATATGGGCTTCATCCTGGCCGATCTGCAATTCCTGCAGCGCGCTTATCCGGGCGCGACCTGGTAACGGAAGGAGGCGGTCATGACGGCCGTAACTTTGCCTTCGACATCAGACGTCTGGCAGTGGCTTGCAGAGGTTCCGGATCCCGAGATTCCGGTGATCTCCCTGGTCGATCTCGGCATTATCAGGGATGTCGCCTTCGATGACGACACGCTGGTTGTGACGGTAACGCCGACCTATTCGGGCTGTCCGGCAACCGCGATCATCAACCTCGATATCGAGCGGGCGCTGCATGAGAAGGGCATCGAAAAGCTGCGGCTGGAACGCCAGCTTTCGCCGGCCTGGACGACGGACTGGATCAGCGCCGGAGGCCGCGAAAAGCTTAAGGCCTATGGCATTGCGCCGCCTGTCGATGGCACTGCGATTGACGGGATCCTGCGCCAGCGCGTCGATCGGCTCTCCGGTCGCTCCAATCTGACGATCGCCTGTCCGCGCTGCGGATCGGCAAACACCGAAAAGATCAGCCAGTTCGGCTCGACGCCCTGCAAGGCGAGCTATCGCTGCACCGACTGTCTGGAACCATTCGATTACTTCAAGTGCATCTGACCCTTTGCCTAGTGAGGTCCGCAATATGGCACGTTTCCATTCCCTTCAGGTCACCGACGTCAAGCGCGAGACGCGCGATGCCGTGGTCGTCACCCTTGCTCCGCTGGACGAGGACCGCGGTGCGTTCGATTTCACGCAGGGCCAGTATCTGACGTTTCGCCGCCAGTTCGATGGCGAGGAACTGCGCCGCTCCTACTCGATCTGTGCCGGACGTGACGAAGGTATCTTGAGGGTCGGCATCAAGCGAGTCGATGGCGGCTGCTTTTCGACCTGGGCCAATGAAGAGCTTAAGATTGGCGATACGATGGAAGCGATGCCGCCGATGGGCGCGTTCTTCACGGCAATCGAGCCCGAAGTTTCCAAGAGCTACATCGGCTTTGCAGCCGGCAGCGGCATCACGCCGGTGCTCTCCATCATCAAGACCACCTTGGCGCGTGAGCCCCATTCGCGCTTCACGCTCGTTTACGCAAACCGGCAGATCAGCTCGATCATGTTCCGCGAGGAGCTGGACGATCTGAAGAATAGCTACCTCGGTCGCCTGTCCATCCTGCACGTGCTGGAAAGCGAAGCCCAGGATATCGACCTCTTCACGGGGCGCATTGATACCGAAAAGTGCGCAGCATTGTTCAGGCACTGGATCGATCTGAAATCCGTCGACACCGCTTTCATCTGCGGTCCGGAACCGATGATGTTGACGATCGCCGCAGCCCTTCGCGACCACGGAATGCGCGAAGAGCAGATCAAGTTCGAGCTCTTTGCGTCCTCGCAGCCAGGCCGGGCGCGCCGAAAGAGCGAAAGCGCTGCCTCTGCGGATCGCCACGCGGCATGCGAGGCAACCGTCACCCTCGACGGTGCAACGCGTGTCTTCAAGATGCCGAAGCAGGGGCAAACCCTGCTCGAAGCCGCGCTCGAGAACAACATGGACGCGCCCTACGCCTGCAAGGCAGGTGTCTGTTCCACGTGTCGGGCCAAGGTGATCGAGGGCGAGACCGAGATGGAAGTCAACCATGCGCTCGAGGATTACGAAGTGCGCCAGGGCTATGTTCTGACCTGCCAATGTTATCCGCTGAGCGACCGGGTCGTGGTCAGCTACGACCAATAAGGCGCGAAAGCGAGGGAGGAATAGCCAATGTCCGATACGATGCCGATCGAGGAATACCTGCTGAAGGGTGGCGTGCTGACGTCGCCTGACAATGTGACCCCACGCTATCGCGGCGAGCTTTTGCGCCTGATGGCAAGTTTCGTCGATAGCGAGCTTGCGGGTGCAGCCGGCTTTGCCGACACGATCAACGACGCGCCAGGGATCAAGGAGCGCATCGCGTCTGCCAAGATCGTGCTTGAAAAGACCGACCATGCCGGTCGGGTCCTCGAGATCATGGGCAGCTTCGGCGCCGACACCGGCCGTTACGCCGTCCACCATCCCTGGGACGCCCGGCTGGAGCGCGACGCCGATATCGGTGCGGCGCGTCAGGGCGGCGACATGCGCCTTTCGGTCTTTCACTATCCCCTGCATGGCTGGATCGACGCGGTTGTCATGAACGTGCTGATGGGTACCGCAAGCACCATCCAGCTGCGCGAGCTTGCACGCGTTTCCTACCAGCCACTTGCCGAAGTCTTCCGCGCCATTCTACCGAGCGAGGCGCATCACACCGAACTCGGCATCGAGGGACTGAAGAAAATTGCCGAGACGGAAGACGAAGCAACGGCAGCGCGCAAGGCAATCGCCTATTGGCGCCCGCGCGTTGCGGCGAGCTTCGGGCTCTCCGGCTCGGCGCGCTACGAAACGCTGGCTCGCTTCGGCCTTCGCCACACACCCAACGAGACGCTGCTATCCGAATGGCAGGCGGCCGTTGATGCGCAGCTTGCTGCGCGCAATCTGAACTGACCGGAAGGATAAGACGATGAACGTCCTGGTAAACCCGCCGCGCCGCCTCGAAAGCTATGTTTATGGCCGCTGGGTTCCCGGCACGAAGGATGGCGCCGAACTCCTCGACGCTTCGACAGGCGTACCGGTTGCATTGATCGATTCCACCGGCGTCGACTTTGCCGCATCTCTGGCCTACGGCCGCAAGAAGGCTGGCCCGGCCCTGCGTCGCATGTCGTTTCATGAGCGTGCCGCCATGCTGAAGGCACTTGGCCAGGCGCTGATGGAGTGGAAGGAAGAATTCTACGCCCTTTCCTCGGCCACCGGTGCGACGAAGGCAGACAGCTGGATCGATATCGATGGCGGCATTGGCACTCTCTTGTCCTATGCCTCAAAGGGACGGCGCGAGTTGCCGAATACGCGCGTGCTTGTTGACGGCGACGTGGAAAACCTGTCGCGCGACGGCACGTTTGCCGCCCGGCACATCCTGTCGCCACTGCAGGGCGTCGCCATTCACATCAATGCCTTCAACTTTCCGGTCTGGGGCATGCTGGAAAAGCTGGCGCCGACCCTGCTTGCCGGCATGCCTGCTATCGTCAAGCCGGCGAGCCAGACGGCCTATCTGACCGAACTGGTCGTGCGTCGCATGGTCGAAACGGGTCTTCTTCCCGAAGGGGCCGTGCAGCTTGTCTGCGGCTCCGTCGGCGATCTTCTTGATCATGTCGACGGACAGGATGCCGTCACCTTTACCGGTTCGGCCTGGACCGGCCGCAAGCTGAAGACGCATCCGGCGATTATCGAGAATTCGGTCCGCTTCACCATGGAGGCCGACAGTCTCAATGCCTCTGTCCTCGGTCTCGACGCGGCTCCCGGCACCGAGGAGTTCGACCTTTTCGTCAAGGAAGTCTCCCGCGAGATGACGGCGAAGGCCGGCCAGAAGTGCACGGCGATCCGCCGCGTCATCGCACCCCGCGCCTATTGCGACGCTCTCATCGCCGCTCTCGGCGATCGTCTTGGCAAGACGGCGCTCGGCAATGCCACTGACGAAAACGTCCGCATGGGCCCGCTCGCAAGCCTTGCCCAGCGCGACGAGGTCCGCGCGCGCATCCGCGATCTTCTTGCCGATGCCGAGATCGTTGCCGGTGATCCGGACAATCCCCGCGTCGTCTCCGGAGACGCTGAGGCCGGAGCCTTCCTCAATCCGGTGCTGCTATACTGCGATAAACCCTGGGACGCCCGAGCTGTTCACGACGTCGAAGCCTTCGGCCCGGTCAGCACGGTCATGCCCTATGACAGCGCCGAGGAAGCTGTCGACCTTGCCCGCCGCGGCAAGGGAAGCCTGGTATCATCGGTCTTCACCAATGATCCGGGTTTTGCCGAAGAGGTTGTTCTCGGCATGGCGCCCTTCCACGGCCGCGTGCTGATCGGCAACCGGGTCAGCGCCAAGACCTCGACCGGCCATGGCTCACCGCTGCCGGGTCTCGTGCATGGCGGTCCGGGACGTGCCGGCGGCGGCGAGGAGTTGGGCGGACTTCGTGGGGTCAAGCATTACATGCAGCGCACCGCGGTCCAGGGCTCGCCAACGCTTCTTTCCGCGGTCACCGGCCGCTGGGTTGCGGATGCCGAGGTGCGCAAGGATGGCGAACATCCCTTCCGCAAGTCTCTCGCCGAACTCCGGATCGGCGACCAGCTCGTCACCGGAACGCGCACCGTCACGCTTGAGGATATCGAGCACTTCGCCAACTTCACCGGCGACACGTTCTACGCCCATATGGACGAGGAAGCCGCCCGCGCCAATCCGTTCTTCGATGGGCGCGTTGCCCATGGCTACCTGATCGTCTCATTTGCTGCCGGCCTCTTCGTCGACCCGGCCCCCGGCCCGGTTCTCGCCAATTACGGCGTCGACAACCTGCGCTTCCTCACGCCGGTCAATCCGGGCGATACGTTGCAGGTGAAATTGACCTGCAAGGAGATCAACCCG
>Ga0102592_1001285_pt1 | contig 29515 bp, 20 predicted proteins | sample AraplaCol_mMF_r2_FD_76861 | JGI IMG/M metagenome (GOLD analysis project Ga0102592, IMG submission 76861) | Arabidopsis root microbial communities from North Carolina, USA - plate scrape MF_Col_mMF_r2 (SPADES assembly) (version 2) | ecosystem: Host-associated > Plants > Roots > Endosphere...
CGGCTTCAAGCGCGGTCCTGTGAAATCGATGCCGATTGAGGCGCTCGATCAGCAGCAGCTGCTGCGTCACCGTCTGACCCGGCGCGCCGTTGCCAGGTGTCACCACCGGCGCAATCAGACGTCCGCCAATGGCCAGTTGTTCCAGCAGGGCCTGCGGCACCTCCATGCCGGCGGCGGCAAGGATGATCGACGAGAACGGCGCGGCCTGCGGCAGGCCGAGCATGCCATCGCCGTAATGCAGGCGGATGTTCGGCACGCGCAGGGGCCGCAGGTTGGCCTTGGCTTGTTCGTGTAGCGGACGAATACGCTCGATAGAGAACACTTCCTGCGCGCACAGGCTCAGCACGGCGGCCTGGTAGCCGCAACCGGTGCCGATTTCCAGCACGCGCGCCAGCGGCTGGTCGGGGGTCAGGCCCTCGCGCAGCAGTTCGATCATGCGGGACACGACCGAAGGCTTGGAAATGGTCTGCTGGTGCCCGATCGGCAGCGCCGCGTCTTCATAGGCCTGCGAGGCCAGCCCCGGCTCCATGAACAAATGGCGCGGCACCGTGGCGATGGCACCCAGCACGCGTTCGTCGCGGATGCCGCCGGCGCGCAGGCGCGCGGCCAGTGCGGTGCGGGCCCGATCCGACGCCATGCCGCCGCCGCCAGCCGTGGCCGCCGACGCGCGCGCCTCCACGGCACTGCCCGGCGGGGGCGGTGCGGCGGGCGGCGCGGCGGGCTTGCGCGGCTTGACGGTGGCTGGCGCCGGCGCGGCCACGCGCTTGCCCACCGCCGGCATGCCGGCAGTGCGCGCGGGCGCGGGCTTGCGTTCGACTACCGCATCCAGCGGTAGTGGAAAGCGGGGGCGGCGCGGCGTGGAACTCATTTCGGATACGGCGATGGAACGAAAGGAAGGACGAAAACGGCGTTGCCGCGCAGCGCACCCGCGCGGCGACCGCGAAGAAACGCCTGACGGGCGCGCGGCGATGACACGCTCACCCCAACCACTGTGCGATCTGTTCCAACTGGCCGCGATGCGTCAGGTCGAGTTGCAGCGGCGTGAGCGAGACGTAGCCATTGGCCGTGGCATGAAAATCGGTGCCTTCGCTCGCGTCGCGCGCGTCGCCGGCCGGACCGATCCAGTAAATGGGGTCGCCGCGCGGATTCACCTGCTGGATCACGGGCTGCGACGGATGGCGCTTGCCCAGACGCGTGGCGCGGTGCCCGAGGATATGCTCGTACGGCAGGTTCGGAATATTGACGTTCAGCAGGAAGGGCTCGCGTGGCGGCCGCGCTATCACGTTCTCGACGATCTCGCGCGCCACGCGCGCGGCCGCGTCGAGATGCTCCCAGCCATGATTGACCTGCGAGAACGCGATCGAGGGGATACCGAACAGGTAGCCCTCGATGGCGGCGGCCACCGTGCCCGAGTACAGCACGTCCTCGCCCATGTTCTGGCCCTGGTTGATGCCGGACACCACCAGGTCCGGGCGCTCCTCAAGCAGGCCGGTCAGCGCCACGTGGACGCAATCCGTCGGCGTACCATTGATATAGCGGAATCCCTTCTGCACCCCTTCCCTCGCCTCGTAGACCGAAAGCGGGCGTTGCAGCGTCAGCGAGTTCGAGGCCCCGCTGTGATTCTGTTCCGGAGCGATCACGGTCACGCGCGCCAGGGGCGCGAGCGCTGCGTGCAGGACGGCCAGCCCCGGCGCAAGGTAACCGTCATCGTTGGCGAGAAGGATATGCATGGCCGCGATTGTACCTGAGCGAAAGGCCGCTGGCGGCACCGCGGATGCACCGGAAACGGGACAAATGCGCCCCGATTGCGCCAGCCGGGCGCCCGCCATGCGTCGCCCGAATAGGCGACATGCAGCGATTTTTTCCCACAGAACGATCGTGCTTTTCTTGCGCTACACTTGCCCGACGTCGTGCCCGGCCGCCCTGGCGTTCCTGCCGCGCACGACACCGGCAAGACCACATCACATATGGGAGACACAATGAAAGCCGTACTGTGCAAAGCCTGGGGCCCGCCCGATTCGCTGGCGCTGGAAACCCTGCCCGACCTGGTGCCCGGCGACGGCGAAGTCGTCATCGACGTCAAGGCCGCCGGCGTGAACTTTCCGGACGTGCTCATCATCCAGAACAAATACCAGGCCAAGCCCGAGCTGCCGTTTTCGCCGGGCTCGGAGCTGGCCGGGGTGGTCAATGCCGTCGGTGCCGGTGTCACGCATGTGAAACCGGGTGACAAGGTCATCGCCTACCTGGGCAACGGCGCGTTCGCCACCCAGGCCAGGGCTCCGGCCAAGGCCGTGGTGCCGATGCCGCCTGGCATCGACTTCGACGTGGCCGCCGCATTCACGCTGACCTACGGCACGTCGCACCACGCCGTGGTGGACCGTGGCGAGCTGAAGGCCGGCGAAACCATGCTGGTGCTGGGCGCCGCCGGTGGCGTGGGGCTGGCGGCTATCGAAATCGGCAAGGCGATTGGCGCCCGCGTGATCGCGGCGGCGTCCACCGACGAGAAGCTGGCGGTCTGCAAGGAGCATGGCGCCGATGCCGTGATCAACTACAGCACCGAGGACCTGCGCGAGCGCATCAAGGCGCTGACCGACGGCAAGGGCCCGGACGTGATCTACGACCCGGTGGGCGGCGTCTATGCCGAGCCGGCCTTCCGCTCGATCGGCTGGCGAGGCCGCTATCTGGTGGTGGGCTTCGCCAATGGCGAAATTCCGAAGATTCCGCTGAATCTGGCGCTGCTCAAGGGCGCGTCGCTGGTTGGCGTGTTCTGGGGCGATTTTGCGCGGCGCGAGCCGAAGGCCAACCAGGCCAATATGGCCCAGATGCTCGGCTGGATGAAGGAAGGCAAGATCCGCCCGCATATTTCGGCACGGTATCCGCTGGAACAGGCCCCGCAGGCGCTGAAGGACATGGAAGCGCGCAAGGTGACCGGAAAGATCGTCATCACGCCGTAAGGCGACACCCAGCGGTAGCCTTGCTCCCCCTCTCCCGCACGCGGGAGGGGGAGCACACCGTCGGCCAGCCACCAGGCCAGCTGCCCAGACATCAGAGTTTCTCCGTTTCCCCGCTCTGCGGCTGCCACTTCATCAGCCGCTTCTCCCCCGCCGTCACCATCCAGTCCAGCACCAGTGCAAAGGCCGTCAGCACGACGATGCCGGCGAACACCGTGTTGATGTCGAACGTGCCCTCGGCCTGCAGGATCAGGTAGCCCACGCCGCGCGCCGATCCCAGGTACTCGCCCACCACGGCGCCCACGAACGCCAGGCCCACCGACGTATGCAGCGACGAGAACACCCAGCTTGTGGCGCTGGGCAGGTACACATGGCGCAGCAGTTGCTGCTTGTTGGCGCCCAGCATGCGCGCGTTGGCCAGCACCACCGGGCTCACTTCCTTCACGCCCTGGTAGACGTTGAAGAACACGATGAAGAACACCAGCGTGACGGCCAGCGCCACCTTCGACCAGATACCCAGGCCGAACCAGACCGCGAAGATCGGCGCCAGAATCACGCGCGGCATCGAGTTGGCGGCCTTCACATAGGGATCCAGCACGGCCGACGTGAACGGACTCAGCGCCAGCCACAGGCCCACACCCAGCCCGGCCACGGTGCCGATGCCAAAGGCCAGCACGGTCTCCAGCAGGGTCACGCCCAGGTGGATATAGATGTCGCGCTCGACGACGAACCAGCTCCAGATCCGCTGCGCCACCATCAGCGGTTCGCCGAAGAAGAACGCCACCTCCTGCGAACGCGTGGCCAGGTGCCACACGATCAGGATCACCACCAGGAGCAGCAGCTGCCAGACGCGCAGCATGCCTTTTGAATCAGCACGAAATGCCATGATCTTGTTATCGTCCGGTCCAGAAATCAGGCCACCTTGCGCTGCTGCGCATAGCCCTTGAGCACTTCCTCGCGCAACACGTCCCAGATGGCGGCGTGCAGTTCCACGAAGCGCGGATGGTTGCGGATCTCGGCCACGTCACGCGGACGCGGCAAATCGATCGTAAATTCGCCAATTGGATGCGTGCCCGGGCCCGCCGACAGCACCACCACGCGGTCGCTCATCGCAATCGCCTCGTCCAGGTCGTGGGTGATGAACAGCACGGCCTTGCGCTTGGCGGCCCACAGGTCGAGCACCTCGTTTTCCATCAGCTGGCGCGTCTGGATATCCAGGGCCGAGAACGGTTCGTCCATCAGGATGATGTCCGGGTCCAGCACCAGCGTCTGCGCCAGGCTCACGCGCTTGCGCATGCCGCCCGACAGCTGGTGCGGATAGCGGTCGCCAAACCCGCCCAGGCCCACGCGGCGCAGCCATTCCTCGCCCTGCGCCTCGGCATCGGCACGCGGCACGCCACGGAATTCCAGGCCGGCGATCACGTTGTCCAGCGCGCTGCGCCACGGCATCAGCGCCTCGGCCTGGAACATGTAGCCGGCGCGGGTGTTGATGCCCTTGAGCGGCTCGCCGAACACGCGCACGCTGCCGGTGGATGGCTCCAGCAGGCCCGCCGATACGTTCAGCAGCGTGGACTTGCCACAGCCGGTGGGCCCCACCACGGACAGGAATTCGCCGGGCTGGATGGACATCGTGACGTCCCGCACAGCCGTATAGCGCTGCGAACGGTCTTCGCGCGAGACGAAGGTACAGGTCACGTTTTCAAGGGAAAGTGCAGGCGTGCTCATGACGGCATGACTCTGAGAAACGTTTCGCCCGCCGGGCGCCCATGCAGGGCGGGCGCGGCGGGCGACGAAGACGCCCCGCAACCGGGGCGCAAGGCTTACTTGTACTTGGCGTTGGCCTTCTGCACGAACGTGTTCGTGAACGTGCCTTCCAGCTTGATCGGCTTGCCCTTCAGGTCCGGATCGAACTGCTGCAGCGTGTTCAGCGCCGTCTTCGGGCCATCGGCCGGCATTACGCCGTCCGGCGAAATTGCTTCCTTCACCTTGTCCCACGCCGCCAGGTACAGCGCGCGATCACCCAGCAGGTAGCTTTCCGGCACGGTCTTGACGATATCCGACGGGCCCGCCGTCTGCAGCCACTTCAACGCCCGCACCATGGCATTGGTCAGCGCCTGGGTGGTGTTGGGGTTCTGCTCGATAAACTTGGTCGACGCGTACAGGCAGCCCGACGGCATGTTGCCGCCGAACACCGACTGCGTTTCCTTGAGGGTGCGCGTGTCCGAGGCGATCCTGACCTCGTTCTTCTGCGTCAGCATCGAGATCACCGGGTCCAGGTTGGCCATGGCATCGATCTGGCCCGATCGCATCGCGGCCACCGCGCCGGCGCTGGCGCCCACGCCGATGAACGACACGTCCGACGGCTTCAGGCCGGCCTTTGCCAGCACGAAGTTCGCCATCATGTTGGTCGACGAACCCGGCGCGGTCACGCCAATTTTCTTGCCCTTCAGGTCGGCGATCGACTTGAAATTGGGCATGGTCTTGTTCGACGTCACCAGCACGATCTGCGGGGCGCGGCCCTGCAGCACGAATTCCTGGTAATGCTGGCCCTTGGCCTGCAGGTTGATCGTGTGCTCGTAGGCGCCCGATACCACGTCGGCGCTGCCGCCCACCACGGCCTGCAGCGCCTTGGCGCCACCGGCAAAGTCGACGATCTCCACGTCGAGCCCTTCTTCCTTGAAGTAGCCCAGGCGCTCGGCAATCGTCAGCGGCAGGTAGTAGAACAGGTTCTTGCCCCCCACCGCGATGGTCACCTTCTGCTTCTCGGGCTTGCCTTGCGCGAAGGCGCTGCCGAACGTGAACCAGCCGGCCAGGAACAGCGCCAGCGCAATCAGCAACTGCTTCCAGAAAGGTTTGTTGTACATAGGGCTCTCCTGCTCTTTTCTGCTTCTGTTTGAATGAGGGCGCGCCACGTGCCGACGCACGAAAGCCGGGACGCCGCCCATGCGGCTCCCGGCGATGCTACCGGACATGCCAGATGCCCGCATCGGGACCAACACCTAATGTCAGCACAATGAGAGCAGGCCTTCAGACACCCGGCCTGCCCGCCCGTTGCCGCTGGCCCGGCGTGGATTACTCGGCGTGGATGTTGGCGGACTTGATCACCTTGGCCCAGCGCTGCAGTTCGGCCTTCTGGTACTGGTCCAGCTGTTGCGGGTTCATGTACTTTGCCTCGGCACCCAGCTCCTCGGCCTTCTTGCGGAACGCCTCGGTTTTCATGATCTTCTCGATCTCGGTGGTCAGCTTGTCCACCACGGCCTTGGGCGTGCCGGCCGGCGCGTACATGGCGAACCACGACGAGACGTCCAGGTCGGGGTAGCCGGCTTCGGGGGCCGACGGCACATCCTTGAGGCTTTCCAGGCGGGTCTTGCTGGTCACCACCAGCGGACGCAGCTTGCCGGCGGCGATATGGCCCATCAGCGGCGGCGGCGTGGTGATCGTCATGTCGACGTTGCCGCCCAGCAGGTCGGTCATGGCCGGGCCGGTGCCCTTGTAGGGCACGTGCGTGATCTGGATGCCGGCCATCTGGTTCAGTAGCTCGGTAGACACGTGCTGCAGCGACCCATTGCCCGACGATGCGTAGTTGAGCTTGTTCGGATTGGCCTTGGCGTAGGTCACCAGTTCCTTGAGCGACTTCACCGGCAGGCCGGGGCGTACCACCAGCACCTGCGGCGCCGACAGCAGGTTGGCGACAGGCTGGAAGTCCTTGACCGGGTCCCACGCCGTCTTGGTCAGCAGCGGCGTGATCACGTGGTAGCCCGAGTACTGCACCAGCAGCGTGTAGCCGTCGGGCTTGGCGCGTTGCACGGCCTGTGCGGCGATCGTGCCGTTGCCGCCCGGCTTGTTGTCGACCACCACCGACTGGCCCAGCGCCTTCGACAGCGGCTCCGAGATCAGGCGTGCGGCCAGGTCGGTGGTGCCACCGGCAGCCGCCGACACCACCAGCATGATCGGCCGGTTGGGATAGCTGCCGTCCTGGGCCTGGGCGGCGGTGCCGAAAGTCACGCCGGCAGCGGCCAGCGCGGCGCAAGCGCCGATGAGGTTGCGTTTCATGGTTGTCTCCGTATGTCTTATTGGGGGACTCGAAAATCCTGTTGTCCTGCTCCCCGCTCCCGCGCACGGGAAAGGGGCGAAAAACCGTGCGGCAATCCGTTACGCGTTGGCGAAGAACTCGGCCATCCACGCCGGCGGCTGGTGCGTGCGCAAGCGCGGGCCGGCCCGCAGCAGCTGGCTGGGGACGTCACGCTGCACCAGCTCGGACACCCCGCCCACCACATTGAGCAACGCGTCGAGGTCAACGCCGGTATCGACACCCATCGCCGCGAACATATGCACCAGTTCTTCGGTGCTGACGTTGCCGCTGGCGCCCGGCGCGTACGGGCAGCCGCCCAGGCCGCCGGCCGCCGCGTCAAAGCGCGCCACGCCGGTCTGCCAGGCCGCGATGGCATTGGCCAGGCCCATGCCGCGCGTGTTGTGCAGGTGGATGGTCAGGCCGGTCTGCGGCAGTGTCTGCTGGAAGGCCTCGCACAGCGCGGCCACCTGGTTCGGATAGGCCATGCCCGTGGTGTCGCACAGCGTGATGCCGGCAGCGCCGGCGTCGGCAAACGTGCGGGCCAGCGCCATCACGTCGGCCTCGCTGACATCGCCCTCGAACGGACAGCCAAACACCGTGGACAGCGAGATGTTCACCGGCACGCCAGCCTTGCCCGCTTCGCCGATCATCGCCAGCAGCTGGGCTTTCGACTGTTCGCGCGTCATGCGCAGGTTGGCGCGGTTATGCGTCTCGCTGGACGACATCACCAGGTTCACTTCGTCGGGATGGCACGACAGCGCACGCTCCAGGCCGCGCAGGTTCGGCACCAGCACCGTGTAGCGCACGCCCGGCACGCGCTCGATCTGGTGCATCACCGCCTCGGCATCGGCCAGCGCAGGAATGGCCCGGGCCGATGTGAACGAGGTGGCCTCGATGCGCGCAAACCCGCAGTGGGCCAGCGCATTGACGAAGGCGACCTTGCCTTCGGTGGGCACCACGAATGGTTCGATCTGCAGCCCGTCGCGCGGCGCCACATCGTTGATCTCGATCCGTGCCGGCCCTGCCAGCGAATAGGTCTGGGCGACTTGGGTACTCATGCGATCACTCCACGGGCGCGCAGGTCGGCAATGGCCGCCGCGTCGAAGCCGGCTTGCGCCAGCACGTTGTCGGTATGCTCGCCCAGCGTGGGCGCGCGGTCATGAATGCCCCCGGGATTGCCCGACAGCTTCGGGAAGACGCCCGGTACTTCCACGCTCAGGCCCTTGGCAGACGTCACCGTCTCGATGACTTCGCGGGCGCGGTAGTGCGGGTCCTCGGCAATGTCCTTGACCGTATAGATGCGGCCCGACGGCACATCGGCGCCGCGCAGCACTTCCAGCGCCGAGGCCACGGTCTGCGTGCGGGTCCAGGCGGCAATCGCGGCATCGATCTCGTCGACGCGCTTCACCCGGCCGTCGTTGCGCGCCAGTTCGGGGTCCTCGCCCAGATCTTCGCGCCCCATCGCAGCCATCAGCCGCTTGAAGATGGCGTCGCCATTGGCGGCAATCAGCACGTACTCGCCGCAGCCGCACGGATAGGCGTTGGACGGCGCGATGCCCGGCAGGGCGCCGCCCGCCGGCTGGCGCACCGCGCCAAACGCCGAATACTCGGGCAGCAGGCTTTCGCTGAGGTTGAACAGCGATTCATAGAGCGCCACGTCGATGACCTGGCCCGTGCCGCCGCGCGCGTCGCGCTCGTACAGGGCCAGCAGCACGCCCAGCGCGCCATGCAGGCCGGCGATGGTATCGCCCAGCGACAGGCCCGCGCGCACCGGCGGCCGGCCCGGTTCGCCCGTCAGGTAGCGCAGCCCGCTCATCGCCTCGGCCACGGCGGCAAAGCCCGGTTCATCGCGCTTGGGCCCGGTCTGGCCGTAGCCCGACACGCGCAGCATGATCAGCTTGGGGTTGGCGGCGTGCAGCACATCCCAGCCCATGCCCCACTTCTCCATGGTGCCGGGACGGAAGTTTTCGATCAGCACATCGGCCTCGGCGGCCAGCTTGCGGACCAGGTCCTGCCCCTCGCGCTGGCGCAGGTCGATGGCAATCGACTGCTTGTTGCGCGACTGGGCTTCCCACCAGACCGAGGTATCTTCGTGCAGCATGCGCCACTTGCGCAGCGGATCGCCCTGTCCGGGCGGCTCCACCTTGACCACGTGCGCGCCAAAGTCGGCAAGGGTCTTGGCGGCAAAGGGGCCGGCAATCAGCTGGCCCAGTTCCAGGACCTTGATGCCATTGAGAATCTGTTGCGCCATGTTGGGGAATGTCTCCGTGAAACTGACCCGTGCGTGGGATTTGGCTTTGTTTCGACGGAGTGTGCCGCAGCAACGGGGTGACGCGGAATCGGCATTCCGGAAAGCGGGCTATCTCGGAATGCGAAAGATTGGGGCTAACCCTGATGAGGGGATGGGTCAACTTCCGGTTCTGCGCTGCCGTTATCCGGGGCACCTCCGCACACAGTGCCGGCACCATTCCGGTACGTTTCGCGCCAGCCACCCACCATCCGCGGCCCCGTCACCATGCGATTCCTCCGCTTCTGCCGCATCCTCTGCGCCGCCTGCGCCGGCTGGATGGCGACGTCCGCGCTGGCGCAGGCGCCGGCCACGACCACCATCGTGCTGTATTCCGAGGCCGCCCAGCGTCCGCTGTCGTACGAGGAAAACGGCATGCCCCGGGGCGCCTACATCGACAGCGTGCAGCGCGTGCTGAAGCGGCTGCCGCCCGAATACCGCGTCGAGATCCGCTTCGCCTCGTGGGCGCGCGTGGTCGAGGAAGCCAGGTCCGGCAACAGCGCCGGCATCCTGGGCGTCTACTATCGCCCCAAAGAACGGCCTTACCTGAACCATTCGAAGGCGTTCTATGCCGAGGACGTGTCCGTTCACTGCAACCGCGATTCCGTGGAGGGCCGCACCTTCCGCACCTATCCGGACGATTTCGCCGGCATGAAGTTCGGCAACCAGCGCGGCTACCTGGCCCCCGGCCCACGTTTCTTCCAGTTTGCCCGGGAAGGCCGGATCGAGGTCGTCGAAGGCCATGAGTTCCAGGACCTGGTCAAGAAGATGCTGGTGGGCGAGATCGACTGCGTGGTCAACCCCAGCGTGGTCCTGAACGAGGCAATGGTCACGCTGGAGGCGCGCGGCCTGCCCGAACGCATGCGCTACAAGTCCAGGCGCGTCTTGAATATCAAGACCGAGACCGTGCATATCGGGTTCAGCAAGAAATACGAGGAAACGCATCCGGAGCTGGCCCGCTTCCGCCAACTGTTCAACAAGGCGGCGGATGAATAGAATCCCTCCCTGAATCCTCCAGGATCGAGCCCTTCATGCCACTGCCGCCCCCGGTTCAGTCGATCCGGAACAGGATGATCGTGCTGTTCATCGTTGTCACCACGACAACGCTGGGGGCCTTTGCCGCGCACCGCCAGTGGCAGTTGCAGCAGGAACTCGCGCTACGGTTCGAACGGACCCGCGCGGAAATCATGGTTGGCCTGGGCCAGAGCCTGGCCGAACCGGCCTGGGCGCTCAATGTCGGCATCCTGCGCAGCCGCCTTGAAGCCACGCTGGTACACCCCGAAGTCTCCGAAGCCTGCGTGTTCTCGCCCGACGGCAAGGAAGCCTATGCCACGGCGGGCCGCCCGGCCGCGCCCGGCACCGCGTCGTGCACCGTGGCCGGGCCGCACGACGTGCTGAGCGACGTGCAGATCTACCCGCCAGCCAATATCGATGCCGCGCGCCGCGAGCAGTCCATCGGTACCGCCGTGATCCGGTTCTCGCACGAGCCGATGCACAAGGCCCTGCGCGCGGCGATGATCCAGGGCATTACCGAAGTGGCCGCCATCGACGTGGTGCTGGTGCTGCTGCTGACCTTTGGCCTGCGCATGGTGTTCCGTCCGCTGGAACACCTGCAGCGTGCCCTGTTCCAGCTGGCGTCGAGCCATGGCGATGAACTTGACGAACTGTCGCGGCTGGGCCGCACCGAATTCGACAGCGTTATCGATGGGTTCAACCAGGTGCTGCGCAAGCTCAAGCTGATCATCGCCGAGCGGACCGAAGCCGAACTGACCGTGCGCGCCGCCATCCAGCGCAGCCACGAGGCCTTCGCGCAGATCCAGGCCACCCAGGCGGAACTGGTCGAAAAGAATCTGCAGCTCGAAGCGCTGTCCAAGACCGACCAGCTGACCGGCGTGTTTAACCGGCGCCATCTGGACGCGGTGCTGATCAGCGAACTGGAACGCCACCGCCGCGACGGCAGCCTGTTTTCGATCATCCTGATCGACGTGGACCGCTTCAAGGCCATCAACGACAACCACGGTCACCAGATTGGCGACCGGGTGCTGGTGGAAATGGCCGAGCGCATCCTGGAAATCACGCGCGACGCCGATACCGTGGGCCGCTGGGGCGGCGAGGAATTCCTGATTATCTGCCCCGATGCCTCGCCGCATGTCGCCGTCCAGTTTGCCGAACGGCTGCGCCGCACGGTGTCCGAGCGGGCGTTTTCGGTGACGGGAGAGATGACGGCCAGCCTGGGCGTGGCCTGCGTGCAGCCGGGCGACACCATCCACGGCATGATCTCGCGCGCCGACCAGGCGCTCTATCGCGGCAAGAACAACGGGCGGGACCGCGTGGAGTACGCCGACGAGGGCGTGGTGACGCCGTAGCGCATGGCGGGGGTTTTACTCACCGCTCCCACTGCCGTGGGCGGAGGGGCGCGCATCACCCCGGGCACAGCGTCAGAACGGCGCCCGGTCCCCACACAGATGGGTGATCAGCAGCCTGGCCGACACGGTCAGGCCGGCCGGGTCGCGCATGCCGATCAGCAACGACCGGCGCGCCCAGGCATCGCGCAACCCTACCAGCGACAACCCCATCGACTTCACATGCGGCTCGGCGGCAATGCGCGGCAGCACGCCAACGCCCAGGCCCGCCATCACCATGCGGCACATGGCGTCGAAGCTGCGCACCTGGATGCGCAGGCGGAACTGGCGTTCCAGCCGGCTGCTTTCTTCCAGCAGCCGTGCCGCCAGCGAAGTGACCTGCGGCAGGCTGACGAAGTCGTACTCGAGCGCATCGGCGTAATGCACGGGCCCGTCCTGGGCCAGTGGATGACCGGGCGGCGTGATGATGACCAGCTCGTCCTGCCGGTATTCGACGGTGACCAGCCCGTTGCACGGCGTGCGGTCGGCAAAGATGCCGACGTCGGCCCGGTTTTCCATCAGCGCGGCCACGATGTCGCTGCTGTTGTGCTCTTCCAGCTCGATGCGGATGGTTGGATGCTGGCGCATGAACTGCGCCAGGTCATCAGGCAGGAATTGGGTAATCGCCGACGTGTTGGCGCAGACGCGCACCTGCCCGCGCACGCCCGACGCATAGTCGGACATCACGCCGGCCATGCGTTCCACGTCCTGCAGGATGGTCAGCGCATGGTGAAAGCACGCCTGCCCTGCCTCGGTCAGCTGCACGCCCGCGGCATGGCGGAAGAACAGCGGCGCGCCGACGGCGGTTTCCAGGTCGGAAATCCGTTTGCTGGCGGCCGCCACGGCCAGATGCGACTGGCGCGCGCCGGCCGAGATGCTGCCCTGCCGGGCCACGGCCACGAACAGGCCAAGCGTCACGAGATCGAAGCGCGCCAGATTCATGGTCAGAGCGTGCGCCTGTCCATCACGGCGCGGGCAATGGTGCCCGCGTCCACGTATTCGAGTTCGCCACCCACCGGCACGCCCCGCGCCAGGCGCGACACCTTGAGCCCGCGCGCCTTCAGCATTTCGCCGATGTAGTGCGCGGTGGCCTCGCCTTCGCTGGTGAAGTTGGTGGCGACGATCACCTCGGTGGCCGGGCCGCCGTACTCGGGGTCGGTGGCACGCGCCAGCAGGCGATCGAGATGGATTTCCTTCGGGCCGATGCCATCGAGCGGCGACAGCCGCCCCATCAGCACGAAGTACTGGCCGCGATAGGTCAGGGTCTGCTCGATCATGACCTGGTCGGCCGGGGTTTCCACCACGCAGAGCAGCGAGGCGTCGCGCCCGGGGTCGCGGCATGTCTCGCAGATTTCCTGCTCGGTGAACGTATTGCAGCGCTCGCAATGGCGGATGCCATCGGCGGCGCCACGCAGCGCGTCGCCCAGTTTGCGCGCGCCGTCACGGTCGTGCTGCAGCAGGTGGTATGCCATGCGCTGGGCCGACTTCGGCCCCACGCCGGGCAGCACCTTGAGCGCCTCGATCAGCGCCTGCAGCGAGGTAGGCGGCGCCGCTCTCATGGCACCGCCGGGAACAATGCGCGCATGGGAACGGCGATCAGAACGGCAGCTTGAAGCCCGGGGGCAGCGGCAGGCCCGACGTCATCGAGCCCATCTTTTCCTGCGTGGTGGCCTCGGCCTTGCGCACGGCGTCGTTGAACGCAGCGGCCACCAGGTCTTCCAGCAGGTCCTTGTCGTCGGCCAGCAGGCTCGGATCGATGGTCACGCGCTTCACGTCGTTCTTGCAGGTCATGACCACCTTCACGAGACCGGCGCCGGACTGGCCCTCGACCTCGATCTGGGCCAGCTGCTCCTGCATCTTCTTCATGTTGTCCTGCATCTGCTGGGCTTGCTTCATCAGCCCGGCCAGTTGACCTTTCATCATGGAATCACTCCTTCGATATGTGTGTGTTGGGTCGGGCGGCGCCGCATGTCTGTCGATCCAGGCGGGCCGCCTCTCGAAATCAGGCAGCGCGCGGCTGCACGGAACCGGGCACGATCTGCCCGCCGAACTCGCGCAGCAGGCCCTGTACGAACGGGTCGCGGTCGATCTCGGCCTCGGCCTCGCGCTGGCGCTCGGCACGCGCCGCGGCATCGACGGCCGCCGCGGTATGGGTCACGGCGCCGATCTCGCAATGCACGCGGACCTCGACGCCGAAGTGTTCATTGAGCGCCGCCTGCAGCCGCTCGGCCACATTGGCCTCGCCAATGGCCGCCACCGGCACGCGCAGGTGCAACGCGCGGCCCACCACGCGATGCAGTTCGCTCTGGTGCGCCAGTTGCTGCGCCAGGCCCTTGAGCGGCAGGCTGGCAGCCAGTGCCGGCCAGTCGCCCGTGAAAACCGGCGGCGTACCGTCGTCGGACGCGCTCGGCGCCACCGGCGGCACGGCCGGTGCCAGCGCTATCGCCGGCTCGGGTTCGCGCTCCGGCTTGCGGGCCTGGGTCTGCGGCTGGGCGGGCTGTGCCGACTGGGCCGATGCGGCACGGCCCGCGCCACGCGGCGCGCGATCGAAGCTTTCCGATTCGAAACCATTGTCGTACCCGCCAAAATTCGGGTCGAAGCCAGGATCGCTGTCGTAGGGCCCGATCACCGGCATATCGGCCGGCATGGCTTCCCACGGCGGCACATCGCTGCCTCCGGCGGCTTCCCACGGCGGCACATCGGCGGCCGGCCTGGCCTGCTGGGCAGGCTTGGCAGCGGCAGGCGCCGGACGTTCGCGCACGGGCTGCGGCGCGGCGGCGGTTTGCGGGGCAGCCGTTACCGGCGCATCGGGTGCGGCAGCAGGCGCCTTGGGCGGCTGCGCGGGCGCAGCCGTCGCGGTCGTCGCCGGGCGCGAAGCCGGGGGCGGACGCAGCGGCTGGGCTGCCGGACGCTGGCTGGCTGCGGCGGCGGCAGCGGCGCCAGCCATCGGCGGCGCGCCGGCACCGGCCGGGCGTGTGGCGCCCTTGCCTGCCGACGCCTGTCGTGCGGCTTCCAGCGCGGCACGGGCCGGTGACATGGCCGTGCGGCTGCTGGCCGGCGGCGTGGCAGGCTCGGCGGCAGGCGCCGGCGCTGCAGTCACGGGCGCCGCAACCGGGGCGGATACCGGTGCGGGTACCGGAGCCGGTGCGGGCGCCGCGGCGGCAGCCATGACGGGCTCCGGCATCGGCGCGCTCGCGGGCTTCGCGCTTTCGGTGACTGGCTTCGCCTGGGCAATCGGTGCATCCGCCTTCGGCGCAACCGGGGCTGCCTGCGCGACCGGAGCAACCGGAGCAACCGGAGCAGCCTGCGCGACTGGTGCGACTGGTGCGACCGCCATGGCACGCGGCGCGGCAGCCGGCGGGCTGGCCGGACGCGGGCGTGCAACGGCCTGGCCGCCACCGCCCTGCCCGCCTGCCGGCGTGGCAGGCGCCGCCGACGGCCGGAAGGCCAGCATGCGCAACAGCGTCATCGTGAAGCCGGCGTACTCGTCCGGCGCCAGCGCAAGCTCGCTGCGGCCAAGGTTGGCGATCTGGTAGAAAAGCTGGATTTCCTGGGCGTCGAACTGGCCGGCCAGCCGGCGCACATCCCCGGCCTCGGGCCATTCGTCCTGCACCGACGCCGGCACGGCCTGCGCCAGCGCAATCTTGTGCAGCAGCGAGCCCAGGTCCTGCAGCGCGCCGGCAAACGACAGGCTGCGGTCGGCCATCGAATCGGCAATGCCAAGCATCGTGGCACCGTCCTCGGCGGCCAGCGCATCGAGCAACTGCACCAGGTAGCTTTGGTCAATCGCGCCCAGCATGCCGCGCACGGCTTCCTCTGACACCTGACCGGCGCTGTAGGCAATGGCCTGGTCGGTCAGCGACAGCGCGTCGCGCATCGACCCATGGGCGGCCTGCGCCAGCAGGCGCAGCGCGCTGCCGTCGTGGCTGATGCCTTCCTGGCCCAAAATATGGTCCAGGTGCGACACGATATGTCCCGGCGGCATCTGCTTCAGGTTGAACTGCAGGCAGCGTGACAGGACGGTGACAGGAATCTTCTGCGGATCGGTCGTTGCCAGGATGAACTTGACGTGCCCGGGCGGCTCTTCCAGCGTCTTCAGCATCGCGTTGAAGGCGTGGTTGGTCAGCATATGCACTTCATCGATCATGTAGACCTTGAAGCGGCCCACCGTCGGCGCGTAGACCGCCTTGTCGAGCAGCTGCGCCATCTCGTCGACGCCACGGTTCGACGCCGCGTCCATCTCGATATAGTCGACGAACCGCCCGCTATCGATCTCCTGGCAGGCCTTGCACTGTCCGCAGGGCTGGGCGGTGATGCCGCCGTTGCCATCCGGGCCGGTGCAATTGAGGGCCTTGGCCAGGATCCGGGACAACGTGGTCTTGCCGACACCGCGCGTACCGGTGAACAGATAGGCGTGATGCAGCCGTTGCTGTTCCAGCGCATGCGTGAGCGCGCGCACCACGTGCTCCTGGCCGACCAGCGTGGTGAAATCCCGTGGGCGCCATTTGCGCGCTAGAACTTGATAACTCATGGCGGCGATTGTAGCAAAAGGCGGACCTCAGCAATCGGGAACCGGCCCGGCAAACCCTGGCCGGCCGGCGCCCACAAAAAAGCCCCGCCTTGGGGCGGGGCTTCGTGTCACATCAGGCTGGCCGGCCGTCAGTGAATCACCATCTGCGTGAACGGATGCACATACGCCTGCAGCGTCACGAACAGGCCAACCAGGATCGCCAGCGCGATCGAGTGGAAGAACACGTAGCGCAGGATCTCGCCCTCGTGGCCGTACCACTTGGTGGCCGTGGACGCCACCACGATCGACTGCGCGTCGATCATCTTGCCCATCACGCCGCCGGAGCTGTTGGCGGCCGCCATCAGCGTCGGCGACAGGCCCAGCTGCTCGGCCGTGGTCTTCTGCAGGCCGCCGAACAGCACGTTCGACGCCGTGTCGGAGCCGGTCAGCGCCACACCCAGCCAGCCCAGCATCGTGCCGAACAGCGGGTACAGCACGCCGGTCTGGGCAAACGCCAGGCCCAGCGTGGCGTCCAGGCCCGAGTAGCGGGTCAGGTAGCCGATGCCGAACATCGCGCAGATCGTCAGCAGCGAATAGCGCACGAGCTTGATGGTTTCCCAGTATTCCTTGAACAGGCGCGGGATCGAGTAGCCCATCAGCAGGCCGCCCACCACCGCCGACACCAGGATGCCGGTACCTGCCATCGACAGCACGTTGAAGCTGAACACGGCACCTTCGGCGATTTCCTTCGGCACCACCGGCGGACCCTTGATGATGGCCTTGTCCAGGCCCGGGATCGGGTACTTCCACTGCCAGATGCCGTCCATCAGCTTCTTGAACTCGGGAACACCCCAGACGAACACGAACACGGTCAGGATCACCCACGGCATCCATGCCTTCGCCACCGAGATGCCCACCGACGCGGCAGTAGCCCGGGCTTCGGCTTCCAGTGCTTCGGGATGATCCACCTTCGAGTCGTCGTGGCGGCCCAGGATACGCGTGGACGTCCAGATTTCCTTCGGTTGCCAGATCTTCAGGAAGCCGGTCAGGCAGCCCATCGAGATCAGCGCCGAGATCACGTCCACCAGCCAGGGGCCGTGGAAGTTCGACACCAGGAACTGCGGCACCGCGAAGCTGACACCTGCCACCAGGATGGCCGGCCAGATCGCCAGCATGCCGCGGAAGCCCGCGAACGCCCAGATCAGCCAGAACGGCACCAGCACCGAGAAGAACGGCAGCTGGCGGCCGATCATCGCCGACAGCTGCACCTGGTCGATGCCCGTCACCGACGACAGGCCGATGATCGGTGCACCCAGCGCGCCAAAGGCCACCGGCGCCGTGTTGGCGATCAGTGCCAGGCCCGAGGCGGCCAGCGGCGAGAAGCCCAGGCCGATCAGGATGGCACCGGTCACGGCCACCGGCGTGCCGAAACCGGCCGCGCCTTCGAAGAATGCACCGAAGCTGAATGCCACCAGTAGCAGTTGCAGGCGCCGATCCTCGGTCACGCCGGAAATCGAGTTCTGCAACACCTTGAATGACCCGTTTATCGTGGTCAGCCGGTGCAGGAAGATGATATTGAGGACGATCCAGCCAATCGGGAACAAGCCGGACACGATGCCGAGCCCCGCCGCCTTGCCGGCCATGGCCGCCGGCATGCCGAACACGAACGACGCGACGACGATGCCCACCAGCAGCGCCAGGCCGGCCGCCAGGTGCGCCTGCATATGAAAGAACGCCAGCGCGGCAAGCAGCACGGCGACTGGAACCCCGGCAGCAATGGTCGAAAGCGCCATGCTGCCTAGCGGGTCATAGACTTGACTCCACACGATTGAATCCTCCTCTGGTTGATACGGCTGCCTGCCTCTGACGGGCCTGGACCTCCGGACGACATTTGCACCGCCGAGCGACGCAAGCGCCGCCCGCCGGACAGAAAGGGGATTGTAAGGACGGGTTCCCGGCTCACCGCCCAAAATCCGGTCATCGACCCGATGAGCCGGATTCAGGGATCAGGGTTTCTGCGGGGGCAGTCTGGCGCACCTCACATCCTCGCGCGCAGCGTACTCCTTAAAACGATCGTTCGATATAGGTATATGTGATGGAGGCGCGGCCCAAACTGGTGCACGGCTGTGCGTCGTGGGCCGCCCCTTGCCGGGAGATGCCGGATCAGCCGCACTCGCCCACGTAGCCGCAGTTGGCGCACTTGGCGCAGCCATCCACCTTGTGTAGTGCGTGCGCACCACACTCGGGGCATGGCTTGCCTGTGCCGATCCCGGTCACGGCCGTGGCGGCCTGCGCGGGCGCCGCGGGCCGGGCCAGCACAACCGCCGCCTCGCCGCCATCGCGCCGGGCCAGCCGGGCCGCCAGCGCCACACCGGGCACCTGCCCCCCTTCGTCGTCCAGGAAGCCGCGCTTGATCAGGATGCGCTGCAGCGCGTAGCTCAGCGCCGCCACCTCGGAATCATGGAAGCGCGGCACCTCGGTACCGTCCTGCCGCACCACCGATCCATAGCGCACGGTGCCCTTGTCCCACACCACGTTGCGCATGTCGGCCAGCGCCTTGGCAATCGGGCCGCCCGAGCGCGCCACCATCGACAGCAGCCGCATCGTCGACGTGATCCACTGCTGCCCCTCGGTGCGCTGGCCGGCCGGCATGAAGAACTCGATCGGCCGCTCGATCGTGACCGGCTGGCCGTCGACAGTGCCCGAGACGCGCATGAAATTCACGGTCAGGTAGACCGTCTTGTGGCCCTCGTAGGTCAGGTATTCCACCTTCGACGTCACGCCTTCGAGGTCGCCCAGGGGGCGGCTGCCAAACGGCCGCGTGAGCGGATCGTCGCCATTCTGCGAGCCCGGCGCCGCCGCCGCGGGCGCCTCGGCCGCCGGCGTCACCGACAGCACGGCGCCCAGCACCTGGTTGGGCCGGTAGGTGGCCAGTCCCTTCAGGCCGGCCTTCCAGGCTTCCAGGTACAGGTTGCGGAAGGCCTCGTACGGATAGTCCTCGGGCACGTTCACCGTCTTGCTGATGCTGGTGTCGATATACGGCTGCACGGCCTCCAGCATCCGCATATGATCCAGCGCCGACATCTGCAGCGCGGTGACGAAGCTGTCAGGCAGGCGGTCCATGTCGCCGCCCAGATGCCGATAGAGCCGCCAGGCGTGGTCGGCCACCTCGAACGTGCGGTAGCTGTCGTCCGGCATGCGCTTGCGGCGGTTGTACGTCCACGAGAACGCGGGCTCGATGCCGTTCGACGCGTTGTCGGCAAAGGCCAGCGTGATCGTGCCGGTCGGCGCTATCGACAGCAGGTGCGAGTTGCGCAGCCCGTGCGCGCGGATGGCGTCCTGCACGGCGTCCGGCAGGCGGCTGACGAAGCCACCGCGCAGGTAGGCATCGGCGTCGAACAACGGGAAGGCGCCCTTCTCGTCGGCCAGCTCCACCGACGCCAGGTAAGCATGGTCGCGCATCGATTCGGAAATCCGGCCCGCCAGCGCGCGTGCCGCGTCGGTGTCGTAGCGCAGTCCCAGCATGACCAGCGCGCAGCCCAGCCCCAGGAAGCCCAGCCCGATGCGGCGTTTGGCCTGCGCTTCGGCCTGCTGCTCGGGCAGCGGCCAGAACGTGACGTCGAGCACGTTGTCGAGCATGCGCGTGGACACCCGCACGACTTCGGCAAACGCGGCGAAATCGAAGCTGGCCTCGTCGGTGAACGGCTGGCGCACGAAACGCGTCAGGTTGATCGACCCCAGGCAGCAGCAGCCATACGACGGCAGCGGCTGCTCCGCACACGGATTGGTGGCCTCGATCGTCTCGCAGTAATAGAGGTTGTTGTCGGCGTTGATGCGCGACAGGAACAGGATGCCGGGCTCCGCATGGTCGTAGGTGGCCTGCATGACCTGGTCCCACAGCCGGCGCGCCGGCACGCGGCGATACACCCATTGGCCATCGTCGCGCCGGTAGGCGCCGGCCGCGATCACGTCCATGCCCGGCTCGGCCTCGTGCACCAGTTCGATCTCTTCGTCGGCCTCCACGGCCCGCATGAAGGCGTCGGTCACGCCAATCGAGATATTGAAGTTGGTGAGGTCGCCGCGATCCTTGGCGTGGATAAAGCTCTCGATATCGGGATGGTCGCAGCGCAGCACGCCCATCTGCGCCCCGCGCCGCGCGCCGGCCGACTCCACGGTGGCGCACGATGCATCGAACACCTTCATGAACGACACCGGCCCCGAGGCCCGCGAGTGCGTGGCACGCACCAGCGCGCCCCCGGGCCGGATCGCCGAGAAGTCATAGCCCACGCCGCCACCGCGCCGCATGGTCTCTGCGGCCTGCGCCACGGCGGTGTAGATGCTGGGCTTGCCGTCCCTGGCCTCGGACACCGAGTCGCCCACGGGCTGCACGAAGCAGTTGATCAGCGTGGCCTGGATGCCGGTGCCGGCGGCGGAATTGATGCGCCCGGCCGGCACGAAGCCGTTTTCCAGCGCCCAGAGAAAGCGCGCCGCCCAGGTGTCGCGGTGATCGGCCGGCTCGACTTCGGCCAGCGCGCGTGCCACGCGGCGGCGCACATCGTCGATGTCGCGCTCTTCGCCCTTGGCGTATTTTTCCTGAAGTACTTCGATGGAGATGTCTTGCGGCACGAGTGCGCCGCGGAGGATCTGGTCGTTTGCGTTCATGCCCCAACCTGTCTGGATGAAAAGTCGGCAGAAAATGCCGTCCGCCATGCTGACAGCATGGCCGCACGACACCCCGGTATCAGATCAAACTCCCGTCGAACAACCCTCGTAGAACAACGAAATTGGAAACGTTGTGCCAGGTTGGGTTACAATGCCGGTCGGACGGGCCTCCTCGCATGGCGGCGCGGTCAACCTGGTCAGGTCGGGAACGAAGCAGCCACAGCCGTTTTCCACCAGTGCCGAGGGTCAGGCTCGTCCCCCTTCTTCCTGCATTTCCCGTCTTCACGCGAAGTTCTTCGCGAAACATCCAAGAAATCAATGTCTTTCCTGCCCGGCGGCGGGAGACACGCGCTGGCGCGTGAATGGCGATTTTCCCCGCATCGTTCGTGCTATCCCAGCCCCAGCCCCAGCCCCAGCGTCTCGCGCAGCGGGCCACGGAAGGGCGCACGCCCCTCGGGACCCACGTCTATTCTGCGCCTGTTTTCCGGATCAGAACAACGAACCCTGCTGCGTCGTGGCGATTGGGGCATTCGGCATCTGTACTGGGGTGCGCGACGGCGTCGCGGCACGCAGCGCGTCGGCATCGATCCAGGCCCCGGCGGCCGTTGCCACCCCGGCCTCGATGCGCTTGCCGGGGAAGATCGGCTGCACCGCCGCCACATAGCGCGCCAGCTGCGCGCCATAGGCCGCGTGCTCCTGCGGCAGCAGGCGCTGCTTGTAGTCGATGATCACCACGCGGTCTTCGAACTCCACCAGCCGGTCGATCCGCAGCAGGCGGCCCCGGCCATCGTAAAGCTCCACCTCGTTGCGCGCCGATACCGCGTCGGGCGCGAACAGCAACGGCCGCAGCGCTGGCGCCGACAGCATGGCGCGCAGATCGGCCACCGCGGCTTCGGCCTGCCGTTGCCAGCGCTCGCGCGCCTGCGGCGCGCCTGCTCCGGCCAGCGGGAACCAGCGCATCACCGTGGCGGCGTCCGGCACCCCGGCATAGGCGTCCGGGTAGCGCGTCAGCCGCTCCAGCAGCGCATGGACCAGCTCGCCATGGGCGGCTGCCTCGGCGTCGAATACCGTGGCTTCGGCCTCGCCTTCGAAAGCACCTTCGGCTGAAGCCTCGGACTGCCCCTCGCCCACCAGGTCGCCCATCATGTCGCCCACCGCGTCCGCCGCATCGCGGTAGCGCAGCCGGAAATCCGTGTAGCGCACGCGCTCGCTGGCCGGGCTGAACGTGTCGGTGGCCGCGATGTCGGCCTCGGGATAGGCCATCACTTCGTCGCCGATGCCGGCCCCGGCCAGCCGCACATACCAGCTGCCGGCAATCTCGGCGCCATTGGCATCTTCCTTCGCGGCCTTGCTGGTGCGGCCCTTGACGCCGCTGACCAGCAGCCCCTGCTGCGCACGCGTCATCGCCACATACAGCAGGTTCCAGTTTTCGCGCTCGGCCAGTGCGGCTTCGGCCTCGAACATTGGTGCACGCGCCAGACCGCGCTCGCTGCGCTTGCCGTACGCCGAGAAATGCCGCGGTGCGGGCGATGCGGGCGGCCAGTCCACCAGGATGCCGCCACGATCCGCGGCGGGATCGCTGTGATTGGCGTCGAGCAGCACCACGAACGGCGCCTCCAGGCCCTTGGCCGCATGCACCGTCAGGATATGCACGGCGTCGAGCTGGCTGTCGACGGCATCGTCGGGCTCCGCCTCAGTGTCTTCCACGCCTTCGCCCATGCCGCCTTCGTCGGGACTTTCATCCTCGTCGCCGCGCCGGATCTCCTGCAGTTCGTCGATAAACTTCGGCAGGCTCGGGTAGCGGCCGCCATCGAGGTCCAGCGACAGCTTCAGGAAGGCATCCAGATTGGCCAGCACCTGCTCGCGGATGGCCGATGGCGCGGCTTCCGCGTAACGGCGGCGCACCTCGCCATGGTGATAGATATGGTCGATCAGGTCATGCACGGGCTTGTGCGGCGCCAGCGCCAGCCAGGCGCGCAGCCGTGCGATACCGCTGCGCAGCGCATCCGAGACATGCTCGGGCAGCCCGCTGGCGATGCGCGACCACCAGCCGCCCTCGCCTTCGATCGACGCCAGCAGGATCAGGTCGTCGTCGGTGGCGCCCACGATCGGGCTCTTGAGCACGTGCGCCAGGTCGAGATCGGATTCCGGGGTCATCAGGAACGCCAGCAGCGCGGAGATATCGAGCGCCTCGAGCGTGGTCAGCAGGCCGCCCCGGCGCGGGCTCAGGCACGGGATGCCGGCTTCGCGCAACGCGCGCTCGTAGTCGGGCAGATAGGTCTTGCGCCGCACCAGCAGGTGCATGTCGCGCCAGGTGGCGGGCCGCGACACATCGCCCTCGCGCACAGGCACCTGCTCGCGCAGGTAGTGCAGCCACGCGGCCACGCGACGGCCTTCCTCGAAGCGCAACGAATCTCCCTGCTGCACGCGCGGCTGGGTCAGCGTATCGCGATGGCCGTCGGCAGCAGGCGGCTCTTCGGTTGCTGCAGCCGCCTCATGCGCGCCATCGGCCCCGTCGGCATCCTCCTCCACCAGCGGCAACAGCCAGACCGGGCCTCCGGGGTCCTTCAGCGCCGTGGTCTGGGTTTCATAGAGCGGATAGCGGCCGTCGGCGCGCGCATGATCGAATACGGCGTTGACCCAGTCCAGCACTTCCGGGCGATTGCGCCGCGTGCGGTTGGTGCGCAGCACCGTGGCACGGAACTCTGCCTGCAGCATGTCGCGCGCGGCGTCGAACAGGCGCGCGTCCGCCCGGCGGAAGCGATAGATCGACTGCTTGGGATCCCCCACCAGGAATACGGTGGGCTTGTCCCCCAGGCCCTGGTAGCCGGCCAGCCAGCCCTGCAGGATGCGCCACTGCAACGGGTTGGTGTCCTGAAACTCGTCGAGCAGCAGATGGCGATAGCGCGCATCGAGCCGCACCTGCAGATACGTGGCGGTTTCCTCGTCGGCCATCAGGCGCGCGGCCAGCCATTCGAGATCGGCGAAATCCATCGCGCGCTGTTCGCCCTTGTAGCGCTGGTAGCGCTCCAGCAGCGCATCGCCCAGCCGGTAAAGCGCCAGGTTGATGGCCAGCACGGCGGCCTCGCAGCGGCGCGCGGCAAGGTCGTCGAGCCGCGCGCAATGATCGGCCACACGGTCGATCAGGTCTGCGGCACCGCCTTCGCCGCCGCAGACCTTGACCAGCGCCGAGGTGGCCTTCATCGCGCGCGGCTTGCCGGCATCGGTGAAGAACGCGGCGCGCAACTGGCCGAATGCCTGCGCGGCGGCATCGCCTGGCGCGGCACCGGCATCGCGCCAGGCCCGGATCGCGCGCAGGCCATCGACCAGCCGCGACGCGTGCGTCTGCTCGGTCTTGCCAGCACGGCCAAGCGTCAGCGCCAGCTGGGCGCAGTCCTCGAGCCAGTCGTCGTCGGCCAGCGCTTCCACCAGTACGTCGGTGGTGGCGTCATCGCCAAGATCGGCGGCCAGCCGCTGCGCCGGATCGCCCGCATCACGAAATGCCCACCATTCGTTGCGCGCGTGGAACATGCGATCGAGCAGGCTGCGCACCTGGAAATCGCCAATCGCATCGACCAGTTCCTCGTAGGCCTGGCGCAGGTCCGCATGCTGCGGATGGGCCAGCGCGCGCCAGAACGGCGCCCAGGCCTCGCGCTTCATGCGCAGCGCGTCTTCGCGCAGCGACGCGCCGGGCACGATGCCCGACGACAGCGGCGCGCCGCGCAGCAACGTGCCAAACCAGCCGTGGAACGTGTCGATGGCCATGCGTCCCGGCGACGCCAGCACCTGCGCATGCAGCTGGCGGGCGCGCGGCAGCGCGTCGCGTGCGGCATCGGGGGCCAGTCCGCGCATTTCGAGCTGGGCCAGTACGGCGTCGTCCGATCCGCTTGCCAGTTGCGACAGCACTTCCAGCAGGCGTTCGCGCATCTCCTCGGCAGCCTTGCGCGTGAACGTGATGGCAAGAATTTCGTGGGGCGCGGCGCCAGCCAGCAGCAGTCGCACCAGCCGCGCCACCAGCAGCCAGGTCTTGCCGCTGCCCGCACAGGCCTCGACCACCACGGAGCGTGCCGGGTCGCAGGCGGCCCGCGTGAAATCGGCCTCGCCCACGGGTTGACCATCGCGCAGATAGGCGTGGATGTCCTGGCTGGCGTTCATGTTCGAAGATCCGGCAAGGCGGTGGACTCCCAGAAGCCCTTGCGGCACAGGCCGCGCGCTTCGCAATAGGTACAGGCGGCGGCGTCGCCGAATGCGGGCAGCCTGGCGCCCTGCCGCAGACGGCCCACGTCCTGCCGCAACTGGCGCTCCAGCCACGTCACGGCGGCCTGGAATTCGGGCAGGTCGACTTCGCGCTGCGCACCGGGGGCGCTGTCGCGGCCGCCCTGCTTCACGCCTTCGAGCGACACCCAGCTGCCGGCCACGGCATCGGCACGCAACAGCCCGTAGAACGCGAGCTGGCAATCTTCCTCGGCATCGCCAACCTTGCGCCGCAGGCGGCTGGCGGGCTGGGTCTTGTAGTCGAGCACCGCGTGCGCGCCGTCCGGCCCCTTGTCGAGACGGTCGATACGGCCTGCCAGCCGGAGCGGCACGCCGTCGGGCATCGCCACATCGACGCCGGCATCCATTTCGCCGCCGCGCCAGTGCCAGCCCATTTCCTCGCGCGCGGCCTGCCAGGCCACATACGATGGCAGCACCTCGCACCAGCGGCGGTAGTAGCTGATCGCGTTGCCGTCCTCGGCCATCTGCTTGCCGAACACGGTGTCGGAGATCTGCTGCAGGCGTGCCAGCCGCCGCGCGTCGTCGCGCTCGTCGGCATCGTGGATTTCCTGGTGATATTGCAGCAACACGCGGTGCAGCAGGTTGCCGATATCGCGCTTTTCCAGGTCGTCGTTGAGGGCTTCGAGCCCGGCCAGGCCCAGCATGCGGCCCGCGAAGAACTGATACGGGCAGCGGCGCAGCATGTTGTACGCGGCCGCGCTCCAGCGGGCCGGCACGCGTTCCGGCGCCATCGGTGCGGGCATCTGGCCCGGCTGGGCAAAGGTGTCCAGCAGTTGCGGCGGCGCTCCGGCTTCGATCGGGGCCCCGGCACGCACGCAGCAGGCGGACAGGCGCTCGATCCATCCCGACACATGATGCGGTTCGCCCCGGCTGCCGTAGCGTTGCCAGGTCAGCACCACGTCGTCGTTGTTGAGCAGCACCTCGGCCAGATCGCGCGCCTGCTGTGCAAAGCGTGCCTCGCGATCTTCCAGGCCCAGCTCGCGGCGCATCTGGTTCGAGAAGAACATCAGCTCGGCGGCGCTCGATGGCAGCTGGGCATCGTCGCAACCCACCACCACCACGCCGTCGAAGCGACGCATCCGCGCGCCGTTGAGCGGCAGGATCGTGATGCGCGACTGGCTTTGCGCCAGCGGTTCCTTGTAGGCCACCGTTTCGAGCAGCGCCGCCAGCATGGCGCGGAATTCCTGCTGGTTCAGCGTGGCATGGCTGCCGGTGTCGTCATCGGGCAGCTCGGCCAGCCGGGCCAGTGCATCGAGCAGTTGCCGGCCGGCGTCGTCAGCGGCCAGCGCGGGCCGCATCGCCAGTGCATCGAGCGTGGCATCGAGCCGTCCCAGCCAGACCGACAGCGGCTGCTGGGCATGGCCGCGCGGCCATTCGGCGGCCTCGTCGGCCAGCATGGCGATCAGCCCCCGCGCGGCGGCACGCACCTGCAGCGTCGTATCGCTAGACTCCATGGCCTCGGCATCGACCACAGTCGTGTCTTCGCGCTCGGCGAACAGGTGGCGCAGGCGCGCCCAGCCGCCGGTGATCGCATCACGCCGGATCTGCCGCTCCAGCAACGCGATGGCTGCGCCACGGTGCGCGGCATCGGGCAGGCAGAACGGCGACTTCAGCAGGTCAAGCAAGGCGGCGGTGTCGCCATCGCGCACCAGCACGTCGAACCAGCGCATCAGCGCGGCCGCGGCGCGTGTGGTGGACAGCTTCCAGCCCGTTTCATCGCGTACCGGTGCTCCGGCGCGTGTCAGCAGTGCGCGCGTGCGGCGCGCCACCACGCGATCGTGCGCCACCAGGGCCACGTGCTTGCGGCCCTCGTTGAGCCATTGCACGAGCTGGGCCGCCGCCGCCGCGGCTTCGTCCTCGAAACGGGCGCTGCCGATGACCCGAACGCGCGGGCGCAGTTCGGGCAGCGTCTGGGGCAGCGCGGGCATCTGGGCATCGTTGGGGCGCCTGTCGCCCGCATGATTCCCCTCGGCCTCGCCGCCCGCCTCGTCCGGCGCCGCCGGTTCGGCACGGCGCGCCTCGGGCCACAGCGCCAGCAGCGTCTGGTACCAATCGGCATCGGCAGAGCCGTCGCCGGTCCAGTCGTAACCCGCTTCCAGCGTCGGCACCAGTTCGCCGGCCTGCTGCAGGAAGCTGGCTTCGATCGGTTCGGGCGGCGTCGGGCCAATCCACACAACCGGCCCTGCCACCTGCTGCGCCAGGCGCCGCAGCGCGCGGCGGCGGGCGGGCAAGGGGTCGTCCGGGCCCGACAGCATCTGCCAGAAGGCCAGCACGATCTGGGCCTCCTGGCCCAGAAAGCGTTCGGACAAATGGGCGTAGGTACGGTGCAGCGCACCCTGCAGCAGCGCGGCGCGATCGTCGCCGTCGATATCGTCATCCTCCCGGATGGCGGCGTCTTCGAGCCAGCGGGCGCTCAGTTCGTCGCTGATCGACAGCAGCGTCTGCGCCAGCCCCCAGGCCGCGCCCTCGGTCTGCGCGCCGAATGCGGTGCGCAGCCAGTCCTGAGCGCGGATCGCCTGCTGCACGGCCAGCAGCCGCGCGGCGTGACTGCGCGCAGGCGCTGGTTCGGCATCGAGATCGGGAGGCAGGTCCAGCAGCCAGTGGCCCAGCGTCAGCACGCGTGGCAGCAGGCGCGGCTGCCCTGCGGCGCGTGCCGCGGCGTCCAGCGCCTGGCGCACGCCGGGAATCTGCGCAGCCGTGGGCACGACCACATGCGCGGCCGATGCGGCGGGGCCGCAGTGGTCAAGGAAATACCACGTCGCCGTGGCGGCCTGTTCGAGGAACGACGGGCCAGGAGGAAACGAAAGCCGGGTCATGGATGGCAGGGACCGATACGTATCAGCAATGCGGGGCGACCCGGGCGCCCCGGATGGCACGCGGTGGCGTCAGTTGCCGCCCCGGCCGCCGCCTTCGATGCGCGCACGCAGTTCGCGCGCGGTCTCCAGCAACCCCTCGTAGCCGGAGCGCGCATGCTCGGGCAGGTCGGGATCGCCAATCAGCGTGCCGAGCGTTTCCATCACGCTGTACACCAGCCCCTTGGCGGCGCCGGAGGCGATGCTTTCGGATTCGACGGCACGGTTCAGGTGTGCCAGCGCTTCGCTCAGGTGGTCCGCATCGGGGGAATCGGTATCGGGCTTGCGAGGATCGGGCGTCATGATCGATGGCCTATGTCGGAAGATGCAGGATTGGCGCATCCGGCCTGCCATTCTACGCGGTCGCGGATGCGGTCCGTCCAAGTGCATTCTAGATCATGCCCGAGGCGATTTTCTACGGGAAATCCCCACCCTTCCGGGCACCGGGGGGTGCAAATACCTCCAATGAGGGATGCCGATTGAGCCAGCCTCTCGGGTCGATTGAAACTATCATCGGCAACGGAAGCCCGCGCGCGGCACAATGTGGATGTGACCGCCGCAAACGCCTTGTGGCACGCGGCGCGCGGTGGATGACTGCAGGACTTGAAATCCGGCAAGCTGGTAACATATCGGCGTCAATGGCGGCGCGTGTCGCCACGCATTGCCGTCCGGCGACCCTGCACGATCTCGTGTAAGGTAGCGGTTCAGCCCCACGGCAGTTGCCCGCCTTCAACATAAACTGAGCGAAACCTGAGGTTCCCCGCCATGAGCGACCAAATCAAGTATGTGAGCGACGCATCGTTCGACACCGACGTGCTCAAGTCCGACAAGCCCGTGCTGCTGGACTTCTGGGCTGAGTGGTGCGGCCCCTGCAAGATGATTGCCCCGATCCTGGACGAAGTCGCGAAAGATTACGGCGACCGCGTGCAGATCGCCAAGATCAACGTGGACGAGAACCAGCAGGTACCGGCCAAGTTCGGCATCCGCGGCATCCCGACGCTGATCCTGTTCAAGAACGGTGAAGTCGTGGCCCAGAAGGTTGGCGCGCTGTCGAAGTCGCAGCTGACTTCGTTCCTGGACGCACAGGTCTAAGCCACCGACCTCCGGCCGGCGCGTTGTGCGCCGGCCCAGCATGATCCGGCCTCGCGTGCGCCAGTTCTGGCGCGCCGGCCGGTTTGTGCTAAGATGCGACTCAACAACTTCCCCGAGCGTTCGCTCATTCCTTCCCCCTCCTTAGGTCTTGCCCGTCCGGGCCCTTTCTGTACCCTTTGTCTATGCACCTGACAGAACTCAAATCGCTTCACGTGTCTGCGCTTCTCGAAATGGCGGCTACGCTCGAGATCGACAATGCACAACGGATGCGCAAACAGGAACTGATGTTTGCGATCCTGAAGAAGCGCGCCAAGATGGGCGAAACCATCTACGGAGACGGCACGCTGGAAGTTCTGCCCGATGGCTTCGGTTTCCTGCGCTCGCCGGAAACGTCGTACCTGGCCAGCACGGA
>Ga0102592_1001289_pt1 | contig 29488 bp, 24 predicted proteins | sample AraplaCol_mMF_r2_FD_76861 | JGI IMG/M metagenome (GOLD analysis project Ga0102592, IMG submission 76861) | Arabidopsis root microbial communities from North Carolina, USA - plate scrape MF_Col_mMF_r2 (SPADES assembly) (version 2) | ecosystem: Host-associated > Plants > Roots > Endosphere...
GCTGGCGGCGACCTGGTCGGCCAGTTCGCGGGTCGGGGCGATGACCAGGGCGCGCGGCATGCGGGCCTTGGCGCGGCCCGAAGCCAGCTTGTCGACCATGGGGAGGGTGAAGGCGGCGGTCTTGCCGGTGCCCGTCTGGGCGATGCCCAGGACGTCCTGTCCGGCGAGGGCGACGGGGATCGCCTGGGCCTGGATCGGGGTGGCGGTCGTATAGCCGGTGTCGGCGACCGCTTGGAGGGTCGTGGGCGAAAGCCCGAGTTCGGAAAATTCTGTCATTTCACGCTGGTCTGTCTCGGAGCCGCCCGTGCTTGGGCGAGCGGGCGGCGCGGATTCGCCAGACCTGCTCCGAAGCTGGGGATAAATAGGCTTCGGCGCGCCAAAGTCAATGTCCGCCGACTTCAGCCGCCAAGGCCGGGCTCAGGTCGCCGCCGGGCGCGATCGCCACGCCCGCAAGGCCCAGCCAGGCGGCCATGAGCCGCAGTTCGGCGGCCAGGGCGGCGGGCGTCGCGGCGTCGGCCGCCGGCTCGCCATGGGCCGACAGCACCCTCAGCAGGCCTGCCTTGCGGTCCGCTTTCAGGTCGACCCGGGCGGTGATCGCTTCGCCCTGCAGGAAGGGCAGCACGTAGTAGCCGTGGGTGCGCTTGTGGGCGGGGGTGTAGATCTCCAGCCGGATGCGGACGTCGAACAGGCGCTCGGCCCGCTCGCGGAACCAGATCAGATTGTCGAACGGCGAGAGGAGGGCGTTGGCGGCGACCTTGCGTGGCCGCCGGGCGTCGGGCGCCAGATAGGCCGGCTGGTCCCAGCCTTCGACGCTCACCGGCGCCAGCTCGCCGGCCTCGACCAGTTCGGCGACGCCCTGGCGGGCGTCGGCCAGCCCCATGCGGAAATAGTCGCGCAGGTCGCGCTCGGTGGCCACGCCCATGGCCCGGGCGGCGCGGCGCAGCAGGACGCGATGGGCCTCGGCCCGCGACGGCGTCGGGGCCGACCAGACGGCCTTGGGCAGTACCTCTTGCGGCAAACCGTAGACGCGCTCGAACGTCCCGCGCCGGGTGGCGGTGGTCAGTTCACCGGCCCAGAACAGGCATTCGGTCGCCCGTTTGGCCTCGCTCCAGCCCCACCAGCCGCCCTGGCCGCGCTGGCCCAGCTCCAGCTCGCCGGCCGACAGCGGGCCGCGCTCGTGGATCGCCGCCAGCGCCTTGTCGATGAACGGCCGGTGCTCGGCCAGGAACCGCGCGACGCCCTTCCAGACCCCGACCCCCTGGCGCGCGTCGTCCATGCGCCAGCGCAGCAGGGGCTGCAGGTCCAGCGGCATCAGCGAGGCCTCGTGGCCCCAATATTCGAACAGCGTCGGCTTCCGGCCCCAGGCCAGGTCCTCCAGCAGGGCGCGCGGATAGGCGCCCAGGCGCGAGAACAGCGGCAGGTAGTGCGAGCGCGAGACGACGTTGACGCTGTCGATCTGCAGCACGGCCAGCCGCTCGATCAGGGCGATCAGTTGGCGTCGGTTCGGCTGGGCGGGGCGGCGGTCCGCGAACCCCTGGGCGGCCAGGGCGACGCGGCGGGCTTGCTTGTGCGACAGGGTCTCGACCATGGGCCGAATGAGCATGGCGGGAGGCCGGGTGACAAGCTACCGCGCCGCGCGCTGCTGACGAAGGAAGTCACCATGGGCGGGTAGGGCGGCCGCGCCGTCGGCGGTGATCTTGCGCAGATCGGCCAGGAAGCCCCGCAGCTGGTCGTCGGTGAGCTGACCGGTCATCGGATGGTGGTCGTCCGGGGGCACGCCCTGGCCGACCAGCACCTGCAGCCAACTGGCCTCCAGGAACAGGTCGTCGGGCTCGCGGAACAGCCGGCCGTGGGTGCGGAAGAGCTCGACCTTGCGGGTCAGCTCGGTGGGAACCGCCCTGTCGCGGCACGCCTTCCAGAACGGTTCGGCGCGCTGGTTGGCCCAGTAATGCAGTACCAGGAAGTCCCGGATGCGCTCGAATTCCAGTCCGGTCTGGCGGTTGTACTCGTCGATGTCCCGCTGGGCGAAACCCTTGTTCGGGAACAGGTTCAATAGGCGTGACAGGCCCGACTGGATCAGGTGGATGCTGGTCGATTCCAGCGGCTCCATGAAGCCGCCGGCCAGGCCCAGGGCCAGGACGTTCCGGTTCCAGAACCGCTTGCGGCGGCCGGTGACGAATTTCAGCGTCCGGGGCTCGGCCAGCGGCTCGCCTTCCAGGCTGGCCATCAGCTGCGCCGTCGCCTCGTCCTCGCTGACGAAGCGGCTGCAGAAGACGTGGCCGTTGCCGGTGCGGTGCTGCAGGGGGATCCGCCATTGCCAGCCGGCGGCGCGGGCGATGGCCTGGGTGTAGGGGCGGGGCGGGCCGACATTGGCCGTGGGCGCGGCGACGGCGCGGTCGCAGGGCAGCAGGTCGGACCAGTCCTCGTAGCCGGTCTTCAGCGCCTGCTCGATCAGCACGCCGCGGAAGCCCGAGCAGTCGAGGAAGAAGTCGCCCTCGACGACCTCGCCGCTCTCCAGCGTCACCGCGCGCACGAAGCCGTCGGGTTCGCGCAGCATCGCGCCCAGGATCTTGCCCTCGGTGCGCGCCACGCCCAGCCGCTGAGCGTGATCGCGCAGATGGCGGGCGTAGAGGGCGGCGTCGAACTGGAAGGCGTAGGTCAGCGGTTCGCCCGCGTCGCCGGCGGCGCGGCGGACCGCGCGGTCGAAGCGTCCGGCGCGGGCGGCCCGGGCGTTGAGCGAATAGTCCCACAGCGCGTGGTCGTCGCCCTTCCGCCGCCCCGCCAGCCAGTAGTGGTGGAAGGGCACGGCGCCCAGCGGGCGTCCGATCTCGCCGAACGCGTGGATGTAGGACTGGCCGGGCGCGCGCCAGTCGACGAATTCGATGCCCAACTTGATCGTGCCCTGGGTCGCGGCGAGGAAGGCGTTCTCGTCCAGGCCCAGGAAGGCGTTGAAGTGGCGGATCTGGGGGATCGTGGCCTCCCCGACCCCGACGGTTCCGATTTCCTCGGATTCCACCAGGCGGATGCGGACCGTCTCGCCCAGCGCGCGGGCCAGCAGGGCCGCGCTCATCCAGCCCGCCGTGCCGCCGCCGACCACGACCACGGACCTGATCCTGTTGTCGGTCATGCCGAGCCTCGCTTCTTCGTCCGCCCCAAAAAGAAAAACCCCGCCGGAACGAGCCGGCGGGGAGTCGCAGGGGGGATGGTCTCTAGAACCGGTACGAAACCCCGACCATGTAGGTGGTGCCGTACTTCTGGTAGTCGATGGTCCGGCGGGGATCGCCGTTCTCGTAGGTCTTGAACGGCTCGTCGGTGATGTTGTTGGCCTGCAGCAGGATCGACAGGCCCTCGAGCGGCCCCTGGCGGAACTCGTAGCCGATCTGGGCGTCGAGCACGGACTCGGTGTCGACGGTCCGGTAGATCCGCGCGGCGCTGAGGCCGGCGACCTCGCCCAGGAACTTGCTGCGATAGCGGTTGCTGATCCGGGCGTTGAAGCCGTTGTTCTCGTAATAGAAGGTGGTGTTGATCACCGTCTTCGAGAGGCCGGGCATGGCGATGGGGCCCGAGTTCTCGTCCAGCTTGACCGAGCTGTCGGTGTACGAGCCGCTGATGATCAGGCCGAAGTTGCGCAGCGGTTCGAAGAAGATGTCGCCGGTGACCGAGGCCGACAGCTCGACGCCGCGGATATAGCCGCCCTTGCCGTTCTCCGGCCCCTTGGCCAGGCCCTTGGTGGTGCCCAGGGCCGCCTGCTGCGCGGGGCTGAGCAGGGGCACGAGGGCCGAGAAGTCCTCCAGGTGCGAGGAGCTGGAGTTCACGAAGTTGGAGAGCTTCTTGTAGTAGGCCGCCGCCGAGATATAGGCCGAGCGGCCGAAATACTTCTCGAGCGACAGGTCCACGCCGTCGGCGATGTAGGGGCGCAGCGTCGGATTGCCGCCGTCGGTGCTGAAGTAGGAGTTGTTCGGGTCGGTCGAGGTGAGGTTGCCGGCGTTCATGTTGAACGACTGGCTGGCGCGCAGCTCGTCCATCCGGGCCCGCGCCAGGGTGCGGGCCGCCCCGAACCGCAGGAAGGTCTCGTTGCTGAGGTCGAAGGTCAGGTTCAGGCTGGGCAGCACGTAGGTGTACTTGTCGCCGCCGTCGTTGTTGGCCGGATGGGCGGTGTCGGCCGGATTGACCCGCGTGCCGGTCGAGGACTGGTCGGTGTGGACCACCTGCAGGCCGGTGTTGCCGGTGACCGGGATCGAGCCGACCGTGCTGTCGATGTTGAACTTGGCGTAGGCGATCTGCACGTCTTCCTTCGCCGCCCAGTTACGGGTCTGGACGGCCGGGTTCTGGTCGGCGATCAGGGTGTAGACGCCGTTGTCGAGCAGGTAGGTCGGGTCATAGGCCAGCATGGCCTTGATGCCGATCAGGTTCAGGCTGACCGTGCCGATCAGGGCTTCCTTGGGAATGGCGCGGCTGAGCGGCGCGCCGTCGGCGATGCGGCCGCCGAAGGTCAGGAAGCTTTCGTGCACTTGCTTGGACTTCTCGCGGCGGCTGGCGTTGTAGCCGAACTCGACCTTGTTGATCGGACCCCAGGCCAGGTCGCGCTTGGCGCTCAAGCGGATGGCGTTCAGCTCGTCCTTGATCGAGGGGGTGTTGTAGAAGCCCGCCTGGGTCAGGGCCCCGCCGGCCGCGCCCGCGCCCCAGCCCTGCGGGTCGGTCAGCACGAATAGGGTGGAGTCGGTGTAGTCCAGGCTCGAGCCGAAGGTGGTGCCCGCGCCCGGCGTGGTGTGGAAGGTCATGGTGTCGGTGGCGCCGACGCCGGACGGGCCGGTGCCCGAATAGGACTCGAAGATCACGTCGGAGCGCTTGGCGTCCGAATGGCTGAGGTCGGCGGCCAGGGTCCAGCCGTTGTCGGTGTCGTAGGCGATGTTCCAGCCGGCCGACTTCAGGGTGGTGTGGCGGGTGTTGAGGTCGTTGCGCATGACCCCCTTCACGCCGGTGTAGGTTCCGTTGGTGATCAGGCCGCCCTCGGCGGTGTAGCCCGGCTGCAGGGTGGCCGAGCTCCAGAACAGCGGCAGCTCGATGCCGCGCAGGATCTGCTTCTCGCGGAACTTCGAATAGTAGAGGTCGAGCGAGGTGCGGAACTTGTCGGTCGGGCTGTATTCCAGCACCCCGATCACGCCGGTGCGCTTGAGGTTGTTGGACTGCACGTACGGCTTGGCGCCGCCGATGACCAGGTCGCCGGAGGCGGTGGTGGGATAGCCCCACGCGTTGAAGCGGCGGCTCTGGGTCGGGGTCGAGATGTCGGAGACCGCGACGGCGACGCCCAGGGTGTCGTTCAGGAACTGGTCGACGAAGGTGGCGCTGAGGCGGTGGCCGGTGTCCTTGCCGTCCGGGTTCAGCTTGTCCTCGCTGTTGAACTCGTAGCGGGCGTTGGCCGACAGGACCTTCTTGCCGTACTTCAGCGGTCGGATGGTCTGCAGGTCGGCGGTGCCGGCCAGGCCCTGGCCGATCAGGGCCGCGTCGGGGGTCTTGTAGACCAGCACGCCGCTGAGGATTTCCGACGGATACTGGTCGAACTCGACGCCGCGGTTGTCGCCGGTCGAGACCTGCTCGCGGCCGTTCAGCAGCACGGTGTTGTAGTCCGGGCCCAGGCCGCGGATCGAGATCGACTGGGCCCGGCCGTCCAGGCGCTGGGCGGTCAGGCCGGGCAGGCGGGCCAGGGATTCGGCGATCGAGGTGTCGGGCAGCTTGCCGATGTCCTCGGCCGACACGGCCTCGACGATCGAGCTGGAGGATTTCTTCAGCGCGATGGCGTTCTCGATGCCCGCGCGGATGCCGGTGACGGTGATTTCCTCGACGGTGTCGGGGCTCGATGCGGTCGTGTCCTGGGCATGGACGGCGCCGGCCGTCAGCAGCAGGGCCAGGCCCGTGGCGGCTCCGCTCATCAGTCGCGTTCGGCGCGGCGTGGAATTGGTCGTCATCAGAGGCTCCCTCCCAATCGGCTCCCGCGGTTCCGCCGCGGTGATCCAGACTTCGTTGTGAAAATTACTGCAAATAAATGCCTTCATTGCAACCGGAAAAATGGACGAAATGTCATGCGCGGCGTTCCGGGGTGGCGGATGTGTGGCTCTATCGGCGGCTTTTCCGGGCGCTGTAAGGCTTTTCAGTCTCGTCGAGAGCGCGATTGACAGGCTTGCGAGGTTTCTGCAAATTATTGCAAATCAATAGATCGGCGCCGCATCGACCGATCTTCGACACATCAGAGGGAGCGAGCGCTTGGGGATCCGGGGGGCATGGGCGAGTCGGTCGGCAGGCGCCGCGCTGGCTGTCGCCATGATGGCGGGGGGCGGCTTCGCCCAGGCCGCGTCGCCGGTTCGCGCCGCCTATCTGGATCGCCCGCCGCAGGACGAGGTGATCTATTTCGTCCTGCCCGACCGGTTCGCCAACGGCGATCCGGTCAATGATCGTGGAGGCCTCGCCGGCGATCGCCTGAAGACCGGCTTCGATCCCGCCGACAAGGGATTCTACCACGGCGGCGACCTGGCCGGCCTGACCGCCCGGCTCGACTACATCCAGGGCCTGGGCGCGACGACGATCTGGCTGGGGCCGATCTTCAGGAACAAGCCGGTGCAGGGACCGCCGGGCCAGGAGTCCGCCGGCTATCACGGCTACTGGATCACCGACTTCACCGAGGTGGACCCGCATTTCGGCACGAAGGCCCAGCTGAAGGCCTTGGTCGACGCGGCCCATGCGCGGGGGATCAAGGTCTATCTGGACATCGTCGCCAACCACACCGCCGACGTGATCCAGTATCGCGACTGCCCGACGGCCGGATGCGACTACCGCTCCAAGGCCGACTATCCGTTTGTCCGCAAGGGCGGCGTGGCGGGCGCGGCGATCAATGACGGCTTCCTCGGCGATCAGGCCGACCGGCAGACGGCCCGGAACTTCGCGCGGCTGACGCGGCCCGACTTCGCCTACGAGCCTTTCGTCCCCAAGGACGAGGCGACGGCCAAGGCGCCGGCCTGGCTGAACGACCCGATCTGGTACCACAACCGCGGAAACAGCCGGTTCACGGGCGAAAGCTCGACCTATGGCGACTTTTCCGGGCTGGACGACCTGGCCACCGAGAATCCACGCGTCGTGCAGGGCTTCATCGACATCTACGGCCGGTGGATCGACGATTTCGGCATCGACGGCTACCGGATCGACACCGCCCGCCACGTCAATCCCGAGTTCTGGCGGGCCTTCGTGCCGGCCATGCAGGCCCGAGCCAGGGCGAAGGGCATCCCGAACTTCCACATCTTCGGCGAGGTGGCCGAGACCGAGCCGGGCATGCTGGCCCGGTTCACCCGGGTGGACGGCTATCCCGCCGTGCTCGACTTCGCCTTCCAGGGCGCCGTGGCGGATGTCGTCAACGGCAAGGTCGGGACCGACGTCCTGGCGCATCTGTTCGCGCAGGACGCCTTGTACGAGGGCGGGGCGACGGCGGCGCTGCAGCTGCCGACCTTCCTGGGCAATCACGACATGGGCCGGATCGGCCATTTCGTGCGCGCCGCCCATCCCGACGCCTCGGACGAGGAGGTCGCGCGACGCGTGGTCCTGGCCCACGCCTTGCTGATGTTCACCCGCGGCGTCCCGGTGCTCTACTACGGCGACGAGCAGGGGCTGGCCGGCGAGGGCGGCGACAAGGATTCCCGCCAGGACATGTTCGCGACCCGGGTCGCCGCCTACGCCGCCGGCCGGCTGGTCGACGGCGGATCGGCGGCGGGCGATCACTTCAGGACCGACGGGACGCTCTACCGGTCGATCTCGGCCATGGCGCGGCTGCGAACCGCCGAGCCGGCCCTGCGGCGCGGCCGCCAGGTGGTGCGGGCCGCCGGCGACACGCCGGGCCTGTTCGCCGTCTCCCGGATGACCAAAGCCGGCGAGGTGCTGGTGGCGTTCAACACCGGCCTCACGCCGATCACCGCCCAGGTCGAGGTCGACGCGACCTCGCGGGCCTGGCGGTCCGCCCACGGATCCTGCGCGGCGGCCGCCACGGCGCCGGGCAGCTATCGGGTCGAGATCGGCCCGCTCGACTACACGATTTGCGTTTCGGAGGTTGGCCAGTGACGGTCGAGACCCTTTCAAAGCCGTCGGCCCGTCCGATCGACGACCGCGACTGGTGGCGCGGCGCGGTCATCTATCAGGTCTATCCGCGCAGCTTCGCCGACTCCAACGACGACGGGATCGGCGACCTGCCGGGCGTCACCGCCCACCTGGAGCACATCGCCTCGCTGGGCGTGGACGCCATCTGGCTGTCGCCGTTCTTCGCCTCGCCGATGAAGGACTTCGGCTACGACGTCTCCAACTACGAAGACGTGGACCCGATCTTCGGGACCCTGGCCGACTTCGACCGCCTGATCGACAAGGCCCATGCCCTGGGCCTGAAGGTGATCATCGACCAGGTGTTCTCGCACACCTCCGACGAGCACCCGTGGTTCAAGGCCAGCCGCCAGGATCGGACCAACCCCAAGGCCGACTGGTACGTCTGGGCCGACGCCAAGCCGGACGGCTCGCCGCCCAGCAACTGGCAGTCGGTGTTCGGCGGGCCGTCCTGGACCTGGGACGCGCGCCGTCGCCAGTACTATCTGCACAACTTCCTGTCGGCCCAGCCCGATCTCAACGTCCACAGCCCCCAGGTGCAGGACGCCCTGATCGCTACATCGCGGTTCTGGCTGGAGCGCGGGGTCGACGGCTTCCGGTTCGACGCGATCAATTTCGCCATGCACGACCCGGCCCTGACCGACAATCCGCCGATCCTCGAGGGTGGCGGCAAGCGCACCCGGCCGTTCGATTTCCAGCACCACTTCCACAATCAGTCGCATGACGGCATCCCGGCCTTCCTGAGCCGGCTGCGCCAGCTGGGCGAGTCGTACGGCGGCCGGTTCATGGTGGCCGAGGTCGGGGGCGAGCGGGCCGACAGCGAGATGAAGCTGTACACCCAGGGTCCAGACCGCCTGCACAGCGCCTACGGCTTCCTCTATCTCTATGCCGACGCCCTGGCTCCGGACCTGGTTCGGCAAGGCGCGGCCCTGTGGCCAGGCGGGGCGGGGGAGGGCTGGCCGTCCTGGACGTTCTCCAACCACGACGCGCCGCGGGCGGTGTCGCGATGGGCCCAGGGCCGCGATCCCAAGGCCTTCGCCGAGATGGCGCTGTTGCTGCTGGTGTCGTTGCGCGGCAACGTCTTCCTCTACCAGGGCGAGGAGCTGGGCCTGCCCCAGGCCGAGGTGCCCTACGACCGGCTGCGCGACCCCGAGGCGATCGCCAACTGGCCCGAGACCCTGGGCCGCGACGGGGCCCGCACGCCGATGCCGTGGGTGGCGGTGGCCGCCCACACGGGCTTTTCCAAGGTCGAGCCGTGGCTGCCGATCGACCCGTCGCACATCGACCTGGCCGTCGACCGCCAGGAGCGCGACGCCGACTCCACCCTGAACCTGACCCGCCGGGTCGTGGCCCTGCGCCGCGGGCTTCCGGGCTTGCGGACGGGCGGCATGACCCTGGTCGCGGCGCCCGAGCCGCTGCTGGTCTTCCTGCGGGGCGAGGGCGCCGACCAGGTGCTGTGCGCCTTCAACCTGGGTTTCGAGGACGTGGCCTGGGACCTGCCGGAGGGCTGGCGCGTTGTCGAAGGCGTCAACCTGGCGGGCGAGGGGGGGCTGCCGCCGATGGCGGGTCTGGTCGCGGTGAAGGCCTAGTGTCGGATCGGCGGGCCGTCCCGCGTCCTTGAAATGTCGCGACACGACATGGAGGAGCACCCAAGATGGACGCCCGCACCCATACCCTGACCCCCGCCGACGAGCTGGCCCGGCGCGGCCCGGTCCGTTTTCCCAACGAGAGCGCCGAATACCGGGCGGCGCGCACCGCGCTGCTGGCCGAGGAGCTCGAACTGCGTCGCCACATCGAGCGCGTCGCCGCCCAGCGTCGCGAGCTGCCGCCCGGCGGCGAGGTGCGCGGCGACTACCGGTTCCAGGGTGAGGACGGCCCGACCGACTTCGCCGGCCTGTTCGGCGACAAGGACACCCTGGCCGTCTACAGCTTCATGTTCGGGCCGCAGCGCGAGCGGCCGTGCCCGATGTGCACCGCCTTGCTCGGCCCGCTGGACGGCAACGCCGCCGATCTGGGCCAGAAGATCTCGCTCGCCGTCGTCGCCCGCTCGCCGCTCGAGCGGCTGCTGGACTTCAAGCGTGAGCGTGGCTGGAGGAACCTCAGGCTTTTCCAAGACTTGAACGACAATTTTTCACGCGACTATTTCGGCCTGCTGCCGGATGGGTCGGAGGTCCCGGCCTTCAACGTTTTCACCCGCCGCGACGGGACGATCCGCCACTTCTGGTCGGGCGAGATGACTGGCGATTCCGCCGATCCGGGCCAGGACCCTCGCGGCGCGCCGGACCTTTCGCCGCTGTGGACCGTGCTGGACATGACGCCGGACGGGCGGGGGGCGGACTGGTATCCGAAGCTGGACTACTAGGGTCCGTACTCAATAAGCGGTAACGGCGAGTGCGAGTTGCTGATTCAAGGCTTCTGGAAGGGAGTCTTGAGGATAGCCAAGCAGGTTCAGTGGCTTGGCGACGAGGGGTGGGCTCAGATCGAGCCCTTGCCGCCGCGCGGGCGCAAGGGCGCGCACCGACAGGGGCTCTGGCTGCGGATGTTCGAGGCCCTGACCGGGCGCAGCGTCCTCATCGCCGCCCTCTGCGCCTACTGGCTCAATTGAGTCCGGACCCTAGGGCGCCGAAAATGACGGTGTTCGCGACAGCGCTCGCGCCGCCTCCCGCCCCACGGCGAGAATGCGATCGGACATCTCGGCGCTGTCGGCGGCGCGGGCCAGTTGCAGCGTGCCGATGAAGGTCGCGAAAAGCGCCAGGGCCAAACCCTCTGGGTCCTTGGCCTGCGGCGGCATATAGGCGGCGACCTGTTGGGCGAGCGCCGCGGCGCGCTCGGTGTAGACCGTCCGCGTTTCCGGCGGTTCGCGAGCAATCTCCGCGGCCAGGGCGGCGGTCGCGCAGCCGACCTGCGGGTTGTCCCGATGCTCGGGCGACAGATAGGTCGCGATCAGCCCGTCGAGGCCCTCGGCGTCGAGGATTTCCCGCATCTGCTGGGCCTGGGCGTCCAGGGCCGTGGCGAGGCTTTCGCGCACCAGTTCGGTCTTGGACTGGAAGTGCGGATAGAAGGCGCCGTTGGTCAGGCCGGCGTCCTGCATGACGCGCGACAGCCCGGAGGCCGCGATGCCATCGGCGCGAAAGCGCTCCGAGGCCGCCTGCAGGATGCGCTGACGCGACGCGTCTCGCCGACCTTTTTCATAGCGCATGCCCTGCTCCCAAGATTTTCTATTGCATTACGATCATAATGTCACATTATGATCGTAATGCAAAGTGCGACGCCGCTCCGGCGCCCTCTGCCTACGGGAAGGCCCATGAACGCTCAACGCAAGAAGATCGCCCTGGTGACGGGGGCCTCCGCCGGGATCGGCCGCGCCATCGCCCAGGCCCTGGCCGCGGCCGGGTTCACGGTCTATGGCGCCAGCCGTCGGCCGCTCGCCGATCCGCCCAAGGACGTGCGGATGCTGACCTGCGACGTCACCGACGACGCGTCCGTCCAGGCGCTGGTCGCCAAGGTGCTGGCTGAGGCGGGCCAGATCGACGTGCTGGTCAACAACGCGGGGCTCGGCTTGATGGGCGGGGCCGAGGAAACCTCGATCCGCCAGGCCCAGGCCCTGTTCGACGTCAACCTGTTTGGCGTCATGCGAATGATCAATGCGGTGCTGCCGTCGATGCGAGAGCGCCGCCAAGGGCGTATTCTTAATATCAGCTCCGTGCTCGGACTGATCCCCGCTCCCTATTCCGCCCACTACGCGGCGACCAAGCACGCGCTGGAAGGCTATTCGGAATCCCTCGACCACGAGGTTCGCGCCTTCAATATCCGCGTTTCCCTGATCGAGCCGGGCTATATCCGCAGCACGTTCGACCAGAACGCCTTGCCGGCCGACTCGCCCATCGCCGTCTACGACCAGGCGCGGGCCGGCTTCCGGGCGCTGCTCGACGAGGTCATGCCGACCGCCGACCTGCCGGAGGTGGTGGGCGCGGTGGTTCGCGCCGCCGCCGTCGATCCGCGGCCCCGGCTACGCTACCCCGCCGGCCGGTTGGCCAAGCGGATCTCGCTCCTGCGCCGGTTCGCGCCGGCTAGGGCCTTCGATAAGAGCCTGCGCAAGCAGATGCGGTTGCCCGCCTAGGCCGGACCGAGCCCATCGCCCAGGAAGACCAGATGACCGACCAAGCCCTTGAAATGCATGTTCCTCGCAAAGGACCGGCGACGGTCCTGACGGCGGTGGAGCGCCGCTTGCCGCCGCCGGCGGCCGGCGAGGTCCGAGTCGCCATCGAGGCGGCCGGCGTCGCCTATGCCGACATCATGATGCGGCAAGGCGTCTATGCGGGACACAAGCCGCCGATCACGCCCGGCTATGACCTTGTCGGCCGGGTCGAGGCGCTCGGACCGGGCGTCGACGGCCTGGCGGTCGGCCAGCGGGTGGCCGGGATCACCGTCTTCGGCTCGTATACGACGCGCCGCAACGTCAAGGCGGCGTGGCTGGCGCCGGCGCCCGAGGGGGTGGATGCGGCCCGCCTGGTCGCGGTGGTCCTCAACGGGGTGACCGCCTGGCAGATGCTGCATCGGATCGCCAATCCAGCGGCGGGCGAATGGGTGCTGGTGCATGGGGCGGGCGGCGGCGTCGGCGGCCTGCTGCTCGACCTGGCGCGCATCGCCGGCGTCCGCGCGATCGGAACCGCCTCGCGCGGCAAGGCCGACGCCGTCCGCGAGCGCGGCGGCGAACCCATCGACTATGCGGCGGAGGACGTCGTGGCGCGGACCCGGGCCCTGAGCGGCGGCGGCGTGGTCGCGGCCTTCGATCACCTGGGCGGCAAGCATTTCAAGACGGTGTCGATGAAGGCGCTGCGCCCCGGCGGCGTGGGGGTGCTCTACGGCGCCTACGACATGACCCGGGGCGGCCAGGTCAATCCGCTGGCCGTCGCCGACCTGCTTCTGAACGCCCAGTTCTCCAGCCTTGGCCTGTTCGGCAAGGGCCAGGGCGTGGTCGCCTATTCCGCTGAACCCTGGCGTGACCAGCGGCCAAGCGCCTACCAGACCGATCTGGCGATCGTGCTGAAGCTGGTGGGGGACGGCGTCCTGACGCCGCTGGTCGGCGAAACCTTTCCGCTGCGCGCGGCGAGCGAGGCCCATCGCGCGCTCGAGACCCGATCGGTGGCCGGCAAGATCGTGCTGCTGAACGACTGACAGGCGCCGGCGGCCCTTGCAGGCGGCCGCCGGGCTTGTGCAGGGCGGACGTTCCGAAGACCTGAGAGGGCGGTGGATCTAACCCCCGCACGACTCCCGGATGATCAGGTCCGTCGGCACCCGCTCCGAACGGCTGGCGCCCTGGCCGCTTGCGTCCAGCAGCTTGGACACCATCAGCCGGCCGGCCTTGGCGGTGTCCTGCGAGATGGTGCTGAGCGCCGGGCGCGAATAGCGGGCGAACGGCACGTCGTCATAGCCGATCACCGAGACGTCGCGCGGGATCGACATCCCCGCGTGCTGCAGGGCGCGGATGGCGCCCAGGGCGATCAGGTCGGAGGCGGCGACCACGCCGTCGAACGTCACCCCGCGCTGGATCAGGGAGTCGACGCTGGCCTCGGCCGACTCCACCTCGAAATGGGTGGGCACGATCAGCTCGGGATCCACGCCCAGGCCGAACTGCTCGACCGCGTCCAGGTAGCCGCGATGGCGCTGCATGGCCTCGGGGGCCTCGGTGTCGCCGAGGAAGACGATGCGCTTGCGGCCCAGCCGCGCCAGGTGCAGCGTCGCGCGCCTGGCGCCCAGCGGATTGTCCGACCCCACCGAGCAATAGGCCTGGTCGGGCAGCTGCGCGCCCCAGACCACGAACCGGCCCTCGGTCTCGGCCAGGCGGTTGAAGGCGGTGTGCAGCCAGCTCTGGCCCAGGAAGATCACCCCGTCGGCGCGGCTGGTGGTCATGGCCGCCGACAGGTCCTCGAAGCTGGTCGGGGCCACGTGGCTGATCATCAGGTCGCAGCCGCGTTCGCGCGCCGCCTCGCCGACCCCGGCCAGCAGCTCCAGGAAGAACGGGTCCGACAGCCGGCCCTCGCGGCCCTGCGGGCGGGGCACCACGATGGCGATCGTGCCCTCGGCGCCGATCGGGCCGGCGGGCATGTAGCGGCGGAACGGATAGTCCATCTCGCGCGCCAGCTTCCAGATCAGCTGCTTGGTGCGGGTGTTGACGGCCGGGCTGTCGTTCAGCGCCCGCGAGGCCGTGGAGATCGACACCCCGGCCAGCCTGGCCAGGTCTTCCAGCCGCGTCGCGCCCTTGGTCACTGTCCCGCCCCGTCCGTAGGTGTTGCTGCAAAATTTGCCGCAAATCTTTTCAGACCTTTGTTAAGGCGCCGTGGCGGTGGTTTTCAAGCGCCGTCGGCGAGGTCCGGCGGACGTTGGGCGCCAAGTCCTGAAAATTTATGCAACTTCTTGCCGATCTCGCGGCGGCGAGCGGGTCGGTTTCAGAGCAGTGGAGGGCGGAATTTTCTGCAAAAATGACGATATTATCCCGCCAGTGCTCGGAAATTCCGTTGCCAGCCGGGCCGGCGCATGCGCAAATGCGCCCCGTACAAAGCGCTGAAAAAATTTGCGCAAAGCTCCGACCCAACGGAGCTTGGAAAGGGGAGCGATGGCGACCAAGGCCCGGCTGAACGGCTTCCAGATCTGGAACATGTGCTTCGGGTTCTTCGGGATCCAGATCGGCTTCGGCCTGCAGAACGCCAACACCTCGCGAATCTTCCAGAGCCTCGGCGTCGAGGTGAACCACCTGGCCATCCTGTGGATCGCCGCCCCGGCCACGGGCCTGCTGGTGCAGCCGGTCATCGGCTATCTCAGCGACAAGACCTGGGGACGCCTGGGCCGTCGACGGCCGTACTTCTTCTGGGGCGCGATCCTGACCAGCGCGGCCCTGCTGGTCATGCCCAACGCCCCGGCGCTGTGGATCGCCGCGGCCGCCCTGTGGGTGATGGACGCCTCGATCAACATCACCATGGAGCCGTTCCGCGCCTTCGTCGGCGACAACCTGCCCGACGAGCAGCGCGCCTCCGGCTACGCCATGCAGAGCTTCTTCATCGGCGCGGGCGCGGTCTTGGCCTCGGCCCTGCCGTGGATGCTGACCCATTGGTTCTCGGTCAGCAACGTGGCGGCGGACGGCGGCGTACCGCCCTCGGTGCACATCGCCTTCTACGCCGGCGCGGCCGGCCTCTTGCTGTCGGTGCTGTGGACGGTGTTCACGACCCGCGAATACAGCCCCGAGCAACTGGCGGCCTTCGAGGCCTCGGAGCGCGCGCTGAAGGGGCAGGCGCCGAGCGCCGTCGGCGAGGCGCCGACCCGCACCGTCCGCGCCTACCTGGTCGGGGGGCTGGTCTGGACCCTGGCCGGCCTGTTGCTGGCCGCCGCGATCTTCGCTGCGCGCCTGGAGAAGGAGCTCTACGTCCTGGCCGGCATGATCGGCCTGTTCGGCCTGGCGCAGCTGGTCGCCGGCGGCCTGAGGCGCGCCGACCGCACCGCCAACGGCTTCTCCGAAGTGGTCGAGGACCTGTTCCGCATGCCGGCCACCATGAAGCAGCTGGCGGTGGTGCAGTTCTTCTCGTGGTTCGGCCTGTTCGCCATGTGGATCTACACGACCCCGGCCGTCGCCGCCTTCCACTACCACGCCGCGGACACCGCCTCGCGGGCCTATAACGACGGCGCCGACTGGGTGGGGGTGCTGTTCGCGATCTATAACGGCGTGGCGGCCCTGGCGGCCCTGGTGATCCCGCTGATCGCCCGCGCCGTCGGCCGCAAGGCCAGCCACGCCCTTTGCCTTGGCCTGGGCGGCCTGGGCCTGGCGGCGTTCCCGCTGATCCGCGAGCCGGGCCTGCTGTGGATCCCGATGATCGGCGTGGGCTTCGCCTGGTCGTCGATCCTGTCGGCCCCGTATTCGATCCTGTCGGGCGCTCTGCCGGCCGCGAAGATGGGCGTCTATATGGGCATCTTCAACTTCTTCATCGTCATCCCGCAGCTGCTGGCGGCGACCATCCTGGGCCTGCTGCTCAAGGCCTTCTTCGGCGGCGAAGCGATCTGGGCCCTGGTGCTGGGCGCGGGCGGGATGCTGGCCGCCGCCGCCTGCGTGTTCCGGGTCCGCGACGTCGGCGAGCCCAGGGCGTCGCCCACCGAATCCGCGTCGCCCGAAGCGCTGTCCAAAGCCTGATCAGCGTCCTGATCGACGCCGTCCTTTCATGAGGTAGTTCCATGCGTTGCCTGAAGATGCTCGCCCTGGCCTCGGCGGCCGCCACGGCCCTCGGCGCCGGCGCTCGCGCCGAGACCCCGACCACTTGGGCCTATGCCGCCAAGACCGGCGTCGGCGCCTCGTACGAGGCCTATGTCGACGGCGCCTACAAGGACGGCGGCCCCACCGGCGCGGTGTCGAAGGTGTGGTTCTCGATCGCCGACGGGACCCTGACCGAGATCATGTACGGCCTGATCCACGAGGCCCAGATCAAGCAGCTGCGCGTGGCGGTGAAGACCGCGACCGGCCTGGCCGTCGAGGGCGCCGACACCACCAGCAAGACCGAATACCTGCACCTGGACGCCGCCGGCCGGCCGCTGTCGCCCGCCTACAGGGTGACCACCACCGACAAGCAGGGCCGGTTCGAGATCGAGAAGCGGATCTTCACCGACCCGGACCGCAACGCCCTGTTCGTGCGGGTCACGGTCCGCGCCCTGAAGGGGCCGGTGACGCCGTTCCTGGTGCTGGAGCCGCACATGGCCAACACCGGCGGCGGCGACACGGGCGCGGCGAGCGCCTCGGCCCTGACCGCCTACGAGGGCAAGGCCTTTCTCAGCCTGAAGGGCGGCCGGCCGTTCGTGAAGGCCGTCGCCGCGCCGCTGGGCGGCGACGCGCTCTCGGCCGTGAAGGCCGCGACCCTGACCGGCGGCGCGGCGGCCAAGGGCGCGATCGTCCTGACCGCCCAGCTTCCGCAGCAAGCCTCGGGCGAGGCGACCTACGACTTCGCCATCGGCTTCGGCGGCGACGCGGCGGCGGCCGACCAGGCCGCTGCGGCCACGCTGAAGACCGGTTATGACGAGGTGCTGGCCCGCTACAACGGCGAGGGCGACCGCGTCGGCTGGGAGGACTATCTGGCCTCGCTGACCGAGCTGCCGCGCCTGCGCGAGGCCTCGGAGGACGGCGGCAAGCTGGTCCAGGCCAGCGCCCTGATGCTGAAGGTGCAGGAGGACCGCACCTATGCCGGGGCCCTGATCGCCTCGCTGTCCAACCCTTGGGGCGACACGGTGGACGCGTCCAAGCCCTCGACCGGTTACAAGGCCGTCTGGCCGCGCGACTTCTACCAGTGCGCCATGGCCCTGGCGGCCCTGGGCGACAGGCAGACGCCGCTGGCCGCCTTCCACTATCTGCCGCAGGTGCAGGTCAAGGCGACGACCAAGGGCAACACCGGGGTCGGCGGCTGGTTCCTGCAGAAGACCTGGGTGGATGGCACGACGGAATGGGTCGGCGTCCAGCTGGACCAAACCGCCATGCCGATCATGCTGGGCTGGAAGCTGTGGAAGCTGGGCTGGCTGCCGGAGGCCGACCTCAAGGCCTATTACGGCAAGATGATCAAGCCGGCGGCCGACTTCCTGGTCGACGGCGGCAAGGTCGGCGTCGGGTGGAACCACGAGACCATCACCCCGCCGTTCACCCAGCAGGAGCGCTGGGAAGAGCAGGGCGGCCATTCGCCCTCGACCACCGCGGCGACGATCGCGGGCCTGGTGGTGGCGGGCGACATCGCCGAGCTGGCCGGCGACACGGCCGGGGCGGCGCGCTACCGCGCCACGGCCGACGCCTATTCGGCCAAGGTCGAGGCGCGGATGGTCACCACCAAGGGCCCCTTCGGCGACGGGACCTACTATGTGCGCCTGAACCAGAACGAGGACCCCAACGACCACGCCCCGATCGGCGCCGCCAACGGCCAGATCGCCCCGCCCAAGGACCAGGTGGTCGACGGCGGCTTTCTGGAGCTGGTCCGCTACGGCGTGCGCCGGGCCGACGACGCCGCGATCGTCGGCAGCCTGCCGGAGCTGGACGACACCAGCCGGGCCGATCTCTACCGCGTGCGCTACGACTTCGCCTTCCCGGGCGTGGCGGGCGAGTTTCCGGGCTGGCGGCGCTACGACGTCGACGGCTACGGCGAGGACGCCAAGACCGGGGCCAACTACGGCGTCGGCGGCCAGATGTCGCCCGGCCAGCGCGGCCGGGTCTGGCCGATCTTCACCGGCGAGCGCGGCCATTACGAACTGGCCGTGGCCAGCCTGAACGGCAAGCCCGACGCCGCGGCGATCCAGAAGATCCGCGACCGCTACGTCAAGGCCATGGAGCTGTTCGCCAACGAGGGCCTGCTGATCCCCGAGCAGGTCTGGGACGGCATCGGCCCCAACCCGCACGGCTATGCGCGCGGCGAGGGCACGGACTCGGCCACGCCCCTGGCCTGGTCGCACGCCGAATACGTCAAGCTGCTGCGCTCGGTCAGCGACGGCCAGGTGTGGGATCGCTACGCCCCAGTGGCGGCGCGCTACGCGAAGTAAAGCGACCAAGCTCCGCCCGTTCCAGGAAGAATCGGGACGGGCGGAAGCTTCACTTTAGAAGCGTCACTTCAGGGGCAGCTCGAACAGCGCGCCTTCGAACGCGTCGGCGCCGCGGCCGATCTCGGCGACGGCCGCCGACATCCGGCCGGCGCGGCCCAGCGCCGTGTCGGCTAGGGCGACCACCAGCCGGTTCGGGGTGGCGTGGGGGGCGGCGGCGCGCAGGGCCTGGGCGATGTCGCGCTCGGACCGTTCCGGCGCGCGCTGGCAGGCGACGACGAAGGCCGCGGCCGTCGAGCGGCTGACCCCGGCCCAGCAGTGGACCAGCATCGGCCGCGCCGCGTCCCATCCGGCCGCGAAGTCCAGCAGCTGGGCCACCAGGGCCGCGTCGGGCGCCGTCAAGCCGTCGCGCGGCTCGACGATGTCGTGAAAGGCCAGGCGCAGGTGCGCATCGCCGGGGTTCGGCGCAGGCCAGGCCTTGTCGTCGGTGGGCGACAGCAGGCTGACCACGTGCGACGGCCGGTGCAGCGTTCGCGCCGTCTCGACCTGGCTGAGCGGGCAGACCAGCAGGGTCACCGCGTCGCCATCGCGGCCGAGACGCCCAGCAGGACGCCAAGTTCGCAAGCCTGCTCGATCCCGCCCAGCACGTCGCCGGTGTGGCCGCCGATCAGCCGCCGGGCCGTCAGGGCCAGGGCCGCGGCCAGGGCCGCGCCGACCGCCGCCCCCGCCAGGCCCGGCCAGCCCAGCGGGGCCAGCGGCCACAGGCCCAACCCGGCGGCGATCAGCAGTTCGTAGGGCCGCACGCCATCGGGCGCGGGCTTGTACTTGGCGTCGTCGCGGTCGCTGACATGGCGGCCCAGCACCATGACCGCGACGGCGGCGACCCGGCCGGCGCCATGGGCGGCGACCAGGGCCAAGGCGGCGGTCGCCAGGGGCAGGGTCGCCAGCGCCGCGACCTTGATCGCCAGCGTCAGGCCCAGGGCCAGGACGCCGTAGGTCCCGATGCGGCTGTCCTTCATGATCTCCAGCCGCCGGGCCGGGGTCTGGCCGCCGCCCAGGCCGTCGGCGGTGTCGGCCAGGCCGTCCTCGTGGAAGCCGCCGGTGACCAGCACCCCCGCCGCCACGGCCAGCAGGGCCGGCAGGACCCCGCTCCACAGCTGTCCGGCCGCCAGCAGCACGCCGGCCCCGATCGCCCCCGCCAGGATCCCGACCAAGGGATAGTAACGGGCGGCGCGGGTGATCCAGTCCGGCTGGAAGTCGGCGAACGACGGGGCCGGCAGGCGGGTCAGGAACTGCAGGGCGCAGAAGAACAGCTTCAGCTGGCGCGGCATCAGCCCGGACTCGCCTGGCCGCCGGCCAGGACGTCGGCCAGGGCGGCGACCTCGGTCAGCAGGTTGGCGGCCGCCACCAGCAGCGGGGCCGCCAGGGCCGCGCCGGTGCCTTCGCCCAGCCGCAGGCCCAGGTCCAGCAGCGGCCGCGCGCCCAGGGCCTGCAGCATCGCCGGATGGCCGCGCTCGGCCGAACCGTGGGCGAAGACGCAATAGTCGAGGGCGGCGGGGACCAGGCGGACGGCGGCCAGGGCGGCGGCCGTGCTGATGAAGCCGTCGACCAGCACCACGCGCCGCATGGAGGCCGCGCCCAGCACCGCGCCGGCCATCATGGCGATCTCGCAGCCGCCGAACTGGGCCAGCACGTCCAGCGGCTGGGTCGCGTCCGAACGCTGAGCGGCCCGGACGGTCCCGGCCATCTTGCGGGCCAGGCCCTCGGCGTCGTGGCCCGTGCCCTGGCCGACGCAGGCGTCGAGCGGGGCGGGGGCCAGGCGGTGCATGACCAGGGCGGCGGACGAGCTGTTGCCGATGCCCATCTCGCCCAGGGCGATGACGTCGGCCCCGTCGGCGGCCGCCGCCCGGGCGATGTCGGCGCCCTGGGCGACGGCGGCCAGCACCTCGTCCGGCGTCAGGGCCGGTTCGCGGGCGGCGTTGCGGGTCCCGGGCCGGATCTTGGCGGCGATCAGGTCGGGATGGTCGGGCAGGTCGGCGTCGACCCCGGCGTCCACCACGCGGACCTGGACGCCCGAGGCCTTGGCGAACGCGCTGACGCTGGAGCGGCCCGACAGGAACAACCCGACCATGGCGGCGGTGACGCTGGACGGGTAGGCCGAAACCCCCTCGTCGGTCAGGCCGTGGTCGCCGGCGAACACATAGAGGTCGGTGCGGGCGATGCGCGGGTCCGGCCGGTTCTGGATCAGGCCGATCCGCACCGCCAAGTCCTCGATCTGCCCCAGCGACCCCGGCGGCTTGGCCTTGCCGTCCAGCAGGGCCCGCAGGATCGGCTCGAGCGCGGCGTCGACGGGGGTGATGGCGGCGGCGAGGGCGGGGAGGGTCATCATGATGAGATCCTGGATAGACCAGCAAGGGTCATCGGGCGAGCACGACGATCAGGCCGGCGGCCAGCGGGATCGTCCACAGCAGCAGGCAGGCCCGGCGATAGAGGCGCAGGCCGCGTTCGAGGTCGGCGGCGGTCGGGCGCGGTCCGTCGCCGAAGGTCGGCCGTTCGGTCCGCGCGCCGTCGTAGACCGCGTCGCCGCCCAGCTGGACGCCCAGGGCCCCGGCCATGGCGGCCTCCGGCCAGCCGGCGTTGGGCGAGGCGTGCCGGCGGGCGTCGCGGACCATGATCCGCCAGCCGTCGGCGAAGGTCCTGGCCCCCGCCAGGGCGATCAGACCGCCGGCCAGCCGGGCCGGGGCCAGGTTCATCAGATCGTCGGTGCGCGCCGCCGCCCAGCCGAACATCCGCCAGCGCTCTTCCCGGTGGCCGACCAGGCTGTCGGCGGTGTTGACGCTCTTGTAGGCGAACAGCCCGGGCAGGCCGCCGGCCAGCAGCCAGAGGGCCGGGGCGACGACGCCGTCGTTGAAGCTTTCGGCCAGGCTCTCCAGGGCGGCGGCGGCCACGCCCTCGGCGTCGAGCGGTTCGGTGTCGCGGCCGACGATCAGCCCCACCGCCGCGCGGGCGGTCGGCAGGTCGCCGGCCCGCAGCGGCGCCAGGACGGCCGTGACATGGTCGTGCAGGCTGCGCTGGGCCAGGCCGACGGTCGCGACCAGGGCGATGAACGCCTGCGCGGCCAGGCTGGTCCCCGCCAGGCCTTGCACCGCCGCGCCGAGCAGGACGGAAGCGGCGACCAGCAGCACGACCAGCGCGACGCCCAGCAGTCGGCGGCGCCGGTCGGACGCGGTCGGCCGGTTCCAGCGTTGCTCCAGCCCCTCGATCAGCGCCGCCGGCCAGGCCACCGGATGCCCGGCCAGCCGGTTCAGCGCCGCCGGATAGCCCAGCATCGCCTCCAGCCCCAGGGCCAGGGCCGTGACCCAGGGCCAGGGCGGGACGTCAGCCACCCGCCCGTCCGATCAGTTCGATCAACGGTCCGGCGCCGCCCGCCACGATCGCGGCCTTCACGCCATAGGCCTGCTCCAGCACGGCGGGCGTCAGGGCGTCCAGCGGCGCGGCGTCGGCGATCAGGGTCCCATCGCGCAGCACCAGCACCCGGTCGGCCAGGCGCAGGGCCACGCCCAGGTCGTGCAGGGTCATGACCACGCCGTGGCCGCGCTCGGCCGCGAAGGCGCGCATCAGGTCGACGGCGTCCAGCTGGTGACCGGGGTCCAGTCCCGCCAGCGGCTCGTCGGCCAGCAGCCACGACGGCTCGCCCGCCAGCACCCGGGCCAGCAGGGCGCGGGCCCGCTCGCCGCCCGACAGGGTGGTGACATCGCGATGGGCCAGGCCGGTCATGCGGGTGCGGACCAGGGCGGCCCGGACGGCGGCGTGATCGGCGTCGCTGAGCCCCCGGGCGCCGCTGTGCGGGGTGCGGCCAAGCCCGACCAGGGTCTCGACGTCCACGGCCCAGGCCACCTCCGGCGTCTGGGGCAGGAAGCCGATGCGCCGGGCGCGTTCGCGGGGGTTCAGGGCCAGGACCGGCCGGTCGTCCAGGCGGACCTGGCCGGCGTCGGGGCGGCGCAATCCGGCCAGGCAGGCCAGCAGGGTCGACTTGCCCGCGCCGTTGGGCCCGACAATGGCGGTGACCTCGCCCGTGCGGAACCGCGCCGCGACCCCGGCCAGCACCGCGCGGCCGCCCAGGGCGACGGTCAGGTTATCGGCGACCAGATCGCTCATGCCGGTCTCGTTCATGCCGGTGTCCTTCATGCCAGCCTCCGGCGCATCGAGATCAGCAGGGCCTGGAAGAACGGCCCGCCCACGGCGGCCATGGCCACGCCCAGGCGAACCTCGGCGGCCGAGGGCGTCAGCCGCACCAGGATGTCGGCGGCCAGCACCAGAGCCGCCCCGGCCACGGCGCTGGGGGCCAGCAGGGCGCCCGGCTGGTGGCCGACCAGCGGCCGCATCAGGTGCGGGACGATCAGGCCGACGAAGCCGATCATGCCGGTCACCGCCACGCTGGCGCCCGAGGCCAGACCGACGCCGACGGCCAGCAGCACTCGGGTCAGGTTCAGGTCGATCCCCAGCGCCCGGGCCCCGGTCTCGCCCAGGGTCAGGGCGTTCAGCGCCCGGCCCAGCATCAGCATCACGCCCGAACCGGCGACGATGAAGGGCAGGGCGCGCCAGACGTCGTCGGCGCTGCGGTCGGCCAGCGAGCCCAGCAGCCAGTTGATGATCTCCTGCGCCGCCCAGGGGCTGGGGGCCAGGCTCAGCGCCAGGGCGACGCCGGCGCTGGCCACGGTGTTGAGGATCACTCCGGCCAGGATGAAGGTGATGGTCCCGCCGGTTCCGCCGGCCAGGACCAGCATCACGGCCACGCCGAGCCCCGCGCCGATCATCGCCGCCACGAACAGCAGCCAGGGCGTGGTCAGGCCAAGGCTCAGATACATGGTCATCACCGCACCCAGGGCGGCCATGGACGACACGCCCAGCACGCCGGGATCGGCCAGCGGGTTGCGGGTGTAGCCCTGCATCGCCGCGCCGGACAGGCCCAGGGCCGCGCCGACCGCGACCGCCAGGATGGTGCGCGGCAGCCGCAGTTCGAAGATGATCGCCCAGCGCGGGTCGTGGGCGGCCTGCGACCAGGCGCTCCACGGAACCCAGACCCGGCCGGCCATCAGCGACAGACCGCTCAGAAGCAGCACCAGCAAGCCAAGCCCGCCCAGCAGCAGAAGGCGTCGGGTCATGCGGCGGCTCCCAGGACTTGGCGGCGGGCGGTCGCCAGGGCGGCGACGGTGTCCACGAGGCCGGGGCCGCCGCAATAGAGCAGCCGCTCGGGGAACGCCGCCCGGGTCATGCGGGACGAGACGCTGGCCAGGGCCGGATGGTTCAGGATCCGCTCGGCCCAGGTCGCGGCGTTGGGCGCGGCCTGGCCGGCCAGCAGCACCTCGGGCGGATCGTCCAGCAGCCGCTCCAGCGAGACGTTGCCCCACTTCTTCAGGCCGTAGCGCTGGGCGACGTTCACGAAGCCGGCGCGGCGCATCATCTCGTCGACCAGGGTGCCGTGGCCGGCCGCCATGCCGTTGGGCTGGAAGACCAGGGCGGTGATCGGGCGGGTTCCGGGACGCGGCGCGCCCCTGGCCATCGCCGCCTCGACCCGGGCGATCAGCGCCTCGCCGCGCCGCGGATGGCCGGCGGACTCGGCGATGCGCCGGATCTGGTCCTGGTTCTCGACCCAGCTGTTGGGCACCTTGAACAGCTCGGTGCGGACGCCCAGCCGCTTCAGCGCCGCGCGGGTGGCGGGCGAGGAGTGGGCGGCGGTCAGCACCACGTCCGGCCGCAGGGCGATCACCTCCTCGGCGCTCTCGTAGGTGATCGGATAGGTCCGGGCGATCGCGGCGATGCCCGACTGCTGCGGGTCGCGGGCGTAGTGGCTGAGCGCCACGATCTGGGCGCGGTCGGCGACATGGACCAGCACCGCATCCAGGCAGGGGTTCAGCGAGATGACGCGGGGCGGGGCGCCGGCGCTGGCCGCGCCGCCCGCAAGGCCCGCCGCCAGACCCGCTCCGACCGCGGCGCGACGCGTGAGCCCGGTCAAAACTCGACCCCGCGCTGGGCCTTGAAGCCCTGCTCGAACGGATGCTTGACCAGGGTCATCTCGGTGACCAGGTCGGCGATCTCCAGCAGCTGCGGCTTGGCGTTGCGGCCGGTCAGGCAGACATGCTTGTCGTTGGGGCGCGCCTTCAGCACCGCCACCACTTCGTCGATGTCGAGATAGTCGTAGCGCAGGGCGATGTTGATCTCGTCCAGCAGCACGAAGTCCAGCTTGGGATCGGCGATCATCTCCTGCGACACCAGCCAGGCGGCCCGGGCGGCGGCGATGTCGCGCTCGCGGTCCTGGGTGTCCCAGGTGAAGCCCTCGCCCATCACTGCGTAGCGCACCTGGTCGGGGAACTTGCTGAAGAACAGGCGCTCGCCGGTCTTCCACTTGCCCTTGATGTACTGGACGACGCCGACCTTCAGGCCCCAGCCCAGGTTCCTGGCCACCATGCCGAAGCCGGCCGAGGACTTGCCCTTGCCGTCGCCGGTATGGACCAGCAGCAGGCCCTTCTCGAGGGTCTTGGTCTCCATCATCGCGTCGCGCTCGGCCTTGAGGGCCTTCATGGCTTGCGCGTGCTTGGCGTTGAGGTCTTGGGCGTTCGGGTCGTCGCTCATCGGAGGCTCTCCAGGGCGTTGGCGAGGCGGAGCCAGTCCGCTTGCGGGCCGGGCAGGCCGAAGCGGATCAGCGTCTCGTCCCAGGGGAAGGGGCGGGTCAGGATCCCGGCGCGGGCCAGGGTCTCGAAGCGGCGCGGCGCGTCGGTCGCGCGCGCCAGGCGAAACAGCGCCGTGCCGCCGGCGATCGCGAACCCGGCCCGGCGCAGCAGGGCGTCGAGGCGGGCGGCGTCTTCCGCTAGACGCAGGCGGGTGCGCGCCGCCCAGTCCGCGTCGGCATAGGCCGCCAGGCCGGCGGCGATCGCCGGGCCGGAGACGGGCCAGTCGCCCAGCGCCTGGCGGACGCGGGCGGCCAGGGCCGGTGCGGCGACCAGGAAGCCCAGGCGCGCGCCGGCCAGGCCGTGGAACTTGCCGAACGAGCGCAGGACGATCAGGCGCTCAAAGCCCGGCGCGCCGGCCAGCGGGCTGACGGAGAGCGTCGGATCGACCTCCACGAACGCCTCGTCGACCAGCAGCGGCCCGTCCGTCAGGCCGAGGACCTGGTCGGACGGCAGGGCGTGGCCGCTGGGGTTGTCCGGATTGACCAGCACCCGCAGGTCGGCCGCCGCGTCGCCTGGATCGACGACGAGGGCGCCGGCCGCCCGCCAGGCCTCGGCGTGACCGCCATAGGTCCGGGGCGGGATGGCGATCCGTCGCGCTTCGCCCAGGCGCGGCAGCAGGCGGATCAGCGCCTCGCTGCCGGCCGCCGCGACGACCCGTGCCGGATCCTCGACGCCGAACGCCTCGGCTGCGACCCGTTCCAGAGCCAGCAGCGAGTCCGGATCGGGCAGGCGTGACCAGGTCTCCGGCGCCAGAGCCGGGACCGGATAGGGCCAGGGATTGATCCCCGTCGACAGGTCCAGCCACGGCGTCGGCGCGTCCGGCCAGGCCGTCCGCGCCGCGCCGAGGCGTCCGCCGTGGCCGAGGAAGGCCGCCGGCGTCGCCATGGCTAGAACCTGGCCCGCACGCCGGCGAAGGCGCCGCGGCCCAGGGTCCCGTAGCGGTAGAGGGTCTCGTACTGCTGGTCGAACAGGTTCTCGATCCGGCCGTACAGCTCGAACGTGTCGTTGATCGGATAGGAGATCCGCACGTCGGTCAGCACGTAGCTCTTCAGCCGCCGGGTGTTGCTGGCGTTGTCGAAGCTGTGGCCGACATACTGCATCGTCACCCCGCCGGTCAGGCCGTTCGGCAGGCTCAGCTCGGCGTCCGCCGAGGCGGTTTCGCCGGCCCGGCGGGCCAGGTCCTTGCCGTAGTTGGGGCCGGCCGAGCGGTTGACCGCGTCCATATTGGTGTAGTTGGCCGAGAGTGTAAGGACGGAATTGACCTCGAAGCTGCCCTCCACCTCGACGCCGTCGGCCTGGGTTTTGGCGGTGTTGGCGTAGCCGCCGAAATTGGGCGGGGTGTTGTTCGACATGAAGTCGATCTGGTTCTTGGTGTCGCGGTTGAAATAGGTGATCGCCCCGCGCAGGCGGCCGTCCAGGACGCTGTGCTCGACGCTGACGTCCCAGCTCCTGGCCTCTTCCGGTTTCAGGCTGGTGTTCCCGTAGTCGCTGTACAGCTGGTACAGCGACGGGGCCTTGAAGCCTTCGCCGTAGTTGGCGCGGATCACGGTGGCGCCGCCGTTCGGGCTCCAGGTCGCGCCGGCCTGGTAGGTGGTGGCGCCGCCGAAGGTGTCGTGGTCGTCGTGGCGAACGCCGCCCGTCAGGGTCAGGCCGGGGGCGAGCTTGGCCTGCAGCTGGCCGTAGACGCTGTCCATGCCGGTGGCGTGGCGGTCGGGCGTCGGGGTCGGGTCGAAGCTGGAGGGCGCGGCGGTGCGGAACCACGAGCGCTCGGTCGAGACCCCGAACACCGCGCGCCAGACCGGGTTGATCGTCCAGGTGCCCTGGTATTCCAGGCTGTTGTCGGTGCCCTTGGCGTCGAACGTCTTGGTCGTGACGGCTTGGCTGGGGTCGTAGTTGTCGCGATCGGTCTGGGTGTACGAATAACCGATGCGGCTGTTCAGGGCGCCGTCGAAGTTGGACAGGCGCGCGCCCAGATAGCTGACCAGCTCCTTGGTCTTGCCGTACTCGGCGGTGTCGGCGAACGAGAACAGCGGGGCGGGGAAGCCGTCGAATTCGTTGCGGCCCTTGGCGTAGGACAGGCGCGCGTCCAGGCTGGCCCAATCCGTCGCCTTCAGGTCCAGGCGGCCGCTGAGCGCGGTGTTGCGGTAGCCGTCCTTCTCCTTGCCGCCCAGGGCCTGGTCGAAGTTGGAGACGCCGGCGGTGGTGTAGGATCCCGCCGCCAGGCGCCAGCCGCCCCAGTCGCCGCCGGCCCCGACGCCCACCCGGGCGTAGGCCGTGGCGCGCGAGCCGCCCTCGACCGTGGCGTCGCCCGCCAGCGGACCGTCCGGGGTCTTGGTGATCATGCTGACCACGCCCCCGATGGCCTGGCTGCCCCACAGGGTCGATTGCGGGCCGCGCAACACCTCGATGCGGTCGACGTCGCCGGCCAGCAGGGTGGCGAAGTTGTAGCCGCCGCCGGTCGCCGACGGGTCGCTCAGCTTGACGCCGTCGATCAGCACGGCCGTCTGGTCGCTTTCGGCGCCGCGGATGCGCACCTGGGTCGAGCCGCCCACGCCCCCGTTGCGGGTGACTGTGACGCCGGGCGTGCGCGACAGCAGGTCGGAGACCACCACCGCCTGGCGCTGGCGCAGGGTCTCGGCGTCGATGACGGTCATGCTGACCGGGGTTTCGGACAGCTTGTCGGCGGCGCGGCCGGCGGTAACGACGATCTGGTCGACTTCGCTGGGCGCGTCGACGGCGTCGGCGGCCAGGACCTGGCTCGGCAGGGCGAGGGCGGGAAGGGCGGCCACCAGGGCCAGGATGGAAGTCGAGCGCATGTTCAAGTCCTCCGTGCGCGGCAACGAAGGCCGGCCCGAGGAATCGGGCTGGCCTGGCGATGTCGCCTCGGGGGAAAGAACCCCATCGTACGGCGCACCCCGGCCGGACGAAGGACGACCGCGACGGGCAGGTCTCCTGGCTCGCGGGTCGTCGCCGGTGCGCGTCGCCTTCCCAGCCGCTCTCCGAGGAAAGCAGTCAGTGGCTTCGTGACGCGCGGGCTCGCCGCTTACAGTTGCGGGGGCAGCCCGGGTTTCGCACCCGAGTTCCCTTTTCATCCTCTTTCGAGGAACCTGTCGCGTGAGCTGCACTATATGTTGCGCCGCACACGGTCAATCTGACTGGGCAATCTGGAGCGCGTCTTGCCGTTCACCCTCGTCCTGGGCGGAGCCCGATCCGGAAAAAGCGCCTTCGCCCAGGCCTCGGCGGAAGCCTTGGCCGCGGAAACCGGCGGCCGGCTGGTCATGATCGCCACCGCCCAGGCCTTCGATTCGGAGATGGCCGAGCGCATCGCCCGCCATCGCCAGGACCGGGGTCCGGCCTGGACGACCCTGGAGGCGCCGCTGGACCTGGCGGCCGCCCTGGACGGCCTGGGGACCGGCGACGTGGTCGTCGTCGACTGCCTGACCCTCTGGCTTTCCAACCTGATGCTGGACGGGCGGGACGCAGCGGCGGCGGCCTCCGGACTGGTCGAGGCGGTCGGGCGGTTCGAGGGGACGCTGTGGCTGGTGTCCAACGAAGTCGGCTTCGGCATCGTGCCCGACAATGCCCTGGCCCGGCGGTTCCGCGACGAGGCCGGTCGGCTGCACCAGGCCTTGGCCCAGGCCGCCGACGCGGCGACCCTGTTCGTGGCCGGGCTGACGCTGCGCCTGAAATAGGCCTCGGAACGGGGACAGGCGCTCGTCCGTCCCCGTCGTCGTCGACCCGAACCTCAACGATCTCAATGCCCTGCAAAAAAGCAGCGTCACAAGTCCTCGGACCTCGAGGGTGTTGCACAATCATAGCTGTCCCCATCGCGGGGGAGGGCTCTTGGTACCGGCCCAAGCAGGCGATGGAGATGGAACCGAGCGGGGCCGCCTGGGCCTGGCGATCGGCTCCTGGCGGGCGGCGGGGCTCAGAAGGTCCCAAGGTTCGGCGGGAACGGTGGCGGGACAGGCGGGTCGACGGGGCCGGGAGGTTCAAACCGGCCTGTTCCAGGATCTGTCGGAGTCGCCGACGGCCCCTTCCGGGCGACTTTGATCCTGCCCGTCCGAGGGGAAACG
>Ga0102592_1001290_pt1 | contig 29459 bp, 21 predicted proteins | sample AraplaCol_mMF_r2_FD_76861 | JGI IMG/M metagenome (GOLD analysis project Ga0102592, IMG submission 76861) | Arabidopsis root microbial communities from North Carolina, USA - plate scrape MF_Col_mMF_r2 (SPADES assembly) (version 2) | ecosystem: Host-associated > Plants > Roots > Endosphere...
CCCTTTACCACTAGTGACCCTGTAGGGACTCGAACCCTAGACCCGCTGATTAAGAGTCAGCTGCTCTACCAACTGAGCTACAGAGTCTTAAATTCCCGTTTCCATTCAAACAGGGTTGCAAATTTAAGGTGTTGATCTAAAATTCACAAAAGTTATTTAACTTAAATAAAAAAACCGGACTTTTTTTTCTGGAAAAAGGAGCTTAAAGCATGGAAACAGCATATATAGTCGCCGGATACCGTACCGCTGTCGGCAAAGCCAAACGCGGCGGATTCCGCTTTTACCGGCCGGATGACCTGGCCGTAGACGTCATCACCGGACTGCTGAAAAGCGTTCCCCAGCTGGAACCCCACCGTGTAGACGATCTCATCGTAGGCAACGCCGTTCCCGAAGCAGAACAGGGCCTGCAAATTGGCCGCATGATCTCTGTAAGGGCCCTCGGCGAAGGTGTTCCCGGTATGACCGTTAACCGTTACTGCGCTTCCGGCCTCGAAACCATCGCCATCGCTACCGCCAAGATCCAGTCAGGCATGGCCCACTGCATCATCGCCGGCGGTACCGAGAGCATGAGCCTGGTGCCCACCGTAGGCTGGAAAACCGTTCCCAACTACACGGTAGCCAGCACCACGCCCGATTACTACCTGGGCATGGGCCTCACCGCCGAAGCCGTAGCCAAGGAGTTCAATGTATCCCGCGAAGACCAGGACGCATTCGCCCTCAGGTCTCACCATCGGGCCATCGAAGCTATCCGGAACGGCTACTTTAAAGAAGGCATCCTCCCCATCAACGTAGAAGAAGTATACGTAGATGAGAAAGGCAAAAAACAAAAACGCAGCTTCACCGTAGATACCGACGAAGGCCCCCGTGCAGACACATCGCCCGAAGCCCTCGCCAAACTGAAACCCGTATTCGCTGCCGGCGGTTCCGTAACAGCAGGTAACTCCTCCCAGACATCCGACGGCGCCGCCTTCGTGATCGTCATGAGCGAAACCATGGTGAAAGAGCTGGGTCTCAAACCCATCGGCCGCCTGGTGTCCTGCGCCGCTGCTGGAGTACATCCGCGCATTATGGGTATAGGCCCCGTAGCTGCTGTACCGAAAGCTTTGAAGATTGCAGGTAAATCCCTGCAAGACGTCGGCCTGGTAGAGCTGAACGAAGCCTTCGCCTCCCAGGCAATTGCCGTGGTTCGCGAACTGGGTATCGATCCGGAGATCGTAAATATCAACGGCGGCGCTATCGCCCTGGGCCACCCCCTTGGCTGTACCGGCGCTAAGCTCACCGTTCAGATCCTGAGCGATCTCAAACGCCTGAACAAAAAGTATGGCCTGGTAACGGCTTGCGTAGGCGGCGGACAAGGCATCGCCGGACTAATAGAACGCATTGATTAATACTAGTGAATAAAATCAAGAGGGTGTTTCCAAAGAAACACCCTCTCTTGTTTTACAGCAGTTTATACCATATTTGCAGTATTGAGATACTATCGATATCGTAACCCTTTAAAGAGATACTATATCGTTACTATATCGTTACGTTATCGTTACTTTATCCCGGGGCCTAAGCGCTATAACCTACTTCTCCGGGTACTCCGCACCCGCTCCCAGCTGTAATATCACTTCTAATCCCAGCGATGGATACTTTTCCTTGATCTTCGCTATAAACGCCTCCTTACTATCAGCCGCCGCCCTGGCCTCATCATAAAAATGCAGGTAATCCTTCATAAACGCTAAGGTCTCCACATTGTCTTCTTTTGACGGATCCTTATGCCCTGCTACTACCTTCACCGGATGCAGCGCCGCTATCTTGTCCAGCACTTTTACCCATTCCTGGCGCTGTGCTTTATTCGCCTCCCTCGTCCACGGATAGATGCCGTTATAAACAATATCCCCTGCTACCACTGTACGTATAGAAGGAATATATACATAAGAGTTATGCGTATCATCCCCCTGTACCGGGCCATGGATCTCCAGCTTCTTGCCCTCCAGCAGGATCGTACTCCCTTTTAACACCTCCGGTATCACCACTGCATCCGCTAAATTGTCCTTATACACGCCTTTCCATTCCTTCACCTTTTCCTGCCATGAATCTTTGATCTCCTTAACGGTAGCGGGCAGCGCTACAAACTTTGCATCCGGGAAAGCCTGCTGGATGATGGTCGATCCAAAGATATGATCGGGATGCCAGTGCGTAATGTAAACAGTAGTAAGATGCTTACCACTTTGCTTGATCTCATCTACCACCTTTTGCGCTTCAGAGATCAGGAACTGCGCATCTATCAATACCGCATCCTTTTCACCGCTTATCAGGGTGGAAGTTACCCGGAAACCGGCTTCTGACCCAACAATGGGTTGAACCTGCAACTGTGCCTTGGCGGTAATGCCAGAAAGTGCAATGAATGCTGTCAGTAATAATTTTGTCTTCATTGTTTGTTACTGTTTTGTAGTTAGTTACTTTTGGAGAGTCAAAGGTAAAAGGCTACTGGATTGCTGACAAGAAGGCACTTGAAAATCAGTTACTTACTTCTAAGTGACTATTGCTGATAATCAACATCATGACATGATAAAAAGTTTAGAAATATTTGCACAGGCAGAGAGCTGCCCTGTTCGTAATGTACTGGACCGCTTCGGCGATAAATGGTCTATCCTCGTGATCATTATCCTTGGCGACTATGGTCCTATGCGCTTCAACGCCCTGAATAACACTATTGGCGATATCTCCCAGAAAATGCTCACCGTTACCCTCCGCACCCTGGAAGCAGACGGACTGGTACTTCGTACGCTCTATCCAGAGATACCTCCACGGGTGGAATACGAACTGACAGACCTGGGCAGAAGCCTGTTGCCGCTCATCGGATCACTGCAGCAATGGGCGCTGCAAAATATGCCCACCATCATGGAGAACAGGAAGAAAGCAAACGCTAAAGTGAAGACGGCATAACCAGCGCCAAAAGCGGACATCCCTTGTGCGATAGCGGACAGTCTCACACCTAAGGGCAATACATACCGTTCTGATTATCATACCCGTATAATTCTGGCACTTCCTTAGTGACGCCCTTATACTATGCTTAAGAACTACCTCCGTATAGCCCTGCGGAATCTGCTTAGGAACAAGCTCTTTTCCGCCATCAACATATTCGGTCTGGCCATCGGCCTTACCTGCTGTATGCTGCTGTTGTTATATATCCGCAGTGAACTGGTGTTCGATAAACATCACCAGCATGCATCCGATCTTTATTTGCTGAAAAGCACGGCAGTACCAACTGCTGGTGGTGATAAGCGCGACTTCATTACCATCTCAGCGCCCTATGCCCCCACCCTGAAAACTACTTATCCCGAAATAGTGGAAGCCACCCGGATCTGGGAGAACGTGGTCGATTCAAAGACGCTGCTGCAGATCCGCGAATCCGGTAAGCCTGTCCGTTCCTTTTATGAAACCCGCGCTTTCCAGGCAGATTCCAACTTCTTCGATGTATTTACCTACCAGTTCATTGAAGGCAACGCCCATACCGCCCTGCGGGAACCGAATGCCATCGTGCTCTCCGAACCTGTGGCCCGCAAGCTGTTCGGCAATGCCCCGGCGCTGGACAAAACCATCTCCGTAGGCGGTAATACTGGCAATGGAGAGGTTTTTAAAGTAACAGGCGTGTACAAGGATGAAAGCCCTCGGTCACATATAGACGCCCGTCTGATTGTACCAATGTCCGCTGGTTGGGTAGGCGGTTTCCTGCGCAGAGGCTCCCTTAATTTTTCGTTTAACAACATGTTTGTTACCTACCTGCGCCTCCGCCCAGGTACAGACCCCAAACAGCTGGAGCGCAAGTTCCCTGCATTTATGGAGCAATACGCCAACAAAGACCTGAAGACCGCCGGCTATAACAAAACCATCTCCCTGTTACCTGTTGCGGATATTCATCTGTACGACAAAGTGAATACCATCGTTACCCCTACCAGCAGTAAAACCTATCTCTATATATTAGGCAGCATCGCCGTTTTTATCTTACTGATCGCCTGCATCAATTTTATGAACCTGGCCACCGCACGTTCTGCCAGGCGCGCAGCCGAAGTAGGCATCCGGAAAGTCATGGGCGCAGAAAAAGGCGCCCTGGTAAGACAGTTCCTGGGAGAATCTGTTATCCTCTCTATGATCTCATTGGTATTGGCCCTGGGATTGGTAGCAGTAGCCCTGCCTTTATTCAATCAGCTCACCGGCAAAATGCTGGCTGCAGGCACGCTGCTGGAGCCCGGTATCATCAGCACCTTCATTGCGCTGGCGCTGATTACCGGCTTACTCGCAGGCAGCTATCCCGCATTTTATCTTTCCGTCTTCAGACCGGTGGAAGTATTAAAAGGCCGTTTCGTAAATTCCATTTCTGCGATTGCATTACGCAAAGGATTGGTAGTATGCCAGTTCGTAGTTTCAATAGGACTGGTACTGGCTACCCTGATCATTCAGCAGCAGATGGAGTACCTCCGTACACGGCCCCTGGGATTTAATAAAGATCAGCAGGTAGTGATCCCCCTGCGTACGGACGAATCGCATAACGCATACGCTACGCTGCGCCAGGAGATCTTGCGTAGCAACCTGGTGCAGGGCGCCGAAGGAACAGGATATTACCCTGGTATTTTCAACGCCTCCGACTTTACCCTGCACCGCCCTGATCAACCGGTGGAGGATGGACAAACCGTAAAGACCAACTGGGTGTCTTCCGGTTTCCTGCAGATGATGGGCTTTGAGTTAAAAGCAGGCCGGTTATTCTCCGCTCAGTTCAGAGGCGATACCGCCAACAGGATGGTGGTGAACGAAACCACCCTGAAAAAACTCGATATCCCCCTGGATAAAGCCATCGGCCAAAAGCTGATGTGGAATCGTCCGGGTCAGGATCAGCATGTGGAGACCTTCGAGATCGTCGGCGTGGTAAAAGACTTCAATTTCCAGGACCTGCATCATCCTATTCAACCCTATACCTTTTTCCTTGGCGCGGGCGATTATTACAATTACCTCATTGTGCATGTGAACCGGGCTAATATGGAAAAGGCCCTGAGCTTTCTCGGTCAGCAGTGGAATACGCTTTGTCCGAACGAGCCTTTCGAATATACTTTCCTCGATGAGGACTTCCAGCGCAACTATCACGCAGAATCCCGTACGGCCGGTATCGTGAGCTGGTTTACAGGTATCTCTATATTCATCTCCTGTCTTGGCCTCTTTGGCCTCGCCGCTTTTGCTGCACAGCAACGTACCCGCGAGATCGGTATCCGCAAAGTGCTGGGCGCATCCATCATGAATATCACTGCCATGCTGTCCAAAGATTTTGTAAGACTGGTGATCATTGCCCTGCTCATTGCCAGTCCTTTGGCCTGGTATTTTATGGACCGCTGGCTGGGAGCATTTGCTTACCAGGTAAACATCAGTGTTTGGATCTTTGTTGTCGCAGGCGCCTTTGCCGTTGTGATTGCCCTGGCTACCGTGAGTACACAGGCCATCCGGGCTGCCGTCATGGATCCTGTGAAAAGTTTGCGCTCAGAATAGTCTGTTGTTTCAATAGCCGTTAACGTTATGCTTAAAAACTATTTGAAGTTAACCTGGCGTAATCTGCTGAAAGATCGCCAATTTACCTTACTCAACCTGGCCGGCCTCTCAACAGGGCTGGCCTGCGTGTTATTGATCTGTTTATGGATCAATGATGAATTGCACGTAAACAGCTTCCACAAGTATAATAAACGCCTCTACCAGGTGATGTTCAATGAAAGGGTAGGAGACCAGCTGGCCACCAGGGAAGGCAGCGCCGGTCTTATGAGCGAAGTGCTGAAGAAGGATCTTCCCGCTGTGGAATTTGCAGTTACTACCACCCCTGCCAACTGGTTTCAGCAATTCAATATCTCTTACAAACAACATACGGTTAGCGCGGCCGGGAATTTTGCTGGCAAGGACTTCTTCCATGTGTTCTCCTACCAGCTGTTACAGGGCAATAAAGACCAGGTGCTGGCCGATAAGAATGCGGTTGTTATATCAAAACATCTCGCCAGGCAATTATTCAATACCAGCGATAATGCCGTCGGCAAAATGCTCGAATGGAAATGGCTGTCCTTTACAAAGCAGAGTATGATCACCGGTGTCTTTGATGATATGCCATCTAATTCCACCCAGCATTTCGATTTTTTATTATCGCTGGAGGCCTGGAAAGAGCTGGTGCCAGCTACCAATAGTATGAGCGGCAGTATGGGACCCTTTTTAACGTATATGGTATTAAAAGAGGGAACAGATGTTAAGAAGCTGAGCGGTCAATTGCCTGATCTCATCAAAACCAATTTCAGTGATTCCGTTTCTGCTATGTTCCTTCGTAAATATGCAGACGGCTACCTCTATGGTAAATATGAGAACGGCGTACAGGTTGGCGGGCGCATTCAATATGTAAAGCTCTTTTCTATCATTGCGCTTTTCATCCTGGTGATCGCCTGTATTAATTTCATGAACCTTTCTACCGCGAAAGCGGCCGGCAGAATAAAAGAAGTTGGAGTGAAGAAGGCGCTGGGAGCGGGTCGATATACACTTGTTGTGCAGTTCCTGGGAGAATCCCTGTTCATGAGCATGTTGTCACTCTTACTGGCCTTACTGATCGTTGCCTTGTTATTGCCCCGCTTTAGTGATATTACCAATAAGCAGCTGGCGGCTGGTATCAGTATCGAATTGATCGCCGCCATGCTGGGCATCACATTGTTTGCCGGTTTGCTGGCAGGCAGCTATCCTGCATTGTACCTGAGCCGATTTCGCCCTGCTATTACATTGAAAGGGAAAATACTTAGCTCAGGAGGGGAGTTGTGGGCACGGAAAGGGCTGGTAGTATTCCAGTTTGCCGTATCTGTAGTATTTATAGTAAGCGTATTGGTAGTACATAGCCAGCTGAAGTATCTGCAAACTAAAAACCTGGGCTATGATAAGGATAATGTGGCCTATTTTGAAATGGAAGGACGAGTGGCTGAAAAACCGGATGCTTTCCTCGCTGCCTTAAAGAATATTCCTGGCGTTGTCAATGCGTCCAGTATTCAGTCCAACATCGTCATGTCCGCTACTACGCCTATTTCAAGGGTACAATGGGAGGGAAAGAACCAGGATAACAGCATTCGCTTTTATCACATGCCCGTCAATTACGACCTTATTGAAACCCTGGGAATACAGATGGCTGCGGGCCGGTCTTTTTCCCGCTTGTGCAGCACCGATACTGCAGGTGTTATATTAAACGAAGCCGCCGTAAAGGTAATGGGCCTCAGCGATCCGGTGGGTAAGCTGATCAGCATAGGAACAGCGGAACGGCGGATCCTGGGTGTAACAAAGAACTTCCATTTCAATTCCCTCCATGAGGAAATAAGGCCCTTTATCTTCCGCCTGGTACCCCAGGAAACAATGATGGTGATGGCCAGGATACAAAAAGGGCGGGAAGCGGCTACGCTCCAGAGAATGAAGGATTACTATACCAGCTTTAACCCCGGTTATGTGTTTGACTATAAATTTATGGACAATGCCTACCAGGCGCAGTATACGGCTGAAAGGCTGGTGGCTTCGCTCTCCGGTTACTTCGCCGGCCTTGCGGTGATCATTTCCTGTCTGGGACTGTTCGGCCTCGTAGCCTTTACGGCAGAGCGCCGCCGAAAAGAAATAAGCATCCGCAAAGTATTGGGAGCCACCGTCAGCAATGTGGTCATGATGTTATCTGCCGATTTCTTAAAACTGGTACTGTTTGCCATGCTGCTGGCATTTCCGCTGGCCTGGTGGGGGGCACAAAGCTGGCTGGCCGGTTTTGCTTACCGCATCCCGCTGGGGATGGATATATTCTTACTCGCCGGAGCCGCTACCATGATCATGACAATGTTAACCATTTGTTTCCAGGCGCTCAGGGCTGCGCTGGCCAATCCCGTCAGAAGTCTCGGCACAGAATAAATACTTAACGTATATTTGCTGCCGATTTCCACCTTTATGCTAAAACAAGTACTTAAAGAACTCTTCCACAGAGACCTTGGCAAACTGAGAAACGAGATCAGCGCTTACAGGAACGAACAAAAACTTTGGTACATAGAAAAAAGCATCGCCAATTCCGGCGGTAATCTTTGCCTGCACCTCGTCGGTAACCTGAATACCTATATCGGCGCCGAACTGGGTAAAACCGGGTATGTGAGGGACAGGCCCCTTGAATTCTCCGCTAAAGATGTACCACAGCAAAAGCTGCTGCAGATGATCGACGACACGACAGCCGTAGTAGATGCCGCGCTTGACAAGCTAACGGACCAGGATATGGAAAACGAATATCCGCAGCTCGTATTTGAGCAGAAAACCACTACCGGGTATTTCCTGGCACATCTGGCTATGCATCTGAATTATCATCTCGGACAGATCAATTATCACAGAAGATTGTTAGATGAAGCATGAACCCTTCTCGGGAGAAACATAACTTTAAATTAATAACCAAAATCAAAAATACGTCTTATCATTGCGCCCGATTTCATAAGAGTTGGTAGCGAAAGCTACCCCGTTCTATCAAAATTTATATGGGGACTAAAGTCATGAAAAGTAATGTCCCAGGGCCTTTTACATTTATCGCGTCATCATTTTTACAGAAAGATCTTAAACAAAGAAAAATTGCGTTTGCCTATGAACATTCGTTTACTTTTTACGGTAGCTGTATGGCTTTCCTCCGTTAGCCTTTCCATGGCTAAGGCGCCATACCATAGCACTTATGACCAGGCTGCCCAACAGGGGCCTGTCAAGGGAGTTGTTGTAGGTACAGATGGTACCCCTATTCCCGGCGCCACCGTTAGGTCGCTGTCTTCCAAACGTGTAGCCACCACCAACGAGCGTGGCGAGTTCACCATCGAGGCAGCTAAAGGTGAAAAACTGGTGGTTACCTTCATCGGTTACGACAAGCAGGAAGTAACTGTTAACGGCTCATCCCTGAACATCACACTGTCAGGAAGCAGCAGCCAGCTGGGTGAGGTAGTAGTAGTAGGTTACGGCAGCCAGACTAAAGCCGACGTAACCGGTGCATTAACCCAGTTAAAAGCAGATAACATAAAACAGGGGGTGAATATCTCCGTAGATAACCTGCTGCAAGGCAAGGTATCCGGCGTACGTATTGCCCAGTCCAGCGGTGAGCCTGGCGCCGGGGTGGATGTTTTCATCCGTGGTGTAGGCTCTATCCGTAGCGGTAGCACGCCGCTCTTCGTTGTGGATGGAGTGCCCCTGAGTAACGATAACGTAAGTGCAGGCGGTCCTAACTTCGGACTCGGTAGCTCTGAGCCTAAGAACCCGCTGAACTTCCTCAACACCAGCGATATCGAGACCATTACCATCCTGAAAGACGCTTCCGCCGCAGCGATCTACGGCGCCCGCGGCTCTAACGGTGTGGTGCTGATCACCACCAAACGTGGCAAGAAAGGAGATCCTACCCTTACCTATGATATGTACGTTGGTACCTCTTCGGTTATCAAAAAGATGGACGTGCTTTCTGCCGACGAATACCGCAAGGCGATTAAGAATCCCGCCTATGACCACGGTGGCAATACCGATTGGCAGGACGTGATCTATCGTAACGGCTTTGTACAGAACCATAACCTGTCTTTCGCCAAGTCTACCAATACCGGTAGCTATCTGGCTTCTCTTTCTCGTCTCGACCAGGATGGTATCGTAGAAAAGAGCAGCTTCAAAAGAACTACGGCCAGGTTGAATGCCGAAGAGTCTTTCTTCGACAACAGGCGCCTGGTGGTGAAAATGAACCTGACCGCCAGTGATATCCAGGAAACGGCTATTCCCAATGGTAACACTGCAGGTTCAGACGGTCAGCTGATCATCCACGCCCTGATGGCCAATCCTACCAGGTCCGTATATGACTCAACTGGCAAGTATACCAACTTCAACATGAATGCGCATTACAATCCCGCATACCTGTTGAGCATTTATGACGATAAGACCAATACCTTCCGCGTATTAGGTAATATCGAAGCTACTTTGAGGCTGTTGCCCGGACTGACTTACCGCTTTAACTACGGTGTAGACAAGTCTACTTCTGAGCGTAATTCTACTATCTATCCCAATATCACAGACCGTACGCCGCTGGGTGCTTATGTACAGAACAACCTGTCATCATTAACCACATTGGTAGATCATTATCTTACCTATAACAAGTCCATCAACAAACATCAGTTTGAAGTGCTGGGTGGTTTCTCTTACCAGAAGTTCTCTTTCTCAGGAACTACTTTCGGTGTACAGGGCATTGCTGCACAGGGCACAGGTGTAGCGCCTGAATATAACCCGGGCTATTCCGGAACATCCAGCGCTCCAAGCGGTTATGCACAGGAGAACGAGCTGCAGTCTTACTTCGGTCGCGTAAACTATAACTACGACAACAAATACCTGTTGACTGCTTCTCTCCGTGCAGACGGTTCTACCCGTTTCGGTAAGAATAACAAGTATGGTTACTTCCCCTCCTTCGCATTGGGCTGGACCCTCTCCCGTGAAGATTTCATCAAAGATATCACAGCTATCAGCGATCTGAAACTGCGTGCCAGCTGGGGACAAACAGGTAACCAGGAAGTGCCTAACAAGATCACACAGGCCAGCTACTCCTTATCAACGGGTTCTGGTTATTACATGTATGACGATCATACCATCATCAACGGCGTTACTGTAAACCGTACCGCCAACCCCGATCTGAAATGGGAACTGGTAGAGCAGTACAACATAGGCGTGGATTTCGACTTCTGGAGCAGCAAGCTCTATGGCTCACTGGAGTATTATAACAAGACCACGAAAGATCCCATACTGAACATTCCTTCTGAACCGCTCAGTCCTACCACCACTGTATGGAAGAACGTTGACGCGCGTATCGTCAACAAAGGTTTTGAATTCATGCTGGGTTCCCGTCTGATCAACACAAAAGACATCACCTGGTCTGTTGACGTGAATGGCTCTACGCTGTCTAACGTGATCAAAGACCTGCCGGTGTCTGAACTGTACTCAGGCAGCATCTCCGGTCCCGGTTTGTCTGATGTGAATGCCAATATCTACAAGAATGGTTATGCCGCAGGTTCTTTCTTCATGCTGAAACACCTCGGTTACGACAAAGACGGTAAAGACATTTTCGAAGATAAAAGCGGCGATGGCCTTATCAATGCGAACGACCGGCAGATCTTCCAGGGCGCGCTGCCCAAATTCAACTTCGGCTTCAACAGCCAGCTGCGTTATAAGAAGTTTGACCTTTCCGCTTCTGTTATCGGCCAAACCGGTGGTTACCTGGTTAACAACACCGCGCTGGATCTGAACATCAACAGCCTGGCGTCAGACCGTAATGTGCTGAAGAAATATTACGACGCTGGTGCAAATATTTCCAATGCGGTGCAGCTGTCATCCCTGTACCTGGAGAAATCCGATTTCGTTCGCCTGAACAACGTTCGCCTGGGATATACTTTCTCTTTCCAGCAGGTACCCTGGATGCAGTCTTTCAATTTATATGTAAGTGCGCAGAACCTGGTTACGCTCACTGGTTATTCCGGTTACGATCCGCTGGTGAATACCACGAAGACAGTAAACGGCAACCAGTCACTGGGTGTTGACTACGCCACATATCCGGCTGCAAAAACATTCCTGGTAGGTGCAACCATTAAATTTTAATCCATCGAGCTATGAGAATTAAGACAACACAACTACATAAAATAACCTGTGCTTTCCTCACCCTCGCTATGGTGAGCTGTACAGACCTGAAAGAAGATGTGATCGACGAAGTACTGGGTAATAACAATGCCAACCCGGAAAACGCACTGGCCGCCGCCTACGGACAAATGGGAGACGGTACTTTTGTGGATCACGGTAGCGTATTCGCCCTGCAGGAATACACCACGGATGAAGCCCTGTTGCCTACCCGCGGTAGCGACTGGGGTGACGGCGGTAAATGGCGTGCCATCCATGAGTTTACCTGGGCGCCAGACAATGCGGTACTTACTACCACATGGAACCAGCTGAACGCCGGTATCACTAAATCGCTGACAGCTATTACCACTATCAATAACGCAGGAGATGTTGCCAACAAAGCACAGCTGATGGCGGAAGCCAAAGCCATGCTGGCATTCTACACTTACAACACCCTGGATCTTTTCGGTCAGGCGCCTTACCGCGATCCGCTGAAAGCCGATGCTCCGCTGGAACCAAGGGAAGCGGCTACCGCTATCGATGAGCTGATCAAGGAAGTAGAATCACTGATACCTGATCTGGCTGATCTGGGCCAGGGCCGTACCCACAACGGACGTTTCACCAAACAGGCTGCTCAGGCTTTCCTGGCAGATATGTACCTGAACCGTGCCGTATTCAAGGCCCGCTACTTTCCCAACTTTAACTTCTCCGAACCAGCAGTTGACAACAGCGGTACTGATATGGACAAGGTGATTGCCTACACTACACAGCTGATCAACTCCGGACGTTTCAGCCTGGAAACAAACTATTTCAGGAATTTCGATATTGATAACAACGGCAGGCCCGAACTGATCTTCGTAGTTTCTCAGGACATCAACACCCTGCGTAACAGCGATAACGACTTTGCCTATATGCCGATGGAGCGTAACCAGAAACCTTCTCCGCTGAACCGCGGTACCAACGCATCATGTATCACTCCGGAGTTCTATCATACCTGGGATGGCAATCATGATGATCCTCGTTTCCACCGCTGCTACCAGTATGACGATGGTACCTGGTTCAAGAACGACGGTACAGACGTAAGCGTACCTGCTACCAGTACTGTAGTGGGTGGTAATAACCAGGTATGGTTCCATTTTAACCGCGGTATGCAGGATAGCGTGCAGTACGGTCCCAACCTGGTATCATCTACTGGCACCTTTGAACGTACACCCGACGGTCGTGTCAAAGTGGTAAAGCTTTATTGCGAAAAGAACACTTCCCAGGTAATGGATTTTACGCCTGAGCTGAATTTCGATAATCCCAGCCAGGCGGTGTTCACACAGGCGCAGATCAATCGCGGTGTTCGTCCGTTTAAATATGAGTTCGATCCAGAGAAGGATAATGGTAGCAGCAATGTGGACATCCCGCTGTACCGCCTGGGTGGCATCTATTGTATGCGTGCTGAGGCTTATTTCCGCAAAGGTCAGGTTGACCTGGCGTTGGCAGATATCAATAAGCTGCGTACTACCAGAACCCGTGAAGCGCTGTATAACAACGCTCCCGGTAAAACCCTCACTGGCCCCCTGACGGCGCAGATGCTGTACAATGAGACCGGTTTTGAGATGTATTGGGAAATGTACAGAAGGAAGGCAGCGATCCGCTTTGGTAAGTTTGAGGCGGCTTGTACGGCTAAGCCGGTGTCACAGCCTACCAGGAGGATCTTCCCGATCCCGCAGTCTACGATGGATGCGACGGATATATTTGTGCAGAATGATGGGTATTAAGTTTTGAAATAGTATATGATCAAATAACGCGAAGAAGCCGCTTCATTCGAGGCGGCTTCTTTTGCTTTTGAGGAGTATTTTATTCAGGGACCTCTAATTTGTCTTTCCGTTATTTATATAGCTAAAGTAGCCTTGCAATTCTGCCAGGCTTTCTCCCAGCAATGCCACTATCTTTTCGCGTTCAGCATTGCTGAGTGATGCTGCAGAGGTCTCTGCTTTCATTTTTCGGTAGTACGTCGGCAGGCTCCAATTGCATTCCTGCCCTACTTTATCCTTGAATTCATTAGGAAAAGCAATGAGCTTTAAATGGATTTCCTTGAGAATGTTGTCCGATTTGGAGGTCTCAATTTTTTTCATACAATATGATTTAAGTTGATTTTAAACAATGGTTAACAGCGGTCATGCATAAAGCACGGAGGCTGACTTTTCTCCTGAGGACTGGAAGCAAATGCTTTAATAATTTCTTCAGGCCGAGAATTTAAAATGATTATCCATAAATCTATCTTGGCTGCTTTGTTTACTCAAAGATAGGGGAAAAATTAAAGTGATATATGATCATACGTCACTTTTTATAAATTTTTCTTTGATCTTTTCCATCGATGGAAAGTAAAGAAGAAATACAGCAACGATTTGGCGAGCATCTGACCAGGTTACGGGAAGGGAAGGGGATAAGCATTAGAGAGCTGGCAGCCCGTGCAAATTTGGAGTATAGTCAGGTGCAGCGGATTGAAAAAGGGAAGGTGAATCTTTCCCTATCTACTATCGTGGCTCTTTCCGAAGGATTGGGGATATCTAAAAGTAAGGTAATGGACTTTTAGAAGCTCCTATTATTCTATTTAGTACAGGATTTTTGTTTGGACGCGACATTTTATCGGGTGATTTTAACATCGTTGCGTATCTAAGATAATAAAGTGTCTTTCTCACTTCCTTAATCACGATACGGATGACCCTTGTCCATATTTGAAGATTTTCAACCCGCGAAAATTAGAATAAACAAAAACTGCCCCTGGAAGGTGACACATCCAGGAGCAGTCCAATTTGACAAATAAAGCGGAATTTCTGACGCTATCTTGTTAATCTAAAATGCCATATCTTTTTGATAGTATGTAAAATTTACTTTTTGACGCTTTTACCTGCGCAGCAGCAAACCCATGAGTTCTTTCCGAATATAATTCTATAAGATACTGATTGCCTTTTTTAGGATGAACGAAAACAACAACGCGATAATTATTAGTTTTGTTGATATTTGTTGTGTCTCGCACAACTTGAGTTATTCTCTCCGTAAGAATATTGTCGTTACAGTCATCAAAAAAGCCTGTTTTATCATAGAAGACTATAGGCACACCGGGATTCAAATATAGTTTATACACTTGACGTGCAGTGGAGTCTTCCATTACCTTTTTTAATATTTCGCATTTGTCTATACCTTGGCCCCATGAAGGCTTAAAAGAAACCAAGAATAATAAAGGTAAAAGCATTTTCATATATTACTCAATTACTGTAACTGAAATATCAGGATTAGCGTTCAACCATGCTGTAACAATACCGGCAGCTTTGTTGCCCAAAAGTTTAGGAAGCATTTTTCTGTCATCCTCGTTTCTACTCTTATCTTTAATAACTTCTTTCGCTCGTTCAAGATGCTTCTTTTGCCAATCTAGTTCACCAAGGCTAGGCCAGCTCAGATAGGGTACAGCAATTCCATCTTCTGTGTAAGGCGACCATACTTCCTCATCAAAACCTATTCCCGGTTCATTCGAAATTGAGGCGCCAGGATTTTGCATGTCTCCCCTGTGGACTTCCTCATGCAACAGAACTTTGACTACCCACCACAGCGCTGCTTCACGGTCTTCTGCCTTTGCGCTTTCCAGCATATCTACTATTCTTTTAGATATTTCAATCACAGCGCCATTGTACTCAGGCGGTGTATAGCCTCTGACATCAGGAAAACCTGAAGCGTTTCCAGGATTGTCGACTATCTTAAGCGTAGCGCCATTACCCCACTTAAAATCAGATTTTAAGTGGTCTGCACTTAATCTTCCATATTTGGCAAAGGCACCGGTTAACTTTTTGCTTTGTAATAATTGGTCCAAATTACCAGATTGCAAATATTTGGTAAGCACCTTATATTTTTGTTCATACTGTTGTCCTTCCTTTCCTTTTGGATATTTGAAATTTCCACCAATATCTATATTTAGTACTGGATTGTTACCTCCATAGACATAAGGACTTTCATAGAAAAAATTCTGTGCGATTGGATCAATAACGTGCCATCTGCCAATCTGCTGGTCATACATCCTTGCTCCATAATCATACCACTCAAGTCCGCTGCCATCTCCAAACTCCTTGCTTTGTAATTCCTTCCCGTTATATTTGAATCTATTTTCCTGGTAGTTCATGCCCTTCAGCGCATTCGAGCTAATCCCCGCCATCGTCAATCCGAAAGGATAATAATGCGTTTCCTCCAACAAAGGCCCACTCACCGCCGCTACCGTAACATTATCAAAGAGCACATCCTGTTCCGTCTCATTGCTGGTATACACATACAAGAACCCACTTTTCTCAATCGGCATCTTATCCACCGCCAACGTCTGCAGCTCATCCGGTTCTCCTTTTACCTGCCTTACACCACTATTCTCCTCCACTAAGTTAAACTGATCATCGAATAATACAAAATTCAAATATGCTTTCGGTTTATCCTGCTGGTTCTGATTCGCATCCCTTTCCTTTAAGCGCTGGTAATCACTACCATTAAAATTGCCAAAGGGCGATACCTTGTCAGCCTGACCATTACCATGGGTCGCATCCCCTCCAGCTGCTCCGCCAAACGCCTGGAGTAACCCTGCCACCATATCTTCCGGACTAACAGATTTTTTATCCTTTGGTCCATTCGATTTATAAAATGCCCTGGCGCCAATCTGTATCGTGTCTCCCGCCATCACCTTCAATACCAGGGAAGGACCTATCTTCTTACCATTCTTGGCATTCAGCTTAGCCACATATTGATTACTACCGGCTACCTGATCTTCTGGATAACCTACCGGCTTTTCTGCCCTGGTCTCTTCCACATTACTGAATAAGGCCGCCTCCGTAGACGCATTAGCTGCCTCCATTGTAGCGGTATACACAGAAAGATCCGTCTGTTCAGTAAGTACCGTCCGCACATTACCCAGGTGGTCTTTCAGGAAGTAATCATAGTAATATCTAACCGGTTGCCCAGCCACATACACTGGCCGTATCCGTCCTTCCTCATGGCCTATCAGCTCCATCGTATCATTCCGGTAAACAATTCCGCCTACATAATCAGTAGTAGTGATCTTAGCCGGTGTAGCGGTACTATCGGTAACGATCTTCCGCAATTTAGCTCCGGTAGCATCGTAGCAATACCTGATAGTGCCTTTACCCGTAATGGCAATACTATCCGGTAGGTTCAGGTGGTTATACCGGATGACAGCGATATTCTTGTTCAGGTCCTTGATAAGATTACCACTTGTATCGTATGCGTAATCTACCGTTTCATTATTAACAATCTCTTTAAAGTCTCCCAGCGTACTCAGGCTGTTATTCTTTCTATCTGTTACATACGATAGTTTATTACTATTTAGCTGATAACCATATTTCAAACTGTCTATGGTTTGCATGGTAGTGCCATTCATACCCTTCTGCCGCATAGACATGATATTGCCATTGGGATCATACACCAGTTGGTCAACAGTGAAGTCCAGCTGACCCTTGTCCCAGGTTTTGCTTCCAGCTGTATTGTTCTGGCTAAAATCAGCTACAGTCAATCGGTTGGCATTATCGTATGTATACCCATAAGCACGTCCTTTCCCATCACTGCCACTCTTCCATTTAATACCAGCGATATTACCATTCACCTGGTTAGTGTTAAAGCCGTAATCATAGCTCAACTCCTGTCCAAACCAGCTACTGTAGCTAGTGGGAGTGTTTACAAAGCCCTTGTTAATACTTTTCAGCCAGCCACGGATATTGTACTCATAGTGGAGTGTTTCCAGCTGGCCGCTGCCCTTTACATGCAGACGCTTGGTTTGCAGCTGGCCCAGTTCATCATAGGTATTCTTTGCTATTGTCAACTGGGTACTGTCATTCAGCTTTTTGATCACATCTGTCACCCTGCCTGCCGCATCATACAACATTTGAGTGATCAACCTGGTTTCAGGTGTAGTGCCGCTACGAACATTGGTATGCCGCTGGAAGGTCCTCAGCAGCTTCCCGCTAAAGTCATAAATACTGCTAACCACATCCTTACCGCCACTGACATTATCAGCAATCACCTGCAGTACCCGTCCCTTGTCCGTATAGTAGGTAGTGGTAGTCAGCCACTGATCAGTACCAAGCACCCTTACCTTGGTCCCGGTCACTAGTCCTTGTGTCATATTGCTGGTGTTATTTATTATCTCCGCATAAGAGCTACCGGAGAACGTCGGTGTAGTAAGGTCACCTGTTACAGCGTTATGCTTACCAGTAAAGCTATAGTCGTCATAGAAAGTATAGGTCAACGGCGTGAGTGCGCTGGCGGTAATATTCGGCAGTGGGTTAACCGCTACAATACTAAAGGTATCCTGGTTGGCAGCAGCATCGATCAATGCATCTGTTGTCCCGTTGGCCCCGGTATCGAAGCCTCCGTCAAACGTTATACTTTTCCGGGCGGTATATTTTGGGCGGCCGTCAAAATAACCATACTCCAGGTCAGCCTGTTCCGGAATGGAATGCGTAATAGTTTGAGTATTGGAAGTAGCCGTGCCCATTCTGGCTTGCAATGTATCCCGTGTAGAAGCTGAGCTATATAATGCTGTCATGGTAGGCCGGTTCAGCGCATCATAGAAAGTAACCAGCCATTTCTTATCTGTTGCATTCCGCATGTTCCCATCCCGGGTAAACACCAGTCTGTCTCGTACATCATAAACCATCTCGGTAGAATCTGCTCCTGGCACCTTTCTCATGATCATCCGATTACGGCTATCATAGCGGAAAAAGAAACAAAGCTCACGGGCAGTGGTGGCATCGATTGTCCAACTGGGCCTGATCTGTTCTATAGCCTTGGGAGGAATAACACAACGTAGATTACCCTGGTCGTCATACACATAGTAAGTGCAAAACCAACCCACATGACCATTTGGGGCATTGTTATTATCTAGTTCTACTTTTTTCAGCACTACTCGGTCTTCCTTATCCTTGTACTCAATCACCCGTTTACCCCGTTCGTCTTTGGTCACATTTTCATACAGCTGGCCAGCACCATAAATGCGGCTGGCACTACTCGTAGGAATAATATTGCCATTGGCTGGCATATCCCAGATGTGCACACTATCAGAGATCGCGTTTACCAGGTATTGTTGCTCTACAAACTTATTACCCCCTCTTTCAGTCCCTGTCGGATCATTTCTGGCCCAGGTATTACCCGGTGCATAAACCTTCACCACCCGGTTTAAGGGAGATACTTCATACCCCGTCTGCCCATAATAGATAGCCTCCCCCTTAGCACCTGGTACCAGGCTATCCGTCTGGTAAAACTTCTTCTGGTCATTGAACGGATCTGATTTAAACTTACCATCACTGAGATTACCTGTAGTCGGCCTGTAAGGGAGATACTTATATTGTTCGCGTCCGTAGGCATCATATACAACAGGTACAACCAGATCTTTGGCGCCAGGTGTAATGGCTTTGCTTACTATCTGCAATGGCCGCCCCAAGCCATCAAAATACTGTGTGGTCTGCGTGACCTGATTTACATCAGTAGAGCCCGTCACCGCTGCCGGATCTGAGCTAGGCATACTAGGATTCCAGGTCCGGATATAATTGATCGTTGTGTTTGTATATGCCCCGCGTGGGGATGTCGCAATTGCTGCTGGACGAACACTGGTTGAGTCAGGTTTGTTCTGAGCAGGCAGCGTTATTGCATAGCCAAGGAAAAAAAGAAGTATAGAATGCTCTTTCATATTATTTCGTTTCCAGAGGATTAAGAACTATTGAGTTATTGGCTTTTGATATTGATACTCAAATGACTTCAATATCTTTCCATCCTGATCTCTGATAATCTTAAGACGGGCCAACCCATCGTACTCATAATATTTGGTTCTGCCTGTGGCATCGGTTTCACTAGTTATACCCACTAAAGGGGAATACGTATAAGTAGTAACTAACGCTTTTCCTTTTAAACCGATACGTATTTTATTTAGTTCATTTCTGAGTTGCACATCAGTCGCCGGATTAAGTAGTGTATCCCTATTTATATAAGATATGGCCGTGCTATAGTCCGTGCCTATAATTTTAGCAACCGGATAGCGGTTATTGTATCCCCATAAATAGATCTCGTGAGTGTCATTTACTTTCCCTTGTTCTAAAATGTTAGCTTTATCATCATAACTGTAAAACTGGATACGCTTTTCCATAAAGCTATTTTTGTCTTGAGTCCATACAAACTCGGGCTCTATTATTTTACTCGATGAATTCCAAACCCGATAGTCTGTTCGAGACTTATTAATTAGAACGCCATTGTTATACACCTCACTTTCAATTACAGGTTCAATTTTGTTTATGGATATCATTGAGTCTAATGCCGCTGCCGCAGTGGTGCTTAAATTCAAAATTCCACCTTTGTCGGGTGGATACTTATTAATGGATTTTATGGTTTGCCCCTTGCTATTCGTAGATTCAATTCGGGTTAGCTGTCCGTGAGCCGGATTGTCAAAAAAATAGTTTGTTGTCGTCGATACAGAATCCACACCAAATTGATCATAAAGTATGTAATTCGAGCTCGTCCTATAAATCCACGGGAGAATCATTCTGCTATTTATTACACGATATTCGTAATTGATGATCCCACTGAAGTTTCGATCAGGAATGGAATAAGCAGACCTTCTATTGATTATGAATAGGTTAGGGGCATCGGAAGAAAGGGCAGTAAATAAATTGTATGAATTTGTTGTGGCTTGAATTTTCTTGTTTGACGCATCATAAAATAGCTCTTGCTTCAACAACCCTCGGGAAAAATCATAATCGATCATATATCTGTAGGATTCAGGTGATAGTCCCATATAAATTGGAACACCACCGAAAACCTGTTGAGTCAGCTGGTAAGTTGTATTAGGATATTCAACTGCTGTAAAATAACACTCTCTTTTACCTTTATTCATTGGTCCCTCTTCAATCTCTGTAACCATGCTGTATCCAATATGGCTACCTTGTGTCGTCAGATAGTTTAATGAATAGGAGGTTCTATTTAACGATGAACAATATCCTATACCGTTAGCTGTCTGGCTGTAAACGAATATAAGGGCAGGGAATAAGCACCCAGATGAGCGAGCAGTAGAGTCATTCAATTTATATTCATATCTTTTTGCGCTCTGAATTCCTGTTATAGGATCGCTATTAATAATTTTTTTAATCCTGACGCCCCCCGTCCACTTTGTGTATATATCTGCCCCTAAAGAGTAATATTGAACTGTTATGGTAGCAGACTGCCCTGTTCCGTCTACGGTGGCTATGGCTTCATAATTTCCTGCAGTTAAACTCAAATACTCAACGTCGCTAGAATTCAACATAACTCTTTCAAAAATAGTCGTACGGGATCCGTCCGAGTTAACCCTCTTTAAAGAAATGGAAGGGCCATTCTCTACAGGAGGTGGACCACTATAGCTACCCTGTATGATTACTGTTATAGGTTGGCTGGCCTGAACGGTAAAACTTGAGGTCTGTGAGCGCCTATTACCTGAGGCGGACATGAAAGCTGCAGCTTGTGTCGTTTCAGGGATATGTGTTTTTTCATTTATATATCCTTCGGGGTCATATCCATAATTGTTTCCTTCATATATAAATTCTGTTGTCCCTCCTGTAGGATAAACTATTTTTTTTAGCGTGCCAACTCTTGAGCTCACGGAGTCTGCATCACGAATTCCATATAAAGGTGCCCTGTTCGCTGCAAATTCTCCAAAAATTAGGGGATCAATGTAATGCAATAAAGTGCTATTCGCCCTGCCATTGAAGAATCCCCAATAATCCTGTGATGCAGATTTCAAGGATGGGACTTTTTCGGGATCATAATATTCAAATGAGTATAAAACTGAATCGGCTCCCGAAGGTGACGTCTCTTTATATCCATCCAATTTTAATCGTACATCTTCTGGCGTTGTTGAGTTCGTTTTTCCAAAATAACTGTGATAGAAAATGACTTTCTTCTTCTGAATAGCCTTCCAGTCTTCAATTGTGAGACTTTCTAACATGCTGGCTGTGGCCATATCCTTCCGGTTACTAAGGATATTGAATCGGATTTTTTCCGTTGGTGTAATTATTTCTGATAAGACTTTCGTGTCAATATCTATATAGATATATTTTCCATTATATCCATAAATATCCGGGCATATCGTTGCCGCATTCCCACTTGCTGGAATTTTTTCGTTTTCGGAGAGTTGTACATAGTAATTTTTATCGGATGTGTAGTTAAAAATGATATCTCCACCTGGAGTAACAATTTTAGAAAGATACCATGCAGAAGTAAAATAGCGGATTGCGGGTGGAGAATTATCATCTGTGGTCATCTCTTTTACGTCAAAAATATATTTAATCCCATTCTCATCTTGCACCTCGAATTTAGTCAATGCCGCATCGTGTGTAATCTTCAAGCTTTGATATGGAAGAATATGAGCGTTATGCTCGGCTGTAGAATCGAGTATAAATTTTCCCGTTTTCCCGTTGAAATTAAAATAGAAAACATCCGGATCTAGTTCTATACTACCCTTCATTAGGCTCTCTAAACGGTTTACATCTGACGAAATATATTCATTTGTCCAGGTAGCATGAGTCCAATATCCCCCTCCTGACTCGTCAGGAAGATCATGAACAGTTCTTGTAATAACACCTCCCGCATTCAAAGCCCATCCTAATCCAATCCAATTAGATATCTCTTCTACTTTCAACCCCTGTGAATGATATTGCAGAGATATTGGTAAACTGAATGATCCAACAGATAGTTTATACAAAGGCATCGAAACATTGGGAACGCCTGTATAAAGGCTAACGGGGATATCTCCAAATTTGCCAAGTGAAGCGGCGTTAGGTGAAGGGGGTAATACATTTGGGATGTCAGCAATCTTTGAGGCCTGGCCAAAAGATTGCAATTGAATAAAGACGATGGTAAACAGCAAATAACATCGTCTGTAAATAGTGTCTATCATATAAAAATCATTATTTATCTTGAAATACAGTCTTGAAAATGATTACTTTTTCTCTATCATATTCAATCGTTTTTCCAAGTCTATTATATACAACGTCATCTCCTCCACCTTCTGCAACAACCGCTTATTCATCTCTCCCAAATCCAATCCGTCCTTCTCCACCTCCTTCGCCGATGGTACATCCGGCAAGTGTTTATTAGTTTTTATATATTCCTCAACCTCCGCTAACGTCGGCAACTTATACTCCGGCTGAAACACAAAATCCGCCCATGTTCCCTGCATGACCTTCATCCTCCTCGCTCCAATTGTTCCCTCTACCGTTAATTTGTACGGGCCCGGGGTAGTAGTCCCAATAGCCACATCTCCATTTTTATCCCATATACCCCCCTGCAAGTAAACATCTCCTGCTAAGCGGCTCCGATACGGTACCAGTAATTGTGAGGTACCCGTTAGCGCTTCATCTGCTGTCGTCCATCCTTGAAAATTAGCCGGTATTTCTGCTGGAAGCCCTTTCGCGAAGCCCCGGATCGCCATCCGCAAGTGGTAGTCTTTGCTATTTATAAAAATCACCACCTTGCCGCCTTCATTAGCTAGGTAAACCGGTGGCGTATAGCTGCCAAAAGATGTAATAGACGCATTATAGAAGACATTACTATAGATATAGTAAGTAAGGATCAGCCCTATGGAGCCAGGAGTGACATTACTATAGTTATATCCCTCTAAAATGATCGTAGGCATCTGGCTGCTATTGGTGAACGGCAGGTTGGTCTTTATCTTAATACCATTCATTGGTGTGCTATTAAGATGATATGTAAGTATTGTGTCATTAAAACTCTGTGCATTTGCCAAGATGGCCGTGATCAAAAGGCAAAGGATAAATAGAACCTTCTTCATAATGTTTTTTTATTGGGTTGAAAAATGTTGACAAATGTGTGTTGATGAAGCGCATTGTATCTGCATACCGGCCAGCTTCGTCCAGAAAAATAATTCCTGCGTATAGGTGTTACACTGCAACAGGAACGCAGTCGCAAGCAGATATGCTTATATGCATATCTGGAGACAAAATGTTAGCAAAAAATTAATCGTTGGAGACAGTTAACATAGAATGGTCTACCATGCGGGGCATGAAACATACATTTGCAGTTTTATACCTGCATCTTACTGGGATTTCCACTATGCGGTTCAGAAATTAGTCACTGTCTTGGGCCAACTCAATTAAGTACTCTTAAAACTTTTTATTCATCGCTTACTTAGTTAGATATAGGAAATCTTTTTATTTCATAGCATTTTCAAACAAAGCTGGAACAAAGAAAGAATATTTTTTTGAAACGCAGGTAAAGTTTTTTTTGTTTTCTCCCATTTTATGATTTCATTATCACGTTGATTATCGAGATAAACAACTGCTTACGGTTTGCTCTTTCTAATAAGCTTTGTCTTTATTGACGCCATCATTTAGCCAGTAAATCAGTTAACCAAGTACCTCTCTAAAACAAAAAAGCTGCGGCCCGGGAAAGGCGGCAGCTTACAATATTCTCAATAGGAATATGCCCTACTAATAATAACAATTTTCCCCCACATAACCTCCGCTTTTTCGCAAAAAATTCCCTCTCCATCTGTTCTAGTTTGCAGCCTGTAAACAATTTTCATCACCCATTATTAAATCCAATGACAACCTTAACCCGTGAACAGGAAATCATCAAACAGGCAGTTCTCCGTGAAGTAACCCGCTTGCTCGCAGAAAACAACCCGCAAGGTCTTCAGCTGTTAAAGCCCGCCCAGGTGCTCCAAATGCTGAGCATCTCCCCGCGAATGCTATATGACCTGAGAACTTCCGGCGCCCTGCCTGCAAAGAAGATAGCCTCCTGCTACCGCTACGCTTACACGGATGTTCTTAACCTGCTGAAAAAGAACTCCGCTAAGCCAACCACTAGTAAAAAAACCAAATAAACACTGCAAACATGAACTACATCAATCATCTCAGCCGCTTCTACGCGCGACTGAACAAAGAAACGCGTCTCAACGCAAACCATATCAGCCTTTACCTGGCCTTGTTCCAGTGCTGGAACAGTTACCGCTTCGAAAACCCTTTCCCGCTATGGCGACAATGGCTAATGACGGTAAGCGGTATAGGCGCTAAAAGCACTTACGGCAAATGTATCCGGGATCTCCATCGCTTCGGCTACATCATCTACAGCCAGGCCCTGAACAGGTTCCACTTTCCTAAAGTGAGCATCGTACGACTAGCCGGCACTCCTGGTGTGCCCGAGCTACCTTTTCTCGATCCTGCGATCAGTAATGCTACAGACGGTCAGGATCCCGGTGCACTGCCGGTACCTGTTTTGCCTACGCTTCCGGTTAATATTAGCACCGCTCCGGTACCGGATTCAGACATGCTGCAGCTCAAGATCGGTACACAGCCGGTACCACTTTTAGACCACATTAATAAACAATCTATAAACAATATAAACAATGAGAGAGAGCCGCCCACGCAAATTTCTTCCTCAGATCATCAACAGGAAATGCAAACAAACACATCCCGCGCCGCCGCGCCCGCAGTTCCTTCTTTTGATGATGTGCTGCAGTATTTCAGCCAGGCCGGCTTCCCGCAATCAGAAGCTTCCCTGTTCTTCAATCACTACCAGGCAAATGGCTGGAAGCAGGGGGGAAGGACCCCTATTACCGACTGGCAGGCGGCTGCCTGTAAATGGATCGGTTACGATCGAAAACATAGAAATCATTCTTTTGCAAAATTCGGAAAATACCATGGCACAGAACACCTCAACGTCCAACAAGACAAAGACTATTCAGAGCCGTTATGATTACGCCGTCGCCATGCAGTCCGTGCTGGACCTGGGAAAAGACCTCTACGGCCCCGGCTTCCGGATCATGGAAGAAGACCGCTCTGTCATTCTGAAGCTGCTCTGCTGGTTCCTGAAAGACGACGCCATGGCAGAGCATGAAGACCTCGATCTGGAACGCGGGCTCCTGCTCAGTGGTCCGGTTGGCTGCGGCAAAACAGCTATCATGCAGATCTTGCGCAGGCTCTGTGATCCCACTCGCGGTTTTCTGCTCAGGTCCTGTTCCCAGGTCAGCCTGGAATTTGCCCAGGACGGATACGATGTCGTCTACCGCTACACGCACCGTTCCTTCTGCATCTACAGCAAACAGCCGCGCACCGTTTGTTTTGACGATCTCGGGTTTGAAGAGGACATTCCTTATTACGGGGCCATCTGCAACCCGATGGCGCAGATCCTGGCCATCCGTTATGATCTGTTCATTGACCAGGGCATGATCACCCATGCCACCACCAATTTGAACAGCTCCGAGATGGAAAGGCGTTACGGAAACCGCATTCGCAGCCGCATGCGCCAGATGTTCAATCTCATTACATTTCCGCATACAAATCAGGATAAAAGAACTTAAGATGCTCTTTGGATAGTTAGAGGGGAATTTCATAACCTATGTATGAAAAGGGGGATCAGGTCGCTGATCCCCCCTCATCATTCAGCTTCGTTCTTACGCAGCCGGGCCACTAAGCTCTATCACTGACACGGCATTGAATTTACCGCTGTTCAATACATAGTACTTACCGTTCACCTGCTGGTAAAACCGGATGCCCAGGGCCAGGAACAGCCAGTTCGTGCTGTTCGCAGTAAGGGTGTTACTCAGGCTGACGGCCGCCTCCGTTTGCGCGCCGTATACCAGCTCCGGCGTGCTGGAATGCACCGAGCTTTGAATACCGGTCGCAAAGTTGACCTCCGCCGCTGCAGAGATCAACGAGAAATGCGTAGCCTTCGGAGGAGCAACCACGTAGTCCTTGGGAACATAGGCGCTGATGTCCACTTTCAGGATACCCGTAGCACGATCAACACTGGCCGTATACGGAGCAAAGAAAAGGGTGTTGAGCTTTGCGTTCTTGTTGAACTCTATGCCCTTTAACAATGCAATGTCGCCCTTGACTACCGTTCTCAGACCGCGGTCGTTCTCACCGTCAGTCTGTAGTACTTTCATCATCTCTTTGTTGATCCGCGCGGTAAAGGCGTCGTCTTTAGCCTTTGTTGCCAGCACACGGAATGCATCAGTAAGCAGCTTCCCGGCTTTGGCCGCCCGTTCAAATTCGGCGATGTTTTCCCTGGTGCGTTCATAAACTGCATCAGTCATGACACGCTTTGCGATATTTGATTTTGCTTTTGCCATTGTAATTGAGTTTTAAAATTGTTTAAGATGAATGTAATGGCAGCATGTTATGAGGTACACACTGTTTAAACCTCCATCATGATGGTTCCGCCCCCTGCAGTGGACGGTTTCAGCGCTGAAAATTGAATTCAGTTGCAATGGTACTACAGGAAAAAAGCGCTAAAAAATATGGCAACGCTTTACATCACTTTATATCACATTATGTCACTTTGCATCACTTTATATCACAAATCATCAAAATCATCACTAATCACCTGTCAGTATTAAACCTGTAAGGAATAAAGATGAAGAAACCATTACAACGCTTAGTCATCTACACAAAGGATGTAGAAAAGATCACAGGCCTGAAAGCACAAGCCTCCCGTAAACTGATGGAAACGATCAGGCAAAACCTGGGGAAGCAGAAAAGACAGTTTATTACAATAAGTGAGTTCTGTGAGGCCACCGGCCTGCCGGAAGAGCGGGTCTTACCCTTTCTTGAACTATGAAAACATACGTTCCATATACCCTCCACATACCCTCCACATACCCTCCACATACCCCCCACCCCCTTTTTATGGGGTATCGCTAATGTCATTTCAATAATATACTTATCGTATATTTGTCAGGATATCCGATAAACCCTAAAAGCTCAAATTTTTTATTATGATCGACGAAATGATCGAGCAGATAATAAACTTTTTGGATGCTATCTGCCCCATGTCTGAACCCCTGAAAGAAGCCCTGCGGAAACACCTGATCTACAAAAAATTCCCTAAAGGTCACATGCTGTTAAGAGAAGGAGATACATCCACAAGTATCTATTTCATTATAAAGGGATTGGTAAAGATCTACACCATTAATGAGAAAGGAGAGGAGGTCATTATCTGGTTCATGATGAAGGATGACGTAATGGTTGGCGTAGACAGTTTTTTTACCCAGCAACCGGGCGAAGAATCCATTGAGGTGTTGAAAGAGGCCGAAGTATTATATGTATCCCATCAATGCCTGCATAACCTTTATAGCGAGTTTCCTGAATTTAATTTACACCGTGCCATTTTGGGCGAAAAATATTATGTGCAATCGCTCAAACGCGAGATCGCCTTTAAAAAATATGACTGCGAGGGAAGATATCGCTACCTCCTCAGGAACTATCCGGGACTAGTGATGGAAGTACCTGGCGGCCTGTTGGCTTCCTATCTCGGTATGACTCCCTCTCATTTGAGCCATATCAAAAGTGATATATTAAGGGCATTATAAAAGTACTACGCGAAAGCATGCGAAACATCATTGATTGATTCCAGCCTCACCGCTGTAGCGGCCAACCACCTTGTAAACACCTCTTAGCGTGTTCTCCTGGATCCTGGCTGGCTTAGCACCCGGTTTTACCTGGACCAAAGATATTTCCTTACCGTTTAGTCCAGCTTTGCCTATCTTAAAAGTCCGGCCGTCAGGCTTATCAAAAGACGCAAGATATAAGTGTCCTTGTCTTATCTTTTCATCCGTTAACAGCTGTCTGCAAAACGCATAATCTCCCTTGTTAATAATGGGGGCCATGTTATTATCAAGCACCTGTATACCAAATTCCGCCTCTTCGCATAGTACAGAAGGCAACAGGCAAAAAGGCGCCGGATATTTCTCCTGCCCATTAAAAGGAGGAATGTGCTTATCAAACAAAGGAAATTTTTGAAATGTAGCGCCCACGCCTTTTAATAACTGAACATTGTCCGGCTTTAGTTTGGTCGGGTCTACAACAACAATAGGATCATCTGTTACCGATTGGTAAAGATCTATACCATATAAACTTTCAATTGCCTTGGAAAGCTCAGCCCCGCAATGGATTTGATCTGCCCGGAGGCTTTTATAAGACTTGAGTGTTGACTCGCTTGCCTTCGCGTCAGGATTTGCTTCTTTTATGATCTCACTAAACTCTTTATACGTCACATCTTCAATTGCTGTACGGATGAATTCCAGAACTTCGCCAAGTTTCATGTGGGTGTAATTAGTACTGAAAAAAAACCTGGTCACATTTGTAGCTTATTAATACATTTCATTTATATTTGTGTACAACTGAATGATTGATAAGCACATAGATCAAATTAATACCAGGATTATTAACAAGACATTGGGAGGATAACATTCCTCTTTTGAACACTGAATGGTGTGATTATAGGAGAGGGGAAAGCCCCGGTATGAAATAAACATACCGGGATAACTTGATGGTTGGTCAACCTGACTGCAGCCTGAAATAAATTGTCAGATAGCGGCCAAACATGGCCTTCAAAATAATACGTAGCGGTTGCCTGCTGCGTACAGGGGCTGGATTTTTCTTTACTCGCATGTTTAGAAAAGTTAGTTCCGTCAATAAAGGAACTGCCGGTTTTCGACGCCTTGGCGGTTCCTTTTTATTCTGTAATAAAAAGTACAATCAAAAATAAACTTCTCTGTGATATTAACAAAGGAAAATGTCATCGTAAGTCATTGGTAATCTTGATATTATAATTATCACTTTGATCATAATAATATGCTGATATGAGCTAAACCCGCATCTACCCACTATTAAAAGCGAACACTACAAATATTTTTCCCTCTATAAATTAAAAAATTTACTAATTTGGCTCCGTTATCTTTTCGATTTTAACCAATCCGCCTATAACCA
>Ga0102592_1001292_pt1 | contig 29445 bp, 25 predicted proteins | sample AraplaCol_mMF_r2_FD_76861 | JGI IMG/M metagenome (GOLD analysis project Ga0102592, IMG submission 76861) | Arabidopsis root microbial communities from North Carolina, USA - plate scrape MF_Col_mMF_r2 (SPADES assembly) (version 2) | ecosystem: Host-associated > Plants > Roots > Endosphere...
TTCAAAGAAGCGATCACGACCAAGCAACCGGCGCCATAGCGAAGAGTTTCGCAATGCGGTGCTGGATTTGATCCGCGAGCGCTATCTGGATTTCGGTCCGACGCTGGCATACGCAGGGCTTCCGATGAATTCGCGCGGCGGACGAACGACGGCATATACAGGTGACAGCGGCTCGGCTCACAAACCTATCGTGATGCGCCCCGTCGCTCGGGGATGGTGCGCGTGGTGCGGTTTGGTGCAAGTGCCTGCAGCATTTGCACCACGGAGGCATTCGTACCAACGTACCATCTGTACCAACGTACTATCATTACCAACCACCCGACCCTATGAAACGCATTTCGACCGCCCACGATCGGAGACGTCGCAGCGCTTCTTCCAACGCGACGCTTCGAAGGCGTTTGCCTCCAGAAAGGACTCGAAGCGAGTCCTGGTCAGCCGCGAACTATTCGAGTCCTTGGCAGTCGCGCACCGTCCTCGGGATTTTGTTCAAAATACGCTGTGCCCGCCCCTCGAACAACCACCCATCCCGCTCAGCCTGAGGAATCAGGTCATCCCCTACCCTCAGTGTATGGAATCCGACGACGGCGCGTTCACGTGCGTTGTTGCCTGGCCGTCCCACGCCACGTTGTAGTACAAATACCATTCCTTGACCGCCTTCGACATGATCAAGCGGTCATCTTGTGCTGGCTTGGACATGCGCCACCTCGCCTTTAGTGGCGGCCGATCTGCGCTTCGACTTTCTTCCGGGAGTTCCCAGCTCTCTTCACCGCCTTCTTGACGGTGTCCTTCGAGACACCTTCCTTCGTTGCTTCGTAGTTGACTTCATGATCCTGGCCGCCGGCGACGCGGGCGCGATCCTGTGCACGGCCTCGAGGTGTCTGTTTCTTGCCATCGGGTCTCTCCTTTGAATGAACGTCCGCTGGGGAAACTCGCCGTGATTCCGGTAGTTCCGGGAGATCTCGCATATCGTGCTCACTACGCTTGAAGCTGCTGCCGAACCCAGCATGAACCGTCCGACGAGGCAACCTGGAATGATGATGCGATATCTTTGGACACTCGAACGGAACGGACGTGAGCCACGCGGTGGCCTCGACACCGTCGACGTCCTTCTCGAAGTCCTCGCCGATGAAAGTCTGCCCGGTGTCATGCCGCCGGACTGGATCATTGCCACGCTTCAGATGGACGAAGACGATGAAGGGGTTGCCGTTCACTCCTCGCCTCTTGGGTGGCGGCTGCGTGTTAAGCAGATGGCCTAGGAGAAATGGAAAGGGCGATTCTCGACATCCGTCGGAGCGCTTAGGTCGGGGACGGCGACGTTGCGGCGGAGCAGAGCGTACGGGATCGGGACATAGAGCCCTATGGAAGGGCTTCCTCAAATTTGGTGAAATGAGCTGCGGCGTCGCCCTCTATACGGCAGCGTCCACGAGCGACCGCATAACCTTCAACAGGATCAATAAGGCGTCCGGCAATCGGGTAAACCGCGTTTTCATCGTCGTGGCGGCTCAAGAAAAAGTGTCGAGCTTGTGCCGTTGGAGGAGGTCTCGAGCGTGCATCAACCATGCCATTTCAGCCGCGTCGTCAAGCGTCATCCCGTCCAAAACTAAGCCTTCCTGAACAACAGGTCGGCCTAGGAACACGTCCTCGACGGCCCACATTCCCGGGAACTGGGAGCTTGCCCTGACGACGTACCGACGGTGTGCCCTTTGCTCTTCCATTAGACCACGCTAACACCACCCAGAATATTTGGTGGGAATTTGAGCGACCCATCGGATACATAGCACGCGCGGCGCCCCCCCGGTACCCCTCGATCTGCCACGGGTAAAAATGTAAAAATAACGCGGGCTTTACTGGCGGCCCGTCTACCGGATGGCCCGACGAGCCCCGCGTTGCTTCGACAACCTCACTGGGCGAAGACGACGCGAGATTGCGCCTGAATACCTGGCCATCTTTATTGACGAATGTGACCATGCATCCCATTGTGCCCTCGGACAGGTGGAGATGATGCCATGGACGCGAGGCTACTCAAGAAGGTACAAATGGCCCGCAATGCCAGCAGACAGGACATCACTGAAAGCCTCGTGGAAAGCATTGTCCAGATCGGGGGCGGTCCTCTGACTGTCAGGAAGGCCAAGGATGAGCTGAGCGCAGTGCTCGGGAAAGCCCGAAACGGCGTTCCGCAAGTCATCGGCAATATCAAGAAGGCCGATGATATGGCGGTGGTGATCTCCGTCAAGGATCTTGCAGAACTCGTTACCGCGGCGCGGCAGCAGGAGACCTTCGGGGAGGCGCTGGACGCGATCGGCTTCAGGCCGTATTCCGGTGGCCGCATCATCGTCGGTCAGGGCCGCAAGCGCGAGCGCCTGCAGCGCAGCAACGCCTCCGGCGCGAAGATGGCCCTCTGACTGCGGGCTATTACTGAGTGTCGGCCATAAAAGCCTGAGCAATCAATGGAGTGTCAGCGACTGGGTCGGAGACTCCGCTATGCCGTCGAGCAAAACTATTAGCTTCTCGAACTCGACGAGGATGCTGAGAAGGTCGTCGGTCTCCATTGAGGCAATCTCATCCACCGAATATCGAACAGATGCGATGAGGGTGTCGATCCAGTAGCGTTTTTCCGGCGGCACGGTCTGAAGTATGGTGGCCTGCAGGCTTTCGAGACGATCGAGAATCCGCTCGATCAGTGCGCCACGGTCCGCTCGGTCAAGCTCCGGCAGAATTAGACAAGCATCCTGTATGTCAGTCGCGAGCGCCATTCATTGCCTCCTCAAGGGCGATCAATAGCTACCACGACCGACCCTTTTGTTCAGCGGACTTTAGTCTGACCTCTAACGGTTGTCTGGTCCCGTACCAAGAAGCCCTCACAACACCGGAGCCCCGTCTCATGGTCGCTTAGAAGCACCGCCCTGCCTGACAGGCTTCGGAAAGTGCGCGCGACAACTGGTCTTGGCTGAAGGGCTTCGTCAACCGCACGACATCGCCCAAGGGTGCGGTGCCTTCGGGAAGTTCGGCATAGCCCGTAGCGAGAACCAGAGGGAGCGTTGGGAAGCGCTCTCTGATCCGCTGACAGAGCTGTGCTCCGGTCATTCGCGGCATCGCATGATCCGTCACCACGACCGCGGGAAGCTGACCCGTCTCCAGTATCTCCAGAGCTTCTTCGCCCGATGAGGCTTGGATGGTCTCCATTCCCAGATCCTCGAGGAGCAAGACACTGTTCATGAGAACGAGGGCGTCATCGTCGACGACCAGCACAGTCATCGGCGTAGGTGCCGGATCAAGGGTCGCCTCCGGCGTCGAAGTCGCGACCGTCGAAGCCTCTGTAGCAACCGGAAGCCAAAGCTCCGCTCTTGTTCCCTTGTCCGGCGAGGAATGCAGTACGAGCTGCCCACCGCACTGGGCCATAAGGCCGTGCACCATCGCCAGCCCAAGGCCAGTCCCTTTGCCGATCCCCTTCGTGGTGAAGAACGGAGTGGTGGCGTTAGCGAGTGTTTCTGCGTCCATCCCCTCCCCTTGGTCCGTGACCGACAAACAGACGTACTCACCTGCTGCAATCGAATGGTTCTTGTCAGCCTTTGCAGTCCTACGCTCTGCGGCAATCGTTATCTCGCCACCACCAGGCATGGCGTCGCGTGCGTTCACTACCAAGTTAAGGAGCGCGCTCTCCAGCTGGTTTCCATCAGTCAGGGCAAGCGGAAGATCGGCGGGAAACGAGGTGCTGATGATGAGCTCGGGGCCAATCGTCCTGCGCATGAGGTCTGCCATCCCGCCGACAAGATCGGCTATCCGCACGGGGCTGATCTGAAGCTCCTGTCTCCGCGCAAAGGCGAGAAGCCTTTGCGTCAGGGTTGCGCCGCGCTGAGCGCCCTGGATCGCGTTTTCGATCAGATCCGCGACATCCGCCCTGACGGCCCGCTTCTTTGCGATCTGCAGACTGCCTAGGATTGCGGTGAGAAGGTTGTTGAAGTCGTGAGCCAGTCCTCCTGTCAGTTGCCCGACAGCCTCCATTTTCTGCGCCTGGAAGATCGCCTCCTGAGCAGCGCGCTTCTCACTGATGTCTCGCGTAATCTTCGCGAAGCCTATCAGTTCGTTCTCGGCGTTCCTGATAGGGTCGATGATGACGTTCGCCCAAAAACGCGAACCGTCTTTGCGCAGACGCCATCCCTCGCGCTCGAAACGCCCCTCCTGTGCAGCGATGCGAAGCGCGTCTTCCGGGAGACCCGTGGCTCGATCTTCTGCTGTGTAGAAAGTCGAGAAGTGCTTGCCGACGATCTCCGCTTCCGAGTATCCCTTCAGGCGCTCGGCCCCAGGATTCCAACTTGTGATATTCCCGGCCGGATCCAGCATGTAGATGGCGTAGTCGGTGATTGCCTCTATGAGAAGACGGTAACGCTGTTCGGCGCTCGGGCTTGGTTCCTGAATCATAGACTTGCTGTAGCTCTTTTCGGAGAGAAGCTCTACAGCTCCCGGTCTGCAATACTTGTTTTATTAGGATCCTCAACAGGGAGCCTGCCTGATCTTATTGAACTCAGGCGGCTGGCCAATCGTTAGACGGCTCTTCAACGTCGCCGGGTTCGTCGGCTGGGTCGGGATCCTTCGCGGAGGCGGCTCGCAAGATTTCAATCTCTTCGCGGATCGCGTCGTAGACCTCGTTTGGCTTGGCGCCTTGCACAACCAGGCTATCTACGAAGTCCTCAAGCTTAAGTCTGAACTCGGCCCGCCAGTTGTTCTTGTCTGCGCTCCCGACGGCCGACAGATAACCCGGCACAGCAGGATCCACGTGGGGCAGTGTGAAGAGGTGCGGACCATCGGATTGGCGGGCTCGTCAGGTTCCGGATCGGGAGGCGGCTTGTCTCCAGGCACGCGGTCGGGATCTCGCGGTGGGATATCGATGCGCGGCGGCGCTGGGGGCGGCACAATGGGTTCATTCGGAACGGACATTGAGAGATCCTCCTCCGCCAAACGTCGGGAAAGGCGCGCGGTTCCCAATTGACGGCGTCGGAGCTATCGTGGACACGGACATCGGAACTTGCTTCTCAGCAACAACATACGCGCTTCGATATGGTTGGCACCATTACAGAGTCTTGGAGCTTTGAGGACCTTGTGGAACTCTCCGGTTACCGCAATGTGGTCTCGACCAATTATCCTCCAACGGCTCTGGTTCATGATGGAGCATCGGACGAGAGGATCGTCACAAACGGCGTGGCCGCATACTACGTCTCTCAACGAGATCTTCCCCTTCATGAAGCCGATCGCGCGCGCCAGCTGCTTGAGCGACTTCATGACCTCGGCGACTGGGCGTCGGGTGAGATAGTCGAGCGACATCGCCGTGACGAGGAAAGGCTTGCGAGCGGGTATCATGATCTGAAGCCGAGATTAACCGTGCACCAGATGTTTGTGCGCCGATATGTGAAGGCGCACCCAGGCGCCTCCATTGACGAAATCGCTGTAGGCACAAGCCTACAAGTTTCAGAAGTGCAAGCGCTGACCGCGGAGCTCTGCGGCCACGGGATCCTCGTCGCTATCGGTCAGAGGGAGACCCGGTACGAGTTAAGCGCCAGCGAGGTGGCCCGGTATCGAGAGTTCGACAACGACAGGTCCGCAGCAACAACGCCATAGCTTGGAAGCCTAAATTTAGTGGAAGTTCCTTGCTTTCACCTTGAGCGTATCAATGTGCAAATCCCTGACGAAGATGTCCCTTGGCTGCGGCACGGGCTTCGGACGGTCGCGGGAGTCTGGACTTCCAGGCGATCCATGAGCGAATTCATCACCCCTTCCCGTCGGGATCTTCACGTCGATATCGCGGTCGGCCAGGCCTGACAGGTCTCCCGATAGATCGAAAAGCTGCTGCGCGACGAGATGCACCACATCACCTTCCCGCTGGATCTTGCCGTTGATTGCCATCATCGAAGATCCGAGCACGACGCGGCGTCGTTTCTCAAACAAGCTCGGCCACACGACCACATTCGCTGGCCCGGTCTCGTCCTCGATCGTGATGAACATTACCCCCTTCGCCGAGCCGGGCTTCTGCCGGACGAGTACCAGTCCCGCCGTCATCAGCCACCTTCCATCGCGACCGTTCATGGCCTCCGAGCACGTTACGATGTTGCGCTTCTGGAGATCCTTTCTGAGGAACGCGATAGGATGGTCTCGCAGTGTCAGGCCAACGTGGCTGTAGTCTTCGACCACGTTGTGGCCGTCCGTCATCTGGCGGAGCTCGACCTCCGGCTCCTGCTGCTCGGCGATGACTGCAGCTTCGCGCTCGGCAGCGGCGGCAAACAAAGGCAATGGCTCATCACGCAAGGCTTTGATGGCCCAGATGGCGTCGCGGCGTCGCGGCGTTGCAGCTTCAGCGACGGAAGGAACGCATCCGCCTCGGCAAGCTGGTTGAGGGCTTCGGTTGGCACATTCGAACGGCGCCAGACGTCGTCGACGCTCTCGAAGGCCTTGTTCATGCGGGCGGCGACGATACGGGCCACATCGGCAACGGCCAGTCCCTTGACCATGCGCATCCCCAGCCTCACTGCATGGCGGTCGGTGTTGCCAATGCGCTCGAGCGTGCAGTCCCACCGAGACCGATTGATGCACACCGGACGGATCTCGACGCCATGGTTTCTGGCATCGCCCACTCTCGGCGAACTCGGCGGAGTAACCATTCTTGATCATGCCGCTGACGAGCTTGTCCTTGAAGCGACTGACCCCGCCTGTGAACTTGAAGGTCGCCATCGACTTGCGCAGCTGATCGGCCTCGCCTCCGGTAAATCCAGCACAGACCATCGCCACCTTCATCGCGGATTCCTGGAAAAGCGGGACGCCTAGCGTCTTGCCGAGAACGGCCTCGAGTTCCGGCGTAGGGCATTCGACCTTCTCCTTACCCTCGCGCCTGCGCAAGTACGGATGCACCATATCGCCTTGGATTGGGCCGGGCCGCACGATGGCCACCTGAACGACGAGGTCGTAAAACGTCCGCGGCTTCATTCGCGGAAGCATTGCCATCTGTGCGCGGCTCTCGATCTGAAATGTTCCCAAGGTATCCGCCTTGCGGATCATCGCGTAGGTCGCCGCGTCCTCCTGCCAGATCTTGGCCAAATCGAGGTCCTCGTCCTTATGCTCGCGGATCAGGTCGAAGGCCTTCTGCATGCAGGTGAGCATGCCCAACGCCAGTACGTCCACCTTCATGAATTTCAGGGCCTCGACGTCGTCCTTGTCCCACTCGATTACCTGCCGATCCACCATGCTAGCGGGTTCGATGGGGACGAGATCGTCCAATCTGTCATGCGTCAGGACAAAACCGCCCGGGTGCTGCCCGAGGTGCCGGGGCGCACCCATCAGCTGCTGTGCGAGCTTCAGTGTCAGCGCCAAACGACGGTCATCGGGATTGAGATTGAGTTCGCGGATGTTTCGATCCGGGAGCTCCTCGGACCAGGACCACATGCCGCTGGACAACGCCTTGATGACGTCCTCGGGGAGCCCGAGCGCCTTGCCCACATCGCGGATCGCTCCCTTGGCGCGGTAGCGGGTAACGGTTGCGCATAGTGCAGCCTTGTCCTTGCCGTAGGTCTTGTAGATCCACTGGATGACCTGCTCTCTCCTTTCGTGCTCGAAGTCGACGTCGATGTCAGGTGGCTCGTCGCGCTCTTTGGAAACGAAGCGCTCGAACAGAAGGTCATTGGTTTCGGGATCGATGGAAGTGATCCCCAGGATGTAGCAAATCGCGGAATTCGCTGCCGATCCGCGACCCTGACACAAGATACCCTGGCTCCTCAAGAACTTCACGATGCTGAAGACCGTCAGGAAGTACGGTGCATACTTCATCTCCTTGATCAGCTCGAGTTCATGCTTCACCGCGCGGACAACCTTCTGCGGGAGCCCCTCCGGGTATCGGTTGGGGATGCATTCGCGGACGTAATGCTCGAGCGACTGCTGGGCATCCATACTCGGTACGATGGCTTCCTCGGGATACTGGTACGTCAGCTCCTCAAGCGAGAATTTGCAGCGCTCGACTATTTCTATCGTGCGGTTCGGCACTTTGCCAAGCATCTTTCTGTGTCCCGATCAGTTTGGCCAGCGCGTCGCCTCGCTTCACCTTGAGCCTGGCGGGCGGGGTGATCCGACGCATGCTGGGTGGAGGACCGTTCGCCTGTCGCGCTGGAAAAGCGCGACGTAAGCGCCGACCAGCGGATGTTCTCGCCTTCTGTTGCGCGAAATTCGGCGCCGATCCTCGCTGTCCTAAAACGTGTCCTGCCAAAACATGGCACCGTGCTGGAGATTGGCTGTGGGACCGGCGAGCACGCCGTGTGTTTTGCGGAAGCAATGCCCAACCTCACCTGGCAGCCGAGCGATCCGGATGCCGATGCCCGTACCAGCACGTCTAGCTGGATCAAATTCGCAGGGCTGAAGAATGTGCTGGCACCGAGGGATATTGATGTGTGCTCAGGACAATGGGGCGTCGAACAAAGGGGGCATTTTGACGCTATCGTGTCGATTAATATGATCCACATCGCGCCATGGGCGGCAAGCTTGGGATTGTTCACAGGAGCTGGCCGTTTGCTGCGCGCTGGTGGACTTCTGGTTCTCTACGGCCCATTCATGCGCGACGGCGCACACAACGCCCCCTCGAACGCTACTTTCGACGCGGCTCTAAAGGAGCAAAACCCATCCTGGGGTGTGCGTGACATCGCTGATCTTGAACAAGTGGGTGAGGCCGCTGGCCTTAATCTCCGCGAGACGATCGAGATGCCTACCAACAATATGCTGCTGGTCTTCTCCACCGGAAGTGCCTGAACGACAATCGTCCCAGACCCAGGAAGATGGTCGGACCGCAAAGGAACCAGCGGGTGCTGCCCTGCGACAAGAGATGGGAGAACGCGCCAACGGCAGAGCGCCGTCTAGTTTGCGTGCAAGCGCTTTTCCGTTCTGGCGTCGAATAGATGGATCTTGTCCAGGTCTGGTGCCAGCAGCAGTGAATCCCCCGGACGGACGTCAAGTCGATCCCTTACCGATACGATGACATTGTCGGAACCGAGCTTGGCCGTGAGCTGCGTTTCGGCCCCGGTGGGTTCAGTCAGGATAACTTTTGCATCAGAACCGGCACCGATCGAGAGGTGCTCGGGCCGAACCCCGTAAATGATGTCGGTTCCAGGCTTCACACTGACATTTTCGGGCAAAGGTAGCCTTGCACCGCCACGAGCGATGAACTCAAGCGGACCCAATGTATTGACTTTGCCGTGGATGATATTCATCCCCGGGGAGCCGATAAATCCGGCTACGAACAAGTTTGCGGGGCAGTCGTAAAGATCGAGTGGCGAGCCAATCTGTTCAACAGATCCGTCGCGCATGACCACAATCCGGTCGGCCATGGTCATGGCTTCAATCTGATCGTGGGTCACGTAAATAGTCGTTGTCTTTAGCCGCTGGTGCAGTTGCTTGATTTCGGAGCGCATCTGCACGCGCAGCTTCGCGTCCAAGTTCGACAACGGCTCATCAAACAGAAAGACTTGCGGGTTTCTCACGATCGCGCGGCCCATCGCTACACGCTGCCGCTGTCCACCCGAGAGATTTCGAGGGTATCTTTCCAGTAGTGGCTCGAGACCAAGAATTTGTGCAGCTTCCCGAACACGTCTCCTTGTTTCTTCTTTCGGGGCTTTCGCAAGCCTGAGCGAAAACCCCATGTTGGCTTCAACGGTCAAGTGCGGGTAAAGCGCGTAGGATTGGAACACCATTGCGATATCGCGTTCTTTCGGTGCGACATTGTTCACGATCTTGCTGCCTATGGAGATCCTACCGCCCGAGATCTCTTCAAGACCTGCAATCATTCGCAGGAGGGTTGATTTGCCGCAGCCGGACGGACCGACAAGAATAACGAACTCGCCATCCTGGATATCAATATCCACCCCGTGCAGCACTTCGAAATGACCATAGCTCTTTCGGGCATTCGCGACTGTTACTGACGCCATCATGTTCTCCGGCAGTTATTTCTGTTCGATAGTCGCTCGTTCGAGGGTCGGTACTGATCGTTACCTGCTCGTTGCCATTGAGTAAGGGGCAAGTGCTGCATCGATCGCTGCCAGGCACAAATCGCGAGCGCTCGCACCCACCCTCTTTGAAACGACATCGGAGTAGACCCGGCCGAGGTATTGGCTGATCAAGGTCTGCGGGATATCACCTTGAAAACGGCTGAACAGCTCGTCTACCGCGGCGCTCGCTCGCGGATCTGGCCAGTAATAGCGAATTCGATCGCTGTAACTGAAATGACGTTGAAGCTTTATTTCTTCGGCGCTTCCACCGTAGTGGCCCACCCAGTTCAAAGGCCGATCCAACATGATGGATTCCATGGATTCGACCAGGGTCGTTTCGCGGTCTGCGCAAGTAATCGAGGCAATGGCATCGAGGCCATACAAGGCCTCCCGAAGGGCAAAGGTGAGACCAGGCCCAACCTTGAGGATAGCAAACCCGCCCTCAACAAGGGCAGCCAGGCCCTCGGTTGTCTGGTAGTCGGTGGAATGTGCTTCGAACAGCAACCCGGGCATTTCATCCAGGGCCGAAATCAGGCTCTTTGCTCGTTCGGGTTTGTAGAGCACAACATTTGAATTGCCGAATTCGACACCGGGTTGGACCACGATGCCGATAACGCGAGCGATCGCCGTAGCTATTCCTGCTTGCGCAAAGGACTCCTGATGGACCTTCAAAGTCTTAAGAGCGGCGTCACGACGTGTGATGTCGATGTCCGCGATTTCATGGGTTGCTCCACCGGGTGGTGGTACCTCAGTTCCGATGATGTAAACCGGCGGACGACGATTTGAATGAAGAGCAGCTTCCTCGGCTGCCTTGGCCAGCCGCGCCGCGCGTGCAGCTGTTAACTCGTCGTCAAGAGCGATTGGTTCACTCGCGCAACCCATCGATGTGTCTAGATGAATCTTCTCGAAGCCGGCCTCTACATAAGCGACAACCATCGCCTCGGCGCGCGCCATGGCATCTTCGGCCGCCAGGAATTTCCAGGGGTTTGGGCCGAGATGATCGCCGCCAAGGATGATCCGTTCGGCAGGGAAATCCAGTTCCGTAGCGATGCCCTCGATAAATCGACGAAAGTCAGCCGGTGTCATTCCGGTATATCCGCCCTCCTGGTTTACCTGATTACACGTGGCTTCTATGAGAACTGGTTGCTCATCGGCCCCGGCGCGCCGAAGCGCGGCCTCGATGACAAGTGGATGCGCCGAGCAAACCGAAGTGATGCCGCGAGGAATAGGAAGCGATCTTCCTCCGAAAAGCTTTCCAAGTGCGGTCTGCCGGTTTTCTTCGATCCGTGTCATGCGAGCTTCACGACTTTAGTCAGGTGTCTGGGAGAAACGGTATCGATTTGGCGAGCCTGAGCGACGCGCTCGCCGAGGATCTGCAACGCTGGAAGAACAAGCAGTCCTGTCAGCGAAAGGTCGACGTCAATGGGCAGCCCAACGTCTCCGGGTCCGCCAATTCCGATGACAGCCGCGCCCTTTTCCCTCAATTCCTCAACCAGCTTCACCTCAGCCTCCTTCTGGTCTGAGCTGTAAAGCATGACCACCGCGGTCTTTTCGTCGACGAGACTGATTGGGCCATGGCGATACTCCAGCGGATGAAATGCCTGTGTCATCGTCTGGCTCATTTCCATGAGTTTGAGCCCACCTTCCAGAGCGACACCAAACAACGGTCCGCCGCCGAGAAAGACGAAATGCGATCGGTCTGCAACAATTGTCGGAAGGACTGCATCGAGTGCATTGGCGAGCTTGCGGGCGGAAGCGCCAATGGAGCCCGGGATTGGCTGCCCAATTGCCTGCATACCGAGGAGGACCATTAGACTTGCCGAAACCGTCATGACGATCCCCTCCTGCGGATGAGTCTCGGATGTCACCAACCGATCGCAGTTCCTTGCGAGCGAACTTTCAGCCTCTACGGTTATAGCCGTCACGAAGGCGCCAGCTTTGCGGCTCGCCTTTGCGGCTGCGACGGTCTCGGTTGTCTCGCCACTGCGCGATAGCGCGATGACGTGTGTCGCTTGCCAATCCGGCCAGAAGGCGGACGGTCGGCTCTGCCATTCCGCGCCTGGCACGGCTATGGCTTTGCGACCTGACATGTTGGCATACGCCGCGAGCGAGAGCGCGAGATTATAGGACGTGCCGCAGCCAACGAACACCAACAACTCGGCACCCTCGACGGATGTGTTGGCGCCAATAGCCTTTTCCCAGTAAGGGAACTGTTCGAATATAACCTTCTCGGTCGTGTTCATGTGGACTCCGATTTATTTGACTGAGCCGGCCAGCAGGCCGCTGACCAGGTAACGATTCAGGAAAATGACGACGAGAGCGGGGATGACGATTGCAATCGATCCGCTTGCTGTGATGAGGCCGTAGTCGATGAAGTTCTTGGTGACGAACTCGGGAATGAGCACCGTCATTGGCTTCGTTGCCTGCGGCGAGAAGATCAGCGGCACCAAATACTGTCCCCACGCCCCAAGGAAGGTCAAAATCGCCGCTGCCGTCAATCCAGGGCCGGCAAGGGGCAGCACGATGTTGAAGAAAATGTAGAGCCGCCCTGCCCCATCGAGTTGGGCTGCTTCTTCAAGCGCAATCGGAAGGGCTTCGAAGACACTGCGAAGTAGCCACAACGACAGGGGCAGAAAGGCAGACACATAGATCAAAGAAACCCCGACATATGTATCAACCAGATGCAGTTTGATCATGATCTGGTAAAGCGGGATCAGAACGGCATAGGCAGGGACCGCCAGGGTCGCAACAACCGCCACAAAGAGAACTTTGCGACCGGGAAACTGTAGTCGTGTGAACGCGTAGGCTCCGAGCGCCGACACCGCCACGCACAGCAAGGTGGCAGCCACCGACGTCACCACGCTGTTGATCAATGCGGCTCGGAATTGTTTGAAGACCTCGACCCCACCGATCCGGGCAATATTAATACCGAGAAGCCTCGAATAGTGATCCAAGGTGAAGTGCTGTGGAAAGAAGCGGATCGGCCGGGTCGAAAAGTCTTCGGTTGGCGTCACAGAACTCGCAACTGTCCAGTAAATCGGTCCGAGGGACCAGAGCAACAGCGCTGCAACGCCCACCCAAATCATGATGCGGTACTGAATTGTGGGCTTCATCAGTCGAACCGTGTGTTGCGATAGACCCGAAGGACGTAAACGAGGGAGATGAGCAGTGACACAAGCGTGATCACAACAGAAAGTGCCATGCCGTATGAGAAGCGCAGGTTCTGAAAGGTCTCGAGGTAGATCTGGACGAGAATCGGCCTGGTTTCCAGGCTGGCACCGGCGAGTACCCAAGCCTCATCGAAGAGATTGAAGGCGTTGACAGTGGCGTTGGTCATGGCAACGGCGATTGCGCTGCGAACAAGCGGAAGCGTGACCAATCCAAACATTTGTAAGCGAGTGGCCCCGTCGATGCGCGCAGCTTCGTAAAGATGAGCGGGTATGCTCTGCATCGCGGCGAGAACAATCACGACCGTCAATGGCATCATGCGCCACACGTGAACGACGGTCACAGCGATGATGGCACTTGTGCGATCGTTGAACCAGACATGATTTTCGAACGGAAGGCCAAGGGCTGACAGAATGCCGTTGAGCAGGCCTGCACCAGGCTGATAGATCCAAAGCCATATTACGGAGTTCACGACACCGGGAAGTGCCCAGGGAAGAATGACGGCCGCCAGCACCCACTGGCGCCCCACCTTCACCTGGTTGATCAGCGCTGCGGCAAGGACGCCGAAGACAGTTTCCGCTGCCACCGCAAGGACGACGTACATGAGCGTGTTTGCCCATGTCGTTCCGAGCTGTGCGTCTGACAGCATCCGCGTGTAGTTCTCCAACCCCACGAACGGAGTTCCGGCTTGCATGGGGTTGACCCTGTGCAGGCTGTCCCACACGGTTCGACCCATCGGGTAGAAAACCAGGGCGGCCATCGTGATTGCAATCGGAGCCACCAGTAACAGGCCGAGTGTGGTGTCGGCGTTAAAGCCGACCCCACGCTTGCTGGTCACATCTTGCGATGCAAAAGCGGTCATTGCGCCATGGCCTGCTTGGCGGCATCGGCGATCGCCGCCACCGCTTGATCGACAGTCATCTGGCCCTTTGCTGCGCTATTGATCGCGGTATTTACGCCGCTGGAGAACTGCGGGTACCATGGAGGCGTTCCCTGCGGGAACAGCGGCTCAACTGTCTTGGATTGCGCAACAAGTGCAGCTCCGCTGTTCAGCTTTCCAGCATCGTTGAGTTCCGACAGGGCCGAAGTGCGTGTTGGCAGAAACCCATTCACGACATTCTTCTTTTGGAAGTCCTTGCTGGTAAACCACTTTACGAAGGCGATGGCGGCATCCTTGTTGGCAGAGACGTTCGGTATAGCAAGCGCCTCCGGCAGACCGAAACTGCGTGTCTCACCACTTGCAGTGGGCACCAGGATTGCTTCTACCTGACCGGCAACCTTCGACTGCTTCGGATCATTCATTTGCCCGAGTCGACCAGGCTCGCCGGAAATCATGATACTCGTGAGGCCCTGCGAGAACATGCTTTCGTTGATCTGACTGTCTTTCAGACCGGTCGACGCCGGATCAACCAGCCCTTCCTTCAGAAGCATCAATTCGAAGGCAAGCGCCTTGTAGCCAGCCGAATCCGGCTTCGTGAAAAGAGGCGTGAAATCCTTGTCGAAGAGTTCGCCACCAAAGGCCTTCGTCAACAGGTACCAGCTGGTCGAGGCGCCCTCGGTCGCGGAGACGGGAAGGCCGATCGGATATTCAGAGATGCCCTTTTCCTTGATTTTCCGGGCGACCGAAACCAATGCGTCAAGCGTCTTCGGCATTTCCGTAATGCCCGCATCGGCGAAGTGCTTCTTGTTGACAAGCATGACGCGGAAGTCGTTGGTATAAGGAACGCCAAGAAGCTTTCCGTCGACCGTGAAGATTTTCGCGACGCCAATATCCTTGACGGTATCTGCATCAATCACGTCGTTCAGAGGCAGGAACCAGCCAGCGGCACTGAACTGCCCCGTCCACGACCAGTCGAATTCGGTCACGTCAGCAGGAGCAGTACCCGCCACCAAAGCAGTGACAAGCTTCGGTCGAATGTCGTCCCACGAAAGTGTCTGGAGATCGACATGGATTCCGGTTTCAGCTTCGAAGTCTGCCGCGATGTTCGGGCCCTGCGGAGAGGGCATCAAAACCGTGATGGACTGGCCGGCGAGTGGCTTGGCGTTATCGGCATGGGCTGGCGTTACGATCGCAAGGGCCGCCGAGGCGAGTAATGGCAAGATAAACTTATGCATGTTCCCATCCTTCATTGTTCTTAATGCTCAGTTTATTCGCAGACGCGCCAACGCTGTCGGCGGTGGCAGCGACTTGCCCGAACCAGCTCTCATCGGGGAACCAGTCGAGGAGTTGGGCGGCGGCAAGTAGCGCGCCACCAATGGGGGGAAGCTTCGAGGGGACCGGGGACGTTCCTATTCGGCGCGCCAGAGATTCCAGGAGCAGGGCACTATTGAAACTGCCTCCGGCATAGGTCCACGATGCGTCGTTGTCACAATGTCCAGAGATTGCAGTGTGATGCGTGGCGAGTTCGTCAGCGGCCCGTTCGATCAGCCCGATCGCCACCTCGTCGCCACACCGAGCAGCCTTATCCACCAATGTGGAAATCGCTGCGATACCTGCTCTTCGATTGGGTAGCAAGGTGACCCAGTCACCCAGCGCATTCATCGGATCGGCCGCTTCGATCTGCAATTCATCGAACAGAATCTTGGAAAGTGCTGTCGGGGGAGCGCGACCATCCAGGCTCTTGCTGATTACACTCAGCGCCCTCCTGCCAATCCAGTAACTGCTACCTTCGTCTCCGATTTGATCGCCCCATCCGCCGATCCGGGCAGATTGGCCAAAGGCGTTGCGCGCCCAAGCCATTGACCCCGTTCCCGAGAGGATAAGGATACCGGCCTTTCCGGCAAACGCACCGAGGTGGGCAGCATCGACATCGTTGAGGATGTGTCGGCGCGTGTTGGGAAACAGCCGCTCAATGGCTTGCTGCTGCAGTTGCGAGAGGCGTGCAACTTCCCCGAACGCAGGCAGGGCCGCGGCCACTGCGGCGACGTTTTGGTGATTGAGGAACGGGCCAAGTTGCTCTTCCAGTTCCCGCAGCCAATTTGGATTATCCATCGGGTTAACGCCGCGACCGCGAGACGACTTCACAATACGTCCGGACCTGTCAGCTAACGCGACCAGGACCTTGCTGCCCCCGCCATCAATTCCCAGGACAAACTCGTCACTCATTCTTTCCCCCCAACTCCGCGATCGTGGTCGCGACGCCGAGCTTTGCGAGGTCGTCTCGCCAATGAACCGTTAGTCCGGAGTCAGTGATAACCTGTGCGACATTCAGCGGCGCAACCTTGTAGGTGGCCATTGTCCCGAACTTTGAGGAATCGGCGAGGACGAAGCGATTTGCCGATCTGGCGAGCATGTGGCGGTTCAAGCTCGCCTCGGCGCTATCTACGCTGTAGATCGCGCCATCAGGACTGATGGCGCTGACACCGAGGAAGAGCTGATCGAACCATATGCCGTCCAGCATCGCCTCGGCCTGGGGGCCCACGAGCGAAGCGTTTTCACTCCTCAACTGGCCACCAAGCAAGACCACCTCGAGGTTCGGGATATTCAGGAACTCCTGGGCAACGGTCAGGCCGTTGGTGAAGATCCTCAGTGGCAACGGATTAATGCGGATCAGGCGAGCAAGCTGAAGGACGGTCGTGCCCGCATCGAGGAAGATTGCGGATCGCGGATGAAGCAATTCATAGGCGGCCGTCGCGATGACCCGCTTCGCCGAAAGGTGCTGCTTTTCCCGCTCCTGAAATGCAATCTCTACCGACGATCCCTCGGCAATGCGGGCCCCCCCATGCACCCGGTCAATCGCACCTTCTTCCTCAAGGATCTGGAGGTCCCGCCGAACGGTCGCAAGCGATGAACCGGTTGCATCAGCCAGCGCCTGGATCGTCGAAAATCCGTTGGCATACAAATGGCTGCGGATAGCATCCAGACGATCGACCTTAACCCCGATTGGTTGGCTCATTCACATCTCCGAGGATACAATATCAATCACCCTCCCACCGCAATTAATCAGAGTCAATCATAAATCTGATCTTTTCTGATGTTTCTGCGGTGAAAGGCAGAGCAGTGGGAATTGCGCACGGTCAGCGGCCGAGCGGGGATCGCATTCAGTGATATGTCGGCAGGAGGTCTCCGTGTGCCTCGATCAAGTCGTTGACAAGACTCCAGATCTGATCGGGAGAGAGTTCCGCGGAGGTGTGGGGATCAAGCAGGGCCGCCTGGTAGATGCGATCTCGATTCTTTGTCAGCGCGGCTTCAACGGTGAGCTTTTGAACGGAAACGCTCAGGCTCATGACGGCCGCAAGCTGCGAGGGTATCCGCCCTATCGTGGTCGGCTGAATTCCATTGCGATCCACATGGCAAGGCACTTCGACAATGCACTCGTTCGGCAGGTTCTCTATCAGTCCATTGTTTGGAACGTTTCCATATATCAGGGCTGGACTGCCTGTTGTCGCCGCGTGAATGATCCCTGCGGCATACTCATTGCTCCGGCAAACCTCGATCGGCTTGTCGCCTTCAAGGTCCCTGCGCAGTGCGTGCCAATCAGCTATCTGGACTTCACAACGACGGATGTATTCGTCGAGAGGAATGTTGAGTTGATCAACCAGATCGCCCCTTCCTTCCTTGATGTACCAGGATGTGTATTCGGAAAAATGCTCGCTCGACTCTGTTACGAAGTGACCGAGCCGTTTGAGCACGTCGAAGCGAACGCGGTCATCCGCCGGAACACGCCCCTCAGCTGCCAGGGATTTGAGGCGCGGGTATAAGTCTTCACGGCGCCCATCTCGATGAACCTTCTCGTACCGCAGGAAGAACGCGACATGATTTATCCCGGCCGAAACGTAGTTCACGTCTGCGACGTCTTCACCGAGGCATTTGGCCAGGTGTCCGGCGGTGTGCTGGACGCTATGGCACAAACCCACACTTCGGATTTCCGGGGCTAGTTCCTTGATCGCCCAGCAGTTGATGGCCATGGGATTTACGTATTGCATCAAGATTGCCTGCGGGCAGACCTCTTGCATGTCACGGCAAATCGCTTCCAGCACGGGTATAGTGCGCAACCCCCGGAAGATGCCACCAACTCCAAGTGTGTCGGCGATCGTCTGCCTTAGTCCATATTTTTTTGGAATTTCGAAATCGGCAACCGTGGCCGGCCGATAGCCGCCAACCTGCATCATCAGGATCACGAAGTCCGATCCGCTCAGCGCCACTCGCCGGTCTAGCGTTGCCTCCACTTTGACCCCGACGAGTTTGAGGGCGTCGCAAATCCGGCGCGCAACAATTTCCGATGTCTTTAAACGCTCTGGATCGATGTCGAACAGGCTGATCGTGAAGTCGCAGCCTTGCGATGAAAGCACGTCTCCAAGGATATTCTGAGCAAAAACGGTGCTGCCGGCACCGACGAGGCAGATCTTCGGCATTGCAATCTCCTTTCAGATCATGCTTCGTAATGCGCTTTAAAATGGGGGATATCTTCCTTCGAAATGCCAATTTACTCCGAGAATCGAGCGCGAAAGACATTATGAAAAGCAGAGGTGAGCGCGGGGAATGGACAGGATCCAGAGGCGCCTTTTTGGTGGAGCGTCATACCGCGGACGCTATGGCCTCCGCTCACTGGCACGACCACTTGGAAATTAATCTGCTCTTGGAAGGGCAAATGACCTACCTTTTCAATGGGCGACAGGAAGTGGTTGAGGCGGGCAGAATGGTTCTCTTCTGGGCCGCTATTCCGCACCAGACGATATTGGTCAGCGATAACGCGCCGCTTGTTTGCGCATATCTTCCGCTCGTTGATTTTCTGGCTATGCCAATAGACAAGGACGCCAGACGATTGATCATGCAGGGGAGATTTCTCGCAGATCAGCTATCGGATGGGTCAGATGCGATCGCCTTTCCGCGGTGGGAACGTGAATGGCAAAATGCTGATGCTGTTCGGCAAAGATTGATTGTGGACGAGGTGAAAGTCCGAATTCGGCGATTGATGTTGGATAATGCGGACGCGGCGACTTCGACCCGACATACCGTCGGCACTACCACGAAGGGACACGCGGTTCGGCACGTTGAGATACTGAGCGACCTGATCAATTCGCAGTTTTCAAATGCAATCAGCGTGCCGGACCTCACGAAGATCGCGGGTATGCATGAGACCACCGCCAACCGGGCGTTTCGGGATGTTCTCGGGATGTCCGTCAACGAATATCTGACCCGCTACCGCATCGCCCGGGCGATGCAACTTCTCACTGATACGGACCGGTCAGTCTTGCAAATTGCGTTTGATTGCGGATTCGGCTCGAGCAGCCGGTTTTACGAAACCTTCAAAGAGCGCACTGGGACGACTCCCCGTCAGTTCCGAATATCCATGACCCCGATAAGTCCCTCTGATCGCTTGAGCAATGTCCGGCAGCGAACCTTCTGACCCCTGGGAGCTCAGGATCTTCCAGACCAATTTTGTGGCCGTAGGCCCGACGCGGTCACACTCTTCCAAATCGCACGAGGCTTCGCCCGCGTGCAGATAGGATAGTGAAATTCACAATGCCAGCGGACAGGTCAGGCCGCGCATCAGCGAGCGCGCCGACACCGGATTGGCAGGCCCGGCGAAGGACATCTGCAGATAGGCGCGCGCTCCCTTGGCGCGCACATCGATCAGGAACCGCCGGCCGGCGTCGCGGGGTCGCAACCGTGCTCCGTCCAGGAACCGCAGGAGGCCCCATGGTCCGGCTTCGCCCTTCTTGTCGACTGCAATGCCGTTATCGAAGGATATCTCAAATCCGCGCGCTGGTGACGCTCCTGGCCATTTCAAGGTCACTGCCTCCCCCGAAGTCACGACCGGAGCATGAGCGCCGCCGATTGTGACGGTCGCAGCTCCTCGTTGGGCGAGCGCCTCCAGCACGATCGGGACATTGGGCGGTGTTCCCTGTTGGAACAGAGCCTGCCCAAGGGCCACTGCCCGCTGCAAGAATGCTGCGCTTTCCGGTGTATAGCCGGAGAGCCGCGCCTCCGGTCGCCAACGCCACGGTGTCGTCGACGTGTCTATCAAATGTGCCAGTTGCGCCCGAAAATACTTTTCTATCGTGCCCTGCGGCGCGAAGATCCGTGCGACCTCGGCCATGTCCGCGTCAGGCCCATCGAAGAACGGATAATGGCCATTCACGGCGGCCCGGCAGGCGGCTGAAACCTGGGAACCCCAAGATGACTGGGACTGGGGCTGGGACTGGGACGGGGGCAGGGACGGGGGTTGCGGCACCTCCTTTGCAACATGATCCGTTGCAACGTCCGGCGCCTGATCCAAAGCAGGTTCGGCGGCCCTCGGGGCAGCCGTCTGGGAAATCACGTCCTCGACGATTTGCACGACCAGAAGAGGTGCTTGCTGCAAGGCAACGATGGAGTTCGCACGTTCCTGAGCGTCCATGAGGGATTTCTTGCCGATCTGTGCATCCGCATCGAGAACAGCAAGTGCGACGTTCAACGATACGAAAAGCTGCGAGATTTCCGACATCCGCCCCTGCTCGACGAACTGGATCGCCGGGCCCAACGCCGCCGCGATCCGAAGCTGATTGGCGTGGCTACGGCCACGATCCGTCCCGCCCGACTGGCGCCAGGCCTCACGGATAAGTGCCGAGAGCGGCGAGTTGCGTGCGCTTAGCGCACCGCTGATCACGACCGCCGTTGGCTGGTCGGTGAACGGCCTGACGCGTAGCTCACCCAGATACTCCGTCCATACGTCAAGCGTACGCTTTTGAAGCAGATCCATCACCGCGTCTTCGGTCGTCGTTCCATTGGAGGCAATAAGAGTAGCGGCCTCGGACCTTGCCCTCCGGATCGCCTCGCTTGCACCGTCGGACCGCGCGTAGCTCCATCCGGCCTCCGTAAAGAGGCCGGCGATACCGCGCCCGATCGGTACGCCTGACCGGTGGATCAGGATCGTCTCGAGACCTGGCACTGCCTGGGAAAGAGACCAGGCAGGTAGTGCTGCGGCCTTTTCGGCACGGGTCAGTTCAAGCAATGCGCGCTCGCTTGGCGAGCCTTCAGCAGCGAACTGCCGTGCCTGGGCGACCGTTTCGGGATCCGGAGATGGAAGTCTCGGTTGTGGCCCGGACATGGCGGCGACATGCTCGGCCAGCAAGGCAAGTTCGGGAAAGGCCTCGGCTCGGTCGGCAACCCAACCAGCAAGAAACCGAGGCTGCCAGTCAGAAGTGCCCTTCAGGATCGACCAGGCGCGCAGGGAATCGTAGAGTGCATTGGCCTCGCCTTCGGTGGCAAGCGCAACACCGAGTGCCTCGGCGAGTGGCTCGGCAACAAGGGATTCGGCCGCCTCGCCATAGCGACGACGTGCAGCCGCTGCCGGGTCGAGCATCTCGATATGATGAATCAGGCCAAGCGGAGACTGGCCCGCGTCCTGCTCGACAAGCTGGACTGCCGCCAGGAACGCATCGAGTTGGGCCGCCCGCGCAGCCGGCGTAGCGGCCTTGCCAGCTTCTACAACGCTTCCAACGGCTGGCAATTGCGCCAACAACCGCTCGCGAAACCGCCATTCCGCCCATCCAGCCCAGCCGACGAGCATCGCGAAAAAAAGGACAATCGCAAGAAAGACGAGTCCACGGTCTGCCCGCGTTCTATGCTGCTCCGCCTTCGACTGCGCGGCTTGCACTGCCTCATTGCAATGCCCGAGAAAGCGGGCCAGATCGCGCCGCGCCAAGCCTCCTTTCGCGGCCTGGGCAACGCGTTCGGCGAGCCCATCGGCGCCAATCATGTGGCCAATTGGAAGGGCGGCCGCAAGAGCACGTTCCCATCGCTTGACCGGCAGCGCCGGATTGCTGCGAGCCCGCACGTCAAGCAGCGCGACGAGCGCGTCGCGCGCATCCAGGAGCCAGTCAGGAGGAACGTTCCTGCGGCGTCCCTCTTTCTCGAACTCGGCCACAAGGAGGCGGGCAGTCGCTGCCAGCTCCTGCGGATCGGGCCGCTTCTCGCTTTCGGCGCGCTTGGCGAGGCTCAGCAGCGGCTCGGCCAATGCGGGAAGCATGTCCGCTCCCGTGACATCCCGACCCGGCGGTTGGCCATGGTCGCTCACAGCTTGCCCTCCGCAGCCCATTTGCGCAGCAGCGCCTCGCCGACTTCAAAGTGCATGGAATCTTCGCGACTATAGCCGGCACCCCAGTACCAGCCGGCATCGTTGAAAAACTCCGCAAGCACAACAAGTCCGAACTGCGTGTTGTCATCGCCCATCCGGTCGAGGTTCTTCTTGAGTGTCAGGTCGACGGCCGCGCCCCAGGCGTGCGAGGAGACAGATTTCGTGGAGCCGCGCACATAACGCGCGCAAAGCGCACCGGCCGTTCCGATCGCGGCGTAGATGTCTGGCTCTTCCTTTCGTAGACGCTCCATGATCTGCCCCAAGGAATCGAGCGCAGGCCTGATCATCGTCAGGCGGAAATGCCCTATGTCCCGGCTTTCCAGGGTTTTCAGTAATTTTGGGTTGGTGACCGGCTGGCAGCTTGTGGAATAGACACTTCGTGGCTCGCCAAGGACCTCGCGTAACACTGCCGGGGTCGGGCGGATGACACGCTCGTTGAAGCGCTTCTTCGCCAATTGCATGGGCTCCGTCATATTTTCGGTTTCTTCCGGCGGCGCAATGCCACCGAACTGATCGATCGAAAACGACTGCGGGCTCACAGGTTCGCCGGGCGGCGGCGAAACCGCAGAGCTGGGCGGGACGGGTTCGGGACGAGGCGCCTCTGCCAGTTCCTTCACCTTTCCTTCTAGATCTGTCACCCTTCGCTTAAATGAGTTCAATTCAGCGCGCAGGTCCTGAATTTCCGCGTCCTGTTTGGCAAGCTGTTGCGTTGCCCGATCAATCCTTCCCTCATTCGGATCACGCTCGGTATTTCGCAGCAAGTCTCCAACCAACGCGAACGCGACCGCCGCAAGAATGATGCTCATTCCAATGACGACGGCTGCAATCGGATCTAGTGGCCTCAAGGCGCTGCAGCTCCGTCAATCCGAACGACCACCACAGAGACGTTGTCCGGAGCGCCATTATGGAGCGCGGCGGCGATCAGGCGCTGGCAGGCGACGTCGGGGTTTGGCGCGCTCAACTGCGCGATGATCTCCGGCTCGGCAACACAGTCAGTCAATCCGTCGGAACAAAGAAGCAAGTAATCCCCAGGCCTGAGAGGGACTTCGACAGAGTCGACATCGAGCCGTTCGGCGGCACCGATCGCGCGGGTAACAACGTGCGCTTGCGGATGCTGCCAGACAGCATCAGGCGTCAAACGTCCATCATCGACAAGTTCCTGCACGACCGAATGATCGCGCGTGAGCTGCAACAAATCCCCTGCCCGCAGACGGTAGGCCCGGCTATCGCCCACCCACGCGATCGTCGCTGTTCCACCATCAATAAGTGCGACCACCACTGTTGCGCCCATCTGCGCGACATTGGCCGACGCCGCCCAACGACGGATCGCGGCATTGGCTGATTGCAGCGCAGCGACGAGGTGAGCGCCGGAAATGGGAGCATGCGGAAGGAGGGCGAGCTGTTCGATGACCAGGTCTGCCGCGACATCGCCGTGGCCGTATCCGCCCATCCCGTCAGTGACCGCCCAAAGTGCGCCTGAGGGGTCAATGAGAATGGCGTCTTCGTTGTTTGTGCGCACATGCCCGGTATGGCTCAGTCCCGCTCCTTGCGGCCTGGAGGGCCAGCGCGTCGAAGGATAGTCCCGAGAATCCGGGGTCATGATCGGATAACCCCATTGATCGATCCGTCGTGAGCGCAACTGCCGGATCGGTTGCAGCCACAATGATCCTATAGTATTTTCAAGGGGGGCGAAACCTTTTTGCCAAGGAGCCTGAGATGAAGCGCCTGATGACCACAAAGCTGACGGTGTTTCTCGCTCTGTTCTTCGTGACACAAGGTGGTTTGGGTGCACAGGAACTGAACGATTCCGCGCTCAAGGAACGATTCCAGCGACAGATCGACTTGTTCAAGGCGGCACGCCTCGGAGCGACGCGCGGCCTGGTTCTTACCAACGGCAACGCAGCGCCCAACGCCCAAGCCGTCCCGGTGACAATTGCAACGCCCGAGACTGAACCGGCCAAGACCGCTCCAGCTCCCTCTTCCCATGCAACCGTTGAGTCCCAACGCACCCAGACTGCTCCAGCGGCCCCCAATACAGTTCAGCCATCTGCCCCGAAGCCGACGGCGACGTCGTCGGCAACGGCAGTGTCCGCGGCCGCGGCGACGACAGACCCACAGACATACTGGAAGCTCCCGCCTGATGACCAGATCAACGTCCGGGTGAATTTTGCATTTGACTCTGCGGCGATCGCTTCGGAGCAAAGACCAATGCTGAGGCAGCTTTGCGAAGTCGTAAAGGACATGGACATCAAACTTGTCCGTATCATCGGTCACACGGATTCTGTCGGAGGCGCGAGCTACAACCAGCATCTGTCGGTTCTGCGGGCGAAGGAAGTTGCGCGGTTTTTCACGGATGATTGCCATATCCCGCGCGAGCGGCTCGAAGCGGTTGGTGTCGGCGAGCAGTTTCTTCTCAACCAGGAAAATCCGAAGGCCGATGAAAACAGGCGCGTGGAATTCCAGGCGGTAAGCTAACGGCGCCCCCCGGCAGCTGCGATCGACAGCAACGTCTTTGCCTATTCGAATGCGTAAGTGAAGCCTTCCGGGGATGTTCCGATCGTGGCCTTGGTAAGGCGTTTACCCTCGAGGGACCAGTTCAGAAGACCCTGGCTGAGGGTCGGCAGAAGTGTATTGGTCAGGATCGCGTCTATCATGCGCCCCCCGGATTCGACCTCGGTACACCGTGCCTTTATCAACTCCAGGACCCCGTCTCCGATGACCAGCTCGGCGTCATGGTTGGCGCGAAGCCGGCGCGCGATCTTCGCGAAATGATGTTGTGTTATCGCCTCAATCATTGAATCCGAGAGCGGATAATAGGGAACGACAATCACACGTCCGAGGAAGGCTGGCAGGAACACTTTCAACAGTGGTGAACGTAGTGCGCGTTCGAGCTCCTCGGGCGGCGGCCGCCTCTTGCCGCCGTCGGCAAGCTTCATGATAACATCCGAACCGACATTCGACGTCAGCAGGATGAGACTGTTCCTGAAGTCGATCCGCCGGCCCTCGCTGTCGTCCATCATTCCTTTGTCGAAAACCTGGAAGAAGATTTCGTGCACATCGGGATGCGCCTTCTCCACTTCATCGAGCAAAATGACGGAATAGGGCCGCCGGCGCACGGCCTCGGTCAGCACGCCCCCCTTGCCATAGCCGACATAGCCGGGAGGCGCGCCCTTAAGGGTCGAGACCGTATGGGCCTCCTGGAACTCCGACATGTTGATGGAGATCAGGTTCTGCTCGCCGCCATAGAGGGTTTCGGCGAGAGCTAGCGCCGTTTCTGTCTTGCCGACGCCCGACGGACCGCATAGCAGGAACACGCCCACCGGCTTTTCGGGAGAGGCCAGGCCCGCACGGCTGGTTTGCACACGCCGGGCGATCGATTCCATTGCGTCCTCCTGGCCGACGACACGCTCGCCCAGAACCGCGGCAAGCTTTAGCGCCTTTTCGGTCTGGCTGGTCAGCATCCGACCGACAGGAATTCCCGTCCAGTCCTTTACGACAGAGGCAACAGCGTTCTTGTCGACGGAAAGGAGGACCAGCGGTGCCTCGCCTTGAAGTCCGGCAAGCTCCGCCGTCCGGGCCTTGAGCCGTTCAAGCTCGGCGCGTTGATCCGATGCATCGGCGGCCCTCCGCCCGGCATCTTCTACGTCGGCGGCACCTGGCAATTCCCCGCCTGCCTCCGCTTTAGCAAGCGCGGCATCGAGCCCAACTCCTCTTCCTCGCAGGCTCGCTCGCAGGCCAAGAATCTCATCGACCATCGACTGTTCGCTTTCCCAGCGAGCCTTTGCCGCAAGCAGCGCGGACTCTATATCGGCGAGAGCGGCTTCAACTTTGGACTGGCGCTCGGCGACTTCAATGCCGATTGCCGCTTCACGCCCGATGATGCCCTGCTCGATCTCAAGGGACTGCTTGCGCCTCAGAAGGTCTTCAACCTCAGCCGGCGTTGCGTGCTGCGATACCGCCACCCGCGCGCAGGCCGTATCGAGCAGGCTGACTGCCTTGTCCGGAAGTTGGCGGGCGGGAATATAGCGATGTGACAGGCCGACGGCCGTCTCGATCGCTTCGTCCAGGATCTGCACCTGATGGTGTTTCTCCAATACACCGGCCACCCCACGCAGCATCAGGATGGCAGCTTCCTCATCAGGCTCTTCAATCTTGACCACCTGGAACCGGCGGGTCAACGCCGGGTCTTTTTCGATATGCTGCTTGTACTCTGCCCATGTCGTTGCGGCGATTGTGCGAAGCTCGCCACGCGCCAAGGCTGGCTTGAGAAGGTTCGCAGCATCTCCCGTTCCCGCTGCCCCGCCTGCCCCGATCAAAGTATGAGCTTCGTCGATGAAGAGGATGATCGGCGTCTCCGATGCCTGAACTTCGTCGATGACCATCTTTAGCCGCTTTTCGAACTCACCCTTGACGCTTGCCCCCGCCTGCATCAATCCGATGTCAAGCATGTGTAGCGCCACGCCCTTCAGCGGAGGCGGGACATCTTCTGCTGCAAGGCGAAGCGCAAAACCCTCGACCACAGCTGTCTTGCCTACGCCGGCTTCACCGGTCAGGATCGGGTTGTTTTGTCGCCGTCGCATGAGAATATCGACAATCTGGCGGACCTCGGGATCGCGGCCGAGGACCGGGTCGATTTTCCCATCGCGGGCGCGACGGGTAAGGTCCGTCGCATACTTCGCCAATGCGGAGTCACCGCCTGCCGGGCGTTTTTTCCGGGGCTGTTCTTGGATCTCGGCCTTGCCGGCATTTTCAAGTGATCCGGCAAGCAGGTCATCCAGCCGGGGAAGTATCAAATCCGCCTCGATCCGATCGAATTCGGCGCTGATCTTCAACAGAAGGCCGTCAAGCACCGCAACCTTTCTGCATGCCAGGAGCACATAAGCCCCGCGGACTTCTTCGGATCCAAACTGCAGGCTTGCCAGGCTCCAGGCTTCCTGGATGGCATGAAATATGTGATCGGAAAATTCCTCGATAGAGGTCGCGCCATAAGGCAGCTTGTCTATTGCCCTTGCCATGTCGGCAGCAAGCCGGCCAAGATCGATGCCGGCATCGGCAAAGAGAAGCTGAAAATCCGCACGGTCCACCAGAGCCAGCTGTTCGACCCAGTGAACAAGTTCGACGTAGGGATTGCCGCGAAGCTTGGCCGCGTCCGCCGCCGCCTTGAACGCGCGCAGGCAAACGGGATTAAGTTTTCCGACCAGTTCCTTGCGCTTGAAGCTCTGCGAAGACATGTTCTGCTCCAAGTCGATCGGCTCCTGCCCAGGTGATCTTAAAGAGGTCCCGAGCCTCGTCTTTGATCGCTGGTCACAGCGTGCCACATTAGAGTATTCTTGACAATTATTCAGGGCCACGTGTTCCTGGTGAACAGTCTCGCGTAATTTCCACTGGGTGCGCTGGGAGGCTCCAGATGATCGATCCGCTGCCTGGCGACATCTTTCGCAAAGCTCAGGTGCTTAACAACACCTACGAGATCGAGGGTATCCTCGGCCGCGGCGGCACAGGTGAGGTCTACAGGGCAAGCAACCGGATCACAGGCCGTGTGGTGGCGCTAAAGGCTCTGAAACGCGAGCTATCGGGAAACGCCGGGTATCTGGAGCTCATGAAGCGTGAGGAGGAGATGCGCAACATCTCTCACGATGCGGTTGTGCGCTACACCGACTGCAGCCAGACCGCAGACGGCCACGTCTATCTGGTGATGGATTACGTCGCCGGCACACCTCTCAGCGAGTGGCTCGAACGTGGCGGGGCGTCGCCTCGGGATCTCATGGTCGTGGCCCACAGAGTGGCTGAAGGTCTTGTCGCGACGCACGAGCGCAAGATCGTTCATCGCGACCTTTCCCCTGACAATATCATCCTGCGCGACGGCAGGCCGGAGGAGGCCGTTATCATCGACTTCGGTATCGCGAAGGACAGCAAGACAGGGGCCCGTACAATCGTCGGCAAGGAATTTGCGGGCAAATACGAATATGCGGCGCCGGAACAGTTGCATGGGCAGGCGGAGCCACGCTCTGACCTTTATGCGCTCGGCGCTTCGCTGCTTGCCACCTTTCGAGGAAGGATTCCTGACGTGGGAACCAGTCCCGGCGAGGTTGTCCGTCACAAGGAACGGCGACTTGATACCTCGGGTGTTCCTGAACCGTTGAAGACGCTGATCGACGATCTCACCAGGCCGGACCCTGCCCAACGCCCTCCGAGTGCTGCCGCAGTCGTCAAGGAAATCGGCAAGTTGCTGCAGCCTGGTCTCGCCAAGGCCCGGCGGGAGACCGGGCATCAAGCGGGGCGCAGGTGGCAGCCATGGCTGGCGATCCTGCCCCTGGTGGCGCTGGCGGCAATCGCCGGGCTTTGGTTTTTCGGGGTTTTTGAGCATTTGTCCCCGACTGCGCTTCCGACCGCAACCCCTTATAAACTCACGGCGGGGGTGGATGCCCAAAGCCGGCCCATGCTTGCGGGTTTTGCTCCGGATGCGGAGCAGCAACAGGCAATCCTGTCGACCTTCAACCGAACGGTCGGGCTTCCTCCGCCTAATGCCGCCCTGACGCTTGCCCAGGGTGCTCCATCCGAACGGTGGGCGCAGGACATTGACGACTTGCTTAAAGCCGCCGCTCCACTCGTTGAGTGGAAGCTCGAAGTCGCTGATCGGACAGCTCGCCTCACCGGTCTTGCGGGGGACAAAGCTGCACGCGAAGATGCGGTCGCCCACTTTGAAGCTGCGGCAAAAGCGACCGGTTATCAGAGTATAGTGCGGATCGCGGCCGGTCCGCGGGACCTGTCGTCTGATCAGTTGAAACCCCTTCTCGTGCCACTTCAAACCTGCGGTCCGCTCCTTGTTCAACCTCCGGCGAGCGGCAGCTTTCCCCTCGGCTCGACGGTGGTCGTCCGTGGAAATGTCGCCTCCGGCGATGACGTCGAAGCCCTGAAAAAGCTGCTCGCCCCTCGTGTCGGAGATCGCGAGCTACGCTTCGACGCCACGGTGCTCAACAGCCAACTGTGCGTTGTTCAAGAGCTGCTGCCAGATGCACCGCAAGGTCAAATGTCGATCGTTCTCGGCTACGGCGACAGGACCGAACCGAACATGGCGGGCGTCTATTCGGTCGGCGACAACCCGGTCATTGACGTAATTGCGCCGGCCTCGCTCGACAAGGGATACCTGTGGGTCGTTATCGCCGACGTCACCGGCAATCTTTTCAATGTTCTTCCGAACATAA
>Ga0102592_1001298_pt1 | contig 29353 bp, 30 predicted proteins | sample AraplaCol_mMF_r2_FD_76861 | JGI IMG/M metagenome (GOLD analysis project Ga0102592, IMG submission 76861) | Arabidopsis root microbial communities from North Carolina, USA - plate scrape MF_Col_mMF_r2 (SPADES assembly) (version 2) | ecosystem: Host-associated > Plants > Roots > Endosphere...
TGATCCCCAAAAGGATTTGTTTGATGAAACTCCACACTCCACTGATCAAATCCCTGAGCGCGGCCGCGCTGGCCGCTGCGGCCCTTTGCGCGGCGGCCCCGGCGATGGCTCAGGAGGCGCGCATTGCAGCGGTGAATTCGGAGCGTATCCTGCGTGACTCGCAGCCGGCGAAGGCCGCGCAGGTCAAGCTCGAGCAGGAATTCTCCAAGCGCGACCGCGAACTGCAGGACATGGCCCAGAAGATCAAGGCCATGGCTGACAAGCTCGACAAGGACACGGCCGTGCTGGCCGACGCCGACCGCCAGCGCCGCCAGCGCGAGGTGGCCGACCTCGATCGTGAATTCCAGCGCAAGCAGCGCGAGTTCCGCGAGGACCTGAATCAGCGTCGTAACGAAGAACTGGCCCAGGTCCTGGAGCGCGCCAACCGCGTGATCCGTCAACTGGCCGAGCAGCGCAAGTACGACCTGATCGTACAGGAAGCGGTCTACGTCAATCCGCGCATCGACATCACGGACGACGTGATGAAGGCGCTGAACGCCGGCTCGGGCAAGTAAGCGGCGGGCGCTCGCGCGCCGCTTTTCGCTTTTTATCAAGGAAGTACCGCCATGCAGACACCCACACTGGGTCAGCTCGCCACCGAGAACGGCGCGCAGGTTGTGGGTGATCCCGACCTGGCCGTGAGCGGTCTGGCGCCGCTTGACCAGGCCGGTCCCGGCGATCTGTCGTTTCTTTCCAATCCGCTCTACCTGACGCAGGCGTTGGCCTCCAAGGCTGGTGCCGTGATCGTGTCGCCGGCAGACCTGGAGCGCATTCGTGCTGATGGGCAGGCTGACGGCCGCAACTGGCTGGTGGCGCGCAATCCGTACGTCTGCTTTGCGCGCGTGGCACAGCGTTTCGATCGCGTCGCCAATGCCGATCCGCGCGTTGGCATTGACCCGCGAGCCACGGTGGCAGCCGATGCCGTCGTCCCGGCGTCGTGCTTTATCGGTCCGAACGTGGTGATTGAAGCCGGAGCGCATTTGGGCGAGCGGGTTCGTGTCCTCGCAAATGCCTTTATCGGCGCAGGCGCGCAGATCGGCGAAGATACCCTCATCTACGCCAATGTTTCTGTCTATCATCGTTGCGTGGTGGGCGCGCGCAACATCCTGCACAGCGGTGCCGTGATCGGTGCCGATGGCTTTGGATTTGCACCCGATATCGGCCCGGCCGGGGTCGAGTACGTCAAGATTCCCCAGGTGGGACGGGCGGTGCTGGGAAACGATGTGGAGATTGGCGCCAATACCTGCGTGGACCGAGGGGCGATGGCCGACACGGTGATCGAGGAAGGCTGCAAGATCGATAACCAGGTGCAGATCGCGCATAACGTCCATGTTGGCGCGCATACCGTGATTGCCGGCACGGCCGCGGTTTCGGGCAGTACGAAGATCGGAAGGTTCTGCGTGATTGGCGGCGCGGCCAATTTTTCCGGCCATTTGAATATCGCCGACCGGACCACAGTGTCCGGCGGTACCTCGATTACCAAATCGATTACAAAACCCGGTGGGCATTTCACCAGCGTGTTCCCGTTCACGTCGCATGGCGAGTGGGAACGCAACGCGGCCATCGTGCGCGGCCTGTCGAAGCTGCGCGAGCGAGTGGTGCAACTGGAACGCCGGCTGCGCGGCGCGTCCGCCGGGGTCAATAGCAAACAAGACGAAGAGAAATCATCATGACAGCCTCCGACATCGACATCCGCAAGATCCTGAAGCTGCTGCCGCATCGGTACCCGATCCTGCTGGTCGACCGCGTGCTCGAGTTCGAACCGCAAAAGCGGATCAAGACCCTGAAGAACGTGACGATCAACGAGCCGTACTTCATGGGCCACTTCCCGGAACAACCGGTGATGCCGGGTGTCATGATTCTTGAAGCGCTGGCGCAATCGGCCGGCCTGCTGACCTTTGGCGCCGATATGGAGCGCAAGGAAGGCGCGCTGTACTACTTCGTCGGCATCGACGGCGCCCGCTTCAAGCGCGTGGTGTATCCCGGCGACCAGCTGCATCTGAACGTGACCGTGGAACGCTACATCCGCGGTATCTGGAAATTCAAGGCCAGCGCCACCGTTGACGGCGAGGTTGCCTGCGAAGCCGAGCTGATGTGCACGGTCAAGCAGGCCGAGGCCTGATTTTCCTGATACCGAGCAGAACTGAAAGCACAGGACAGTACGTATGACGCAAATCCATCCCACCGCACTGGTCGACCCGAAGGCTGAACTTGGCGCCGATGTGGAAGTCGGCCCGTTCTCGATCGTCGGTCCGAACGTGCGCATTGGCAGTGGCACACGGATCGGCTCGCATACCACGGTCGAGGGACATACCACGATCGGCGAAGGGAACCGCATCGGGCCTTATGCCTCGGTGGGCGGAGTGCCGCAGGACATGAAGTACGCCAACGAGCCGACCCGGCTCGAGATCGGCGACCGCAACACGATTCGCGAATTCACCACGATTCACACGGGTACCGTGCAGGATCGCGGCGTGACCAGCATCGGCAGCGATAACTGGATCATGGCGTACGTGCATATCGCGCACGATTGCAGCGTGGGGAACCACACGGTGTTTTCGAGCAATGCGCAGATTGCAGGCCACGTGGAAGTGGGCGACTGGGCGATTCTTGGTGGCATGAGCGGCGTGCATCAGTTCGTGCGCATTGGCGCGCATGCCATGCTGGGCGGTGCTTCGGCGCTGGTCCAGGATGTACCGCCGTTCGTGATCGCTGCCAGCGACAAGAGCGGTAACAAGGCCACGCCGCACGGTATCAATGTCGAGGGTCTGCGTCGCCGCGGCTTCGATGCGGCCCAGATCGCGACGCTGCGTCAGGCTTACAAGCTGCTGTACAAGTCCGACCTGAGCTTTGACGATGCTCGCAACGAGATTTCGGCCATGCTCGGCCAGTCGGACGCCACCACGGCGGCGCCGCTGAAGGCCTTCGTCGAATTCCTCGCCGCGACGCAACGCGGCATCGTGCGCTAGACGTCAGCCGGACATGGTCGAGGCAACCCTGCAGGCCGTGCTTCCCGCTGACGCGGAGGCTCATATAAACAAGCGTGGCACGATTGCCATGGTCGCCGGAGAGGCATCGGGCGATCTGCTGGCTTCGCTGTTGCTGGAGGGATTGCACGCACGGCTTGGCGAGTCGGTTGACTACGCCGGCATCGGCGGCCGCCGCATGATGGCGCAAGGGTTCGTCTCGCATTGGCCGATGGAAACCCTTTCCGTCAACGGCTATGTGGAAGTTCTGGGGTCTTTGCGCGAGATCCTGGCCACGCGGCGCGCCATCCGCGACAAGTTGCTTGCCCAACCGCCGCTGTGCTTCATTGGCGTCGATGCGCCCGATTTCAATTTCGGTCTCGAAATTCCTCTGCGGCGCGCTGGTATTCCCGTCGTGCATTTTGTCAGTCCGTCGATCTGGGCCTGGCGGGGCGGTCGCATTCGCACGATTGCCCGGGCGGTCGATCACATCCTTTGCCTGTTCCCGTTCGAGCCGGAGATTTACGCCAAGGCGGGTATCCCGGCCACATATGTAGGCCACCCGCTTGCCGATGTGATTCCGATGGTGCCCGATGTGGCAGGGGCTCGCACGAAACTCGGGCTGCCGGAAGGCAAGCGCATCGTGGCAGTGCTGCCCGGCAGCCGACAGTCTGAGGTGCGTAATCTCGGCGCCACATTTTTCGAGGCCATGTCGCGCATGCATCGCATGGACGGCAATCTGGCATTTGTGTTGCCGGCCGCCTCGCCGGCGTTGCATGCGATTGTCGAGGGCCTGCACGCGCAACATCCGGAAATCGATCTGACGATTGTGGATGGACAGTCACATCTGGCCATGGAGTCTGCCGACGTCATCCTGCTGGCCAGCGGTACGGCCACGCTGGAAGCCGCGCTGTACAAGAAGCCGATGGTGATCTCGTACAAGGTGCCCTGGCTGACCGCGCAAATCATGAAACGGCAGGGATATCTGCCGTACGTGGGACTGCCTAATATTCTGTCGGGGCGCTTCGTCGTGCCCGAGTTGCTGCAGGACGACGCTACGCCTGAGGCGCTGGCGCGTGAAACGCTGCTGCAACTCAACGATGAAGGGAATATTGCTTTTCTGCGCGAACATTTCACGACCATGCATGAAACGCTGAAGCGTGACACATCCAGGCTGGCAGCCGGTGTCGTGGCGGATCTTCTGCACACTCGGGGAGCCGTGTGATGCCGCGCGTCAAGGCTGTCAACGTCGGCCAGATGGGACTTGAGCTGACGCAAACGGTCGCCGTGGTCCAACGCCTTTGTGGCGTGGACGAGGCCGGGCGCGGCCCACTGGCCGGGCCCGTGTACGCCGCGGCTGTCGTGTTGGACCCGGATCGACAGATTCGGGGGCTCGCCGATTCGAAGATCCTGACCGCGGAAAAGCGCGAAGTCCTGTTCGAGCGGATTTGCGAACGTGCGCTTGGCTGGCACATCGCCTATGCCACGGTCGAGGAAATCGATTCGATCAATATCCTCCATGCGTCGATGCTTGCCATGCAGCGCGCCGTCCAGGGGCTCGCCGCCGCGGGCGTGATTCCTGATCTGGTGCAGGTCGACGGCAATCGCTGCCCGCAAGTGGCCTATCCGGTGGAAGCGATCGTCAAGGGGGACGCCAAGGTGCGAGCCATTTCGGCCGCATCGATTCTGGCGAAGGTATCGCGTGACCGCAATCTCGTGGAGTTGCACGCGCAGTACCCCGAGTACGGCTTTGACTCGCATTTTGGCTATCCCACGCCGCAGCATTTTGCAGCGCTGGACCGGCACGGTCCCACACCGCATCATCGGCGGTCGTTCGCGCCAGTCCGTCTGGCCCTGGAACGCGTCAATGCCCTGACCCAGGCCCAGGAAACACCGCCTTTCTAAGACATCTCCTTGAAGCACGTCACTTCGCGCGATAACGCGCTGTTCAAGCACCTGAAGGCCCTGACGGGTTCCACGCACCAACGTCGCAAGGCCGGGCAATCGGTGCTGGACGGCGTACATCTCGCACAGGCCTACGTTGCCGCATTGGGTCAACCAGCCTCTTGTGTCGTAGGCGAGCGTCATTATGACCATGCCGAAGTGCGGCCGTTGCTTGACCAGGTCGAACCGGAGCGCGTCGTCGTGCTGGCTGACGCACTGTTCAGTCAGATCAGCAACGTGGCGAACGGTATCGACCTGCTGTTCGTGATCGACACGCCGGCCGGCCATCTGCCCGCGCAGATCGATACGGACTGCATCATCCTCGACGGTGTCCAGGATGCCGGCAACGTCGGGTCGATCCTTCGCAGTGCCGCGGCGGCGGGAATCCCCCATGCTTTCCTGACCACTGGATGTGCATTTGCCTGGTCGGTCAAGACGCTGCGAGCCGGTATGGGCGCAAATTTCCACCTCAATATCGTCGAGCACTGCACGCTCGAAATGCTCGCGTCCCGGCTCGCCGTGCCCCTGCTTGCGACGTCCTCGCATGCCGACGCCACCGTGTTCGATACCGACCTGCGCCAGCCGGTAGGCTGGGTGGTCGGCAACGAGGGGGCAGGCGTCAGCCCAGAGTGGATGGCACGCGTCTCGCGCAAGGTTGGCATTCCGCAGCCTGGGGGCCTGGAATCGCTGAACGTCGCCGCAGCCACCGCCGTCTGCCTGTTTGAAACCGTGCGTCAGCGGCGGGCGGGTTGAACGCATAGGCTGCTAGCGCGGGCGATTGCCCCGTGCCTGGCCGGATGCCGCGGTACCGGACGAAGCCTTCTGTTCGACCAGTGTCTGCAGCATACCCTTCAGCTGGTCGAACTTATTGTCGAATTTCACCTCAAGCTTGTCGAAGCGATCGTCAACCCTGGCAAGACGGTCGTCAACCCTGGCAAGGCGCTCGTCAACCTTGCCAAAACGCTCGTCAACCTTGGCAAAACGCTCGTCCACCCTGGCGAAACCCTGGTCCACCTTTACCTCCAGCCTTTCGATACGGTGATCGATGCCATCGAAACGGCGGTCGATTCGCTCGAATCGATTGTCTGCGGCCTGGAACTGACGATTCATCACACCAAGCCGTTCATCCAGCATATTGAATCGGTAGTAGATGTTCTCGTTCGTCTTGTCGGTTCGGCGCGCGGAGTATTCGAGGATGGCGAATACGCCCCCGAGAGCGACGAAAACGGCGGTGAAGATGGTGGCGGCTATGCGCCAGTCATGGCGGGGCGCATGGCGCTGCGGTTGCGCGTGGTCTGGATCGGCGGGTTCGGGGAGACTGGAAAACCGGTCTGCTTTCATGGTGATGGGCATGGTTTGCGAAAGAAAACGTCGATGACGTCATCTTTCACCTCCAGCCATCACCCGCCAAGAAGACGATTCTCAAAAATCGCGCTCAATAGTTGTCGCGGTCGACCTTGATTTCCTGGAGGATCGTCGTCGCAATTTCCTCGATCGACTTGTGCGTGGACGACAGCCACTTGATGCCTTCGCGGCGCATCATCGCTTCCGCCTCGTTGACCTCGTAGCGGCAGTTCTCGACTGCCGCGTACTTGCTGCCCGGCCGGCGCTCGTTGCGGATTTCCGTCAGCCGCTGCGGATCGATCGACAACCCGAAAATCTTTGGCTTGAACGCGTAGAGCGCCGAGGGCAGGCGGCCACGCTCGAAGTCATCGGGGATCAGCGGATAGTTGGCCGCCTTGAGCCCATATTGCATCGCCAGGTACAGGCTGGTCGGCGTCTTGCCGCTACGCGACACGCCAACCAGGATCACATCGGCTTCCTCGAGGTTCTTGTGTGACTGCCCGTCATCATGCGCCAGCGAGAAGTTGATGGCCTCGATCCGGTTCTTGTAGGCCTCGGTATCGGCATTCTGGTGGAATCGGCCGATGGCGTGCGTGGACTTCAGTCCCAGCTCCTTCTCCAGCGGCTCGATAAATGTCTGGAACATGTCCAGGATCATGGCCTTGGCCCGGCGCATCGCCTTGTTGGACTCGGCGTTGACCAGCGTGGTGAAGACGATGGGCGGTACACCCTCGTTGTAGAACGCCTCGTTGATCTTGCTGACGGCTACATGTGCCTTTTCAGGCGTGTCGACGAACGGCATGCGCACCTTGCGAAAGCGCATCTCGAACTGGGCCAGGATCGAATGGCTGAACGTCTCGGCGGTGATGCCCGTGCCATCCGACACGATGAAAACCGTACGCACGGCAGGGCGATCAGCAGGAGCCGCCGCGGCCGCTGGCTGGGAGCCGGTCGGGGAGGAAGAGGGCTGGGAAGTCAGGGCCGGCGCAGATTGCGACGCGTCAGGCGCTTCGGGCAAGGACATGTCTGAACAGTTAATTTTGGAGCAGCCGCTGAGCGAAAGTGCGGTGCGGCACGGTAGAATAGCGGCGATCTTTTGGCTAAGCAATTCCGCCAATCCCGGTCGTGCAACGATTTGCAGCCGGATTGTCGACAATGTGCATCGCAGCATCGGAATCGTCCGATGCCACAGGGAATTGCTCAGCCAAGCGATCCGCCGGGGACAGAACGCCAACAACATGCCGGTCGGTGCAAAAGATTTCTTACTTTGTTTTGAGGCTTTTATGACCAACCAGGTAGATAACGGCGCCTACGTGCTGCCGTTCGAAGAACTGCGCATGCAGGACGTGGAGACCGTCGGCGGCAAGAACTCGTCGCTCGGCGAGATGATCTCGCAGCTGGCAGGTGCCGGTGTGCGCGTTCCCGGCGGTTTTGCCACCACCGCGCTGGCATTCCGCGACTTCCTCGAACATAACAACCTGACCGCCCGCATTTCCGAGCGCCTGAAGACGCTCGACGTCGACGACGTGAAGGCGCTGGCCGAGGCCGGCGGCGAGATTCGCAGCTGGGTGGCCATGGCGCCGTTCCAGCCGCGACTCGAAGCGGAAATCCGTGAACACTACGCTCGTGTGTCGGCCCGCGAAGGCGCAGAGGCATCGTTCGCCGTGCGTTCGTCGGCCACCGCCGAGGATCTGCCCGACGCATCGTTCGCAGGCCAGCAGGAGTCCTACCTCAACGTCAGCGGCATCGACGACGTGCTCGACAAGATCAAGCACGTGTTCGCGTCGCTGTACAACGACCGTGCCATTTCCTACCGCGTTCACAAGGGCTTTGCCCATGACGTGGTGGCACTGTCGGCCGGTGTGCAACGCATGGTCCGTTCGGATCTGGCAGCCTCGGGCGTGATGTTCACGATCGATACCGAGTCGGGTTTCCCGGACGTGGTGTTCATCACCTCGAGCTACGGCCTGGGCGAGACGGTCGTGCAGGGCGCCGTGAACCCGGACGAGTTCTACGTCTTCAAGCCGACGCTGCAGGCTGGCAAGTATCCCATCATCCGCCGCTCGATCGGCTCGAAGCTGATCAAGATGGAATTCACCAAGCCGGGCGAAGCCGGCCGCGTGAAGACCGTGGACGTGCCGCCCGAACTGCGCAACCGCTATTCGATCAGCGATGATGATGTGAACGAGCTGGCCCGCTACGCGATGATCATCGAGAAGCACTATGGCCGCCCGATGGATATCGAGTGGGGCAAGGACGGCAAGGACGGCAAGATCTATATCCTCCAGGCACGTCCGGAGACCGTGAAGAGCCAGTCGGCTGGCAAGGCCGAGCAGCGCTTCAAGCTGAAGGGCACCTCGGCAGTGCTGACCAGCGGCCGTGCCATCGGCCAGAAGATCGGCACCGGTCCGGTTCGCGTGATCAACGATCCGTCCGAGATGGAACGCGTGCAGCCGGGCGACGTCCTGGTGGCCGACATGACCGACCCGAACTGGGAGCCGGTGATGAAGCGTGCCGCGGCCATCGTCACGAACCGTGGCGGCCGTACGTGCCACGCCGCGATCATTGCGCGTGAACTGGGTGTGCCGGCAGTGGTCGGTTGCGGCGATGCCACCGACCTGCTGAAAGATGGCACGCTGGTGACGGTGTCGTGCGCCGAGGGCGACGAAGGCCGTATCTACGACGGTCTGCTCGAAACCGAAGTCACCGAGGTCACGCGCGGCGAAATGCCGGAGATCGAGACCAAGATCATGATGAACGTCGGCAATCCGCAACTGGCGTTTGATTTTGCGCAGATTCCGAACCACGGCGTCGGCCTGGCCCGCCTGGAATTCATCATCAACAACAACATCGGCGTTCACCCGAAGGCGATTCTGGACTATCCGCAGGTCGATGCCGACCTGAAGAAGGCCGTGGAATCGGTGGCCCGTGGCCACGCGAGCCCGCGTGCGTTCTACGTGGACAAGCTGGCCGAAGGCATTGCCACGATCGGCGCCGCGTTCTATCCGAAGCCCGTGATCGTGCGCCTGTCCGACTTCAAGTCGAACGAGTACAAGAAGCTGATCGGCGGTTCGCGCTACGAGCCGGACGAAGAAAACCCGATGCTGGGTTTCCGTGGCGCTTCGCGCTACATCGCGGATGACTTCGCCGAGGCGTTCGAGATGGAATGCAAGGCCATGAAGCGCGTGCGCGACGAGATGGGCCTGACCAACGTCGAGATCATGGTGCCGTTCGTACGTACGCTGGGCCAGGCCGAGCGTGTGATCGGACTGCTGGCCAAGCATGGCCTGAAGCGCGGCGAAAACGGCCTGCGCATCATCATGATGTGCGAAGTGCCGTCGAACGCGATCCTGGCCGAGGAATTCCTGCAGTTCTTCGACGGTTTCTCGATCGGCTCGAACGACCTGACGCAGCTGACGCTGGGCCTGGACCGCGATTCGGGCATGGAACTGCTGGCCAAGGACTTCGACGAGCGCGATCCGGCCGTGCGATTCATGCTGCAGCGCGCCATCTCCACGGCGTTGCGCCTGGACAAGTACGTCGGTATTTGCGGCCAGGGCCCTTCGGACCATCCGGACTTTGCGGCATGGCTGGCCAAGGAAGGTATCAAGTCGATCTCGCTGAATCCTGATTCGGTGGTGGAAACCTGGCAGCAACTGGCTTCCTAAGGCATTTCGCGTCACAATAGCGACGTACCCGAACGAACGGCGCCCGGCCTGTCTGGCTGGCGCGCCGTGTGGCACCGGCCCTGCGGTCAGGTGTTCCAACTGCCCCCGCAGACGCCGCAGGCGTTTGGCGGGGGTTTTGTTTTTTCGGGCTGGTGTTTGCTGGCTGGAAAGGAACGGGATGACGTCGTACTACTTTTGGTTTGCCGCATCCGTGGTGCTGGTGATCGCGGAGATGGCTACCGGCACGTTTTATCTGTTGATGGTCGCCTGCGGCGTGACCGCCGGGGGTATTGCGGCGCTGCTCGGTGCCGAGGTGCCCATGCAGACGGTCACGGCGGCGGTGGTCGCCATCGCGGCCATCGCAGGGCTGCGGCGTACGCGTTTCGGCAAGCTGCGTCGCAGCGATGCCGCGTCCAATCCCGACGTGAACCTCGATATCGGACAGGAAGTCGAAGTGTCCGCCTGGGATGCGTTCCGGCGCGCCCGTGTGCCATATCGTGGCGCCGACTGGACGGTGGAGTTGGCGCCGGGCACCGATCCCGCGCCGGGTCGCTACAGGATTGTGGAGATCCGTGGCGCCACGCTCATCGTGTCGCCGCGCTAGACCGGCGCCAACGTACCGCTGTTCTCCGCCTTGTAGTTTTCTCTTTGACGGGAGTCGTACATGCTTGCCTATCAGCTTGGTCTGTTTCCGCTGATTCTGCTTATCGCCGCCATCGTACTAATCGCGAAGTCCATCAAGATCGTGCCGCAGCAGCACGCCTGGGTGCTGGAGCGTCTGGGCCGCTACCATGCGACGCTGACGCCCGGGCTGTCGATTGTGGTGCCGTTTATCGACCGCGTCGCCTACAAGCACATTCTCAAGGAAATTCCGCTTGATGTGCCGAGCCAGGTTTGTATCACCAAGGACAACACGCAGTTGCAGGTCGACGGCGTGCTGTACTTCCAGGTGACCGACCCGATGAAGGCGTCGTACGGATCGAGCAATTTCGTGGTGGCGATCACGCAGCTATCGCAGACCACGCTGCGGTCGGTCATCGGCAAGCTGGAACTGGACAAGACGTTCGAGGAGCGCGAGTTCATCAATCACAGCGTGGTCAATGCGCTGGACGAAGCGGCGGCCAACTGGGGTGTGAAGGTCTTGCGCTACGAGATCAAGGACCTGACGCCTCCGAAGGAGATCCTGCACGCGATGCAGGCGCAGATTACGGCCGAGCGCGAGAAGCGCGCCCTGATCGCCGCATCCGAGGGCAAGCGTCAGGAACAGATCAACCTGGCCTCGGGCGCGCGGGAAGCGGCCATCCAGAAATCCGAGGGCGAAAAACAGGCGGCCATCAACCGGGCCCAGGGCGAGGCCGCCGCGATTCTGGCGGTTGCCGAGGCCAATGCCCAGGCGATCGAGAAGATCGGCCACGCCATTCGCGGCGAGGGCGGGGCAGAGGCGGTCAACCTGAAGGTGGCCGAGGAATATGTGGCGGCCTTCGGCAACCTGGCCAAACAGGGCAATACGCTGATCGTGCCGGGCAATCTGGGTGAAATGAGCTCGATGATTGCCTCGGCGCTGCAGATCGTGAAGGGCCAGAAGGCCGAAAAGGTGCTTTGATCCCAGTGTGAGTCAGCGGAAACAGGAACGGAGGCCGAGGCCTCCGTTTCTTCATTCCTTTTCGCTTTTCATCAGCCGCGCTTTTTCGCGCTGCCAGTCGCGATTCTTTTCGGTCTCGCGCTTGTCGAACTGCTTCTTGCCCTTGCCCAGGCCGATTTCGCACTTGATGCGGCCGCGGGTGTAGTGCAGGTTCAGCGGCACCAGCGTATAGCCGCGCTGCTCGACCTTGCCGATCAGTTTCTTGATTTCGTCGGCCTTGAGCAGCAGCTTGCGGGTCCGCACCGGGTCGGGCGTGACGTGCGTGGAGGCGCTTTGCAGCGGGCTGATATGCGCGCCGATCAGGAACATCTCGGCATTGCGCACCACCACGTAACCTTCCTTGATCTGCACGCGGTTGGCGCGGATCGCCTTGACTTCCCAGCCTTCCAGCACGATCCCGGCCTCGTAGCGCTCTTCGATGAAGTAGTCGAAAAAGGCCTTCTTGTTGTCAGCGATCGTCATGCGGGAGGTGATTTCCTAAATATGGGCCGGAGCGGCCTGGCAGGGCGGCGCCGGTGAGGGTGCGCAGCAACATGGCTGCGGCCGAGCGCACCAGGGCGTGCCGTGTTCGCGGCTGTCGGCTAAAATCCTGATTTTAGCAAACCGCTCCGGCCCGGCCCAGCCCCGAGGCGCCCGCAATCCGTATACATGGCAGACGTCCATAAATCCGTCCTGCTCGGCTTTTCGGCCGAACAGATGTACGACCTGGTCACGCGCGTGGAGGACTATCCCAAGTTCCTGCCATGGTGTGGTGGCGTGGAGGTCTTCGAGCAGACCGACACGCTGCTCGATGCCAAGATCCACATCCACTTCAGCGGCATCAAGCAGTACTTTCATACGCGCAATACCCAGGAACGTCCGACACGTATCGATATGACGTTCGCTGACGGTCCTTTCAAGACCTTCAATGGGTCCTGGCGGTTCACGCCGCTGCGCGCCGATGCCTGCAAGATCGAATTTCACCTTCACTACGAGTTTTCGAGTGTCATTCTCGAAAAAATCATCGGTCCGGCGTTCAGCGTGATCGCCAATACCTTTGTCGATGCCTTTGTCAAACGGGCCGAGGTGGTCTATGCAAAGCAGGGCTGAGGCACCGGCAACCGTGCACGTTTCGGTCTGCTATGCATGCCCCGATGCTGTTTTTCTGAAGGAAATCGCCGTCCCGGCGGGCACGACCATCGTCGCTGCGATCCAGTCCAGCGGGCTGACAGATGCGCACCATGAAGTGGATCCCACGACGATGCGCGTGGGGATCTACGGCAAGCTCAAGACGCTGGATACCGTGGTGCGCGAAGGCGACCGGGTGGAGGTCTACCGGATCCTGACGGCCGATCCGAAGACTGCGCGGCGCAGGCGCGTGCAGAAAACCCGGTCATCCGGGATGCGCGAGGGCCAGAAATGGCTGCGTGGCGGAGGCGGGCAGGGCGCCTGACAGGCGGCGGCCAAACAGCGGCCACCCTGCCTTCGGGGGTATCAGCCTGTCAGCTGCTGCACTGCTGGTTGATCGAATCGTTGGTACGCGCCAGTTCGGCCGAGCGCTCGTCTTCGTTCAGGCGCACCGGGGCGCCGTCCGCACCCGACCGCGACACCCGGACGCCGGCGCTCAGGCCCGTGGCGTAATTCCGCAGTTGCTGGCACCTTTCGTCGCGCGCCAGTTGATCACGTTCCTTGGTGGCGGCTTCCAGATCGGCCTTGATCCGGGCGTCCCGGCGCTCGCGGAATGCCTCGTCGGCGTCCGCAGCCTTGTCGGGCCGGCTCTTGGCGCTGACCGCCTGCATGCGCGGACCACCGGCCGGGCCGGGCTTGGCGTCTGCCTTGGCGTTTTCCGTTTCCAGCGGGCGGTACGCGCCGGCCATGCGGCCCGGAGCGGCCAGGATGGCCCGATCCGGGATGGACGGCGGAGGCGGAACATCGCTATAGACCGTGCGGCCGTTGGCGTCCTTCCATTGCCACTGGGAAAAGGCGGTGCCGGGAATGGCCAGGCTGGCGGTAATCAGCAGGTACAGCGCGGACGATCGTTTCATGGCGAAGGCTTGAACGGGTCGAGCGGGTTGTGTGGGCATCAGACGCCAGTGGGGTTGACTTTCGAAGTGACCCACCCGGCATCGGCCGCTAGTCTACTGAGACTTGTCCGTCGCATGCAAGCGAACGGACCAGGCAACGCCGACCATCAGCAATACGATTGCGGCGATTTCCAGTGGCCTTGGCCAGCGGTGATCGAACACAAACCCGTATGCCAGCGCGAACAGCGTCTCGAAGACGATCATCTGACCGGACAGCGTCAACGGCAATCGGCGGCTCGAAATGTTCCAGAGATTGTTGCCAATAAGCGACGCTCCCAGCGCTACTGCGGCATTGACGGTCCAGTACCACTGCCAGTCCCGGGCGCTGCCCGAGGCCGTCAGCAGGTCGCCGAACACGAGCCAGCCGCCAATCGCCAGCACCAGCGACACCAGGCCGGTGGAAAGCCCATAGAGCGCCGACCACTCGTTGCCGCTGAAGTGCGGATGGCGCTGCAGGTAGCGCGCGTTGTCCACGGCGTAGAGCGTCCAGCAGACCAGCGCCCCGGCCGCACACAGCACGCCGGCAATCTTCTGCCACACGGAGCGGATGGCCGCATCCGCCACGGCCGCGCCATGCGCACCACCACCGCCACCGAAGAGGTCGACGTTGATGCACGCGATCCCGGCCGCCACCACCAGCAGCGGCAGTGCCAGACGGCGCAGCGGCACCGCGCCATGGTCGCGCCGGCCCATCAGCGTGACCGAGATCGGCAGGATGCCGATGATCAGCGACGTGGGGCCCACGCCGGCCAGTTGCACGCCGAACGCCAGCAGCACGTAATACAGCAGGTTGCCGGTAAAGGCCTGCCGCAGCAACGCCACGCAGTCGGCCCGCGTGAGCTTGCGGGCGATGCGGCGCATCAGCGGCAGGGCGGCGATCAGCGCGACCACGCCGTATGCCAGGTATCGGCCAATCGCCAGTTCCCACGGGGAGAATGCCGGCAGCAGCTTGGGCGCGATAAATACCATCCCCCAGAACGCGCCCGCCAGCAGGCCGCACAGTACGCCGATTCCCATGGTCTCCAGATGCCTTGCTTGAAAAAGGTGGCCGAGAATAGCAAACGGCTTGCAACAACGCATCAGCAAATCCTGCATTCCTGTATAATCTGCTTTTGCGCCTAGAGGATTCGCTATGCGTCTTGTCCAGAAAGCACTCACATTCGATGACGTGCTGCTCGTCCCGGCCTATTCGGCCGTCCTGCCCCGGGATGTTTCCCTCCGCACCCGACTGACCCGTTCGATCGAACTCAACATTCCGCTGCTGTCCGCCGCCATGGATACGGTGACGGAAGCGCGCCTTGCCATTGCCATGGCACAGGCCGGCGGTATCGGTATCGTTCACAAGAACCTGAAGCCCGCCGACCAGGCCCGTGAAGTGGCGCGCGTGAAGCGCTACGAATCGGGCGTGCTGCGTGATCCGATCACCATTTCGCCGGACATGAAGGTTCGCGATGTGATCGCGCTGTCGCAGCAGCACGGCATTTCGGGTTTCCCGGTGCTCGAGGGCAAGACCGTAGTTGGCATCATCACGAACCGCGACTTGCGTTTCGAGGAAGAACTGGACGCACCTGTGCGTGCCAAGATGACCCCGCGCGAGAAGCTCGTGACGGTGGCCGAAGGCGCGCCGCTGGACGAAGCCAAGCGCCTGATGAACCGCCACCGCCTGGAGCGTGTGCTGGTGGTCAACGGCGCATTCGAACTGCGCGGCCTGATCACCGTGAAGGATATCCAGAAGGCCGTGGACAACCCGCTGGCCAGCAAGGATGCGCACGGCCAGTTGCGCGTTGGCGCTGCAGTGGGCGTGGGCCCGGATAACGACGAACGCGTGGAACTGCTGGTCAAGGCCGGCGTGGACGTGATCGTGGTGGATACCGCGCACGGCCACAGCCAGGGCGTGCTGGACCGCGTGCGCTGGGTCAAGCAGAACTTCCCGCAAGTGCAGGTGGTGGGCGGCAATATCGCCACCGGCGCTGCCGCGCTGGCACTGGTCGAGCACGGCGCCGATGGCGTCAAGGTCGGTATCGGGCCCGGTTCGATCTGCACGACGCGTATCGTGGCAGGCGTGGGTGTGCCGCAAATCACCGCCGTGTCGAACGTGGCCGAAGCGCTCAAGGGCACGGGTGTGCCGCTGATCGCCGATGGCGGCGTCCGCTATTCGGGTGACGTGGCGAAAGCCCTGGCGGCTGGCGCCCACACCGTGATGATGGGCGGCATGTTCTCGGGTACCGAGGAAGCCCCGGGCGAGGTCTTCCTGTTCCAGGGCCGCTCGTTCAAGAGCTACCGCGGCATGGGTTCGGTTGGCGCGATGAAGGACGGCGCCGCTGACCGCTACTTCCAGGAAGACAACACGGCCAACGTCGACAAGCTGGTGCCGGAAGGCATCGAAGGCCGCGTGGCGTACAAGGGTCCCGTGCAGGCAATCATCCATCAGCTGACGGGCGGTATCCGCGCGTCGATGGGTTATTGCGGCGCCAGCTCGATTCCGCAGTGGCACGAATCGGCCGAGTTCGTGCAGATCACGGCAGCGGGCATGCGCGAATCGCACGTCCACGACGTGCAGATCACCAAGGAAGCGCCGAACTACCATATCGATTGATGTCGATCTGGCCTGCCCTGACGGGCACCACGGCCGCGCCGGTTCTGTCGAGGTTGACGGGGCCTGCGCGGCCGCGCCGCAATAAGGAGCACCCATGAAAGTATTGCTGCGAGCCGTGCTGTTCTTCGACGCGCTGCTCGACTTGCTGCTTGGCCTGCTGCTGCTGATGTCGCCGTTCACCACGCTGTACGCCGCGCTGCAACTGCCGGTGCCGGAGCCGGCCCTGTTCGGGCAGCTGCTTGGCGTGGCAACGCTCGGCATGTCGTGGCTGCTGTTCACAGCCACATTCAATGGACATATGACGGTGCCCGTGGCGCGCGTCGCCGGGTTGATCAACCTGGCCAGCGCAATACTGGTTGCCGCGTGGACGCTGTTCCTGGACATGCCCGTCCAGCCGGCCGGCAAAGTCTGGCTGCTGACGATGGCGGCCATGCTGCTGTTCTTCGCCATCGTGCAGATACCGGCCGCCAAGAAGGTGCGCCTGCGCGAACGGGCGCTGGCCGACCAGGCAAAGGCTGACCGCGATGCGCGTGCGGCCGGTGCCCGCCATCCGAACGACGTAACTGACGTAACAGACGTAGGTGACGTGACCGACGTTGCCGGGAGCGGCATGGGCCGCCCCGCGCGCCCGGCAACTTCCGCCGCGTCCCCCGCATCCCCCGAATACCGGCGCGAGCCGGTCATCACGCCGCCGCCCGGCTATGGCCCGGGCACTGAAGTCATGACCGAACCCGATCCGGACGCACTGCCCACTGCCAATCATGCACGACAAAATCCTCATTCTTGATTTCGGTTCGCAAGTCACGCAGCTGATCGCCCGCCGCGTTCGCGAGGCGCATGTCTATTGCGAAATCCACCCGAACGACGTTACCGACGAATTCGTCCGTGAATTCGCACCGAAGGGCGTGATCCTGTCCGGCAGCCACGCCAGCACCTACGAAGACCACCAGCTGCGTGCGCCGCAGGCCGTTTGGGACCTGGGCGTGCCGGTGCTGGGCATCTGCTACGGCATGCAAACCATGGCCGTGCAACTGGGCGGCAAGGTGGAATGGAGCGATTCGCGCGAGTTCGGCTACGCCGAAGTGCGCGCCCATGGCCACACGAACCTGCTCAAGGGTATCGAGGATTTCAGCACGCCGGAAGGCCACGGCATGCTGAAGGTCTGGATGAGCCACGGCGACAAGGTCACCGCGCTGCCCGACGGCTTCAAGCTGATGGCATCGACGCCGAGCTGCCCGATCGCCGGCATGGCCGACGAGGCGCGCGGCTACTACGGCGTGCAGTTCCATCCCGAAGTCACGCATACGTCGAAGGGCCGCGAGATGCTCGAGCGCTTCGTGCTGCAGATCTGCGGCACCAAGGCCGACTGGGTCATGCACGACCATATCGCCGAGGCCGTGGCAAAGATCCGCGAGCAGGTGGGCGATGAAGAGGTGATCCTGGGGCTGTCCGGTGGCGTCGATTCGTCTGTGGCCGCCGCGCTGATCCATCGCGCCATCGGTGACCAGCTGACCTGCGTGTTTGTCGACCACGGCCTGCTGCGCCTGGACGAAGGCAAGATGGTGATGGACATGTTCGCGGGCCGTCTGCACGCGAAGGTGGTCCACGTGGATGCTTCCGAGCAGTTCCTGGGCCATCTGGCCGGCGTGACCGACCCGGAGCAGAAGCGCAAGATCATCGGCCGCGAGTTCGTGGAAGTGTTCCAGGCCGAAGCGAAGAAGCTGAGCAACGCCAAGTGGCTGGCACAGGGCACGATCTACCCGGACGTGGTGGAATCGGGCGGGACCAAGACCAAGAAGGCGACCACCATCAAGAGCCACCACAACGTGGGCGGCCTGCCGGAGACGCTGGGCCTGAAGTTGCTGGAGCCGCTGCGCGACCTGTTCAAGGACGAAGTGCGCGAGCTGGGCGTGGCGCTGGGCCTGCCGCCGGAGATGGTCTACCGCCATCCGTTCCCGGGCCCCGGCCTGGGCGTGCGGATCCTGGGCGAAGTCAAGCGCGATTACGCGGATCTGCTGCGCCGCGCCGACGCGATCTTCATCGAGGAACTGCGCAAGACCATCGCCACGGAGCAGGACGCCGCCGCTGGCCTGTGCGAGCCGCACCAGGTGGGCAAGAGCTGGTACGACCTGACCAGCCAGGCCTTTGCCGTGTTCCTGCCGGTGAAGTCGGTGGGCGTGATGGGCGATGGCCGCACGTATGACTACGTGGTGGCGCTGCGCGCCGTGCAGACCACGGACTTCATGACCGCGCACTGGGCGCACCTGCCGTACGCGCTGCTAGGCCGCTGCTCGAACCGCATCATCAACGAGGTACGCGGGCTGAACCGCGTGGTGTACGACGTATCGGGCAAGCCGCCTGCAACGATCGAGTGGGAATAATCCGGGGATGCAGGCCATCCGGCGCGTAGCGCGGCCGGGTGCGCCGGTTCCTGTCTCCGGTCGGGCGGATACCTGCTGGTTTCCGCCCCGCTGACCTGCCTCACACCCCGCCTCACACCCCCTCACGCGGCTTCCAAACCGCCACGGCTCGCTTACATCGCAGCCGACCGCTCCTCGATCCGTGCGATCTCCAGACGATTTCCCCCCAGGGCCTTGGCCCGGTACAACGCGTGGTCCGCAGCGACTAGTGCGTCGCTGAGCACGGGTGTTTCGTTCTCGAACTGTGCCAGGCCGATGCTGACGGTAGCCGGGATGCTCATGCCCCCGCTCCGGCCGGCAATATTCTCGGCAAACTGTGCCGCCACGGTTTCGCCCAGCAGCCTGGCGCGGTGCGCCTCGGCGCCATATAGCAATGCTGCGAATTCCTCGCCACCAATGCGCGCGAGGAGGACGTCCGGCCCCATCACGCCGCGGGCGATCTCCGCAAACGATTTCAGTACCTCGTCGCCGGCCTGATGGCCGTAGCGGTCGTTGATGGCCTTGAACTGATCCAGGTCGAAGGCCAGTACGGCTATCGGCCTGCGCAGGTCTTCGGCAGCCAGAATGTGTTTGCCCTGTTCGAAAAACCAGCGGCGATTGCCGAGTCGGGTCAGGTAATCGGTTTGGGATTCCTTAAGCAACAAGGTGTGGCTGTCTTCGCGGATCAGCTTCAGGATCGTCATGGGCAGGATCACCGAGTACAAGACGCCTTCGTACATAGTGATCTTGCTGGCGATGGCCTGCATGGCAGGCCCGTACGCCGACACGAGCCAGGGCAGTGCAAAGCACCGCCCGGCATAAAGCAGGGCATGGATGCCCGCTACCGCCACGATAATGTGTCGCGCGAAGAACGGCTTCATTGCCTCACAGCGCAGCATTTCTCGCGCCGTCATGGCGCTGATGATGGCAATCGGCAACGCGCTGCCGTAGTTCCACATCGCGTCCATCCATCGTGTGCCTGAAACGGCCCATATCCCCGCCATGACAATCAGCACGATGCCGAAAGTGATGCGGTAGCGCCGCCCGTTCAATGCCGCGACGCCGTTGAGAATCAGCAGGTAGCCGCAAAGCATGATCAGGTTGGCGAGTGCGGAGCCAAGCACTCCTGGGGCGGCGCGCCGGAAGAGTACGGCCGTGCAGCCGATGGCGAGCGTGGTGAATCCCGCCGACAGAATGCGCAGGGCCTTGCTGTGCCGAGGGTTGGCCAGATGCTCCCAGAACATCATGCCCGCGCTGGCGAGCAGTGTTCCAATTGCCAGAAGATAAAGGGTAAGGAGATCGACGTACATCCAGATGTAAAGACATTGCGCCGATGCTGGGCGCCGGCTGTCGAATTCTACGTTGGAATTACGGCAGGCCGTGGATGGTTCCGAAGGTCTCCGGACGGAGTTTCGACGTTTTCTGCGTTTGGGGCGGTCAGGATGCGGCGGCGCCCTCAGCCCGGCAGATCGAGATCGCCGAACCGGTAGATCCGTCCGCCACGCATGACAAAGTCCACCTGGGCCGTGACGGCGATGTCTGCCAGAGGGTCGCCAGGCATCGCCACGATATCGGCCTGACGTCCGGCTTTCAGTGCCCCGATGTCCGTCCGCTGCAGCAACGCGGCTGCCACGCTGGTGCCAGCGCGCAGCGCCCGGGCTGGTGTCAGGCCGGCTGCCACCATGGCCTGGAATTCCAGAATGCCGCGCGAGAACGGGAACATGCCGCAGTCGGTGCCCAGTGCGATATTGGCGTGGCTGTCAGCCATGCGGCGCTGGGACCGCTCGATCTCGGGCAGATCGCGCGTGAACTTCCAGACCGCCTGCGACGGCAGTGTGTTGGCGGCCAGCATGGCCTTGTCTTCCAGCGTCATCTGCATGGTCGGCACCAGGAACGCGCCCGAGGCCTCGGCCATCGAAATGCCCTCATCGTCGATCAGATAGCAATGCTCCAGGCTGCGTGCGCCGGCGCGCAGGGCCTGCTTGCAGCCTTCGGCGGCGCCCGTATGTACCGAAACCGGAATGCCAAGCTGGTGGGCCGCCGCCGCCGCGGCCTCCATTTCTTCCTCGAACCACGTGACGCGTGCCGGGTCGTCGCCAAAGCTCATGTAGCCGCCGGTGTTCATGGTCTTGATCCAGTCGGCGCCATGCGCTGCCTGGCAACGCACCTGCTTGCGGATTTCCGCTGGCGAATCGGCCGTTTTCGACAGCCCCAGATGACAGCGGCAGGGCAGCGCGCCCTGCATGTCGGCATGGCCGCCCGATCCACTGATCATATGCGGCGCCACGAACAGGCGGGGCCCAGCCAGGCGCCCCGCGTTGATGGCGTTACGCAGTTCAAGGCCCGGCCAGTCATCGTCGAACGTGCCCAGGTCGCGCAGGGTGGTGAAGCCATGGCGCATGTATTCGCGGGCCAGGCTCAGGCCGGCCAGCGCCTTGCCGGCGCTGGACTGCAGGATCTGCTGCTTCAGGTTCATGCCGTCCAGAAACAGGTGGACATGCGTGTCGATAAACCCCGGCGCGACCGTGCGATGGGACAGGTCGATCACGCGGGCACCGCGCGGCCGCGCGACTGATGGGCCGATGGCGGCAATCGTGTCGTGTTCGATCAGGATTTCGGCGGGCCCCTGCAAGGTGTCGCCGAGGCCGTCGAACAGGTTGCCGCAAATGAGAACGATGGATGCAGACATGGAACTGGCCTCCTTGTTGAAGACACAAAATCCGAAGATGCAGCATTGAAGCTGCGACAGTGCCGGCCCATCACCGGGCAGGCTGGCCGGGTTTGGCGCGCGGGATGGTCGCCATGATCGAAATGGCCGCCACCACGACCATGCAAAGGTTGAATGTCAGTGCCAGGATGGCCGCTGAACGCACGGCGACCTGGTCTTGGGCACCCTGGAACTGGATCAGGCCTTCCAGCATCGACCCGCCTTCGGGGTGGGTGCGCACCGCAGTGAAGATGGCCGCCGAAATGGCCACGCCGAAGGCGCCGCCCAGCGACGACGCCATCTTGTAGATGCCGGCGCCCGCGCCCGCCTGGTCCTCGGGCAGGGCAGACAGCGGGGCATCGGTGGACGGGGTGGCATAGAACGCCAGGCCGATGCCCTGCAGCGCAAAGCCGATCGTGGCGACGATCCGGTAGTCGGCGAGCGTCAGCTGTGTCATCGCCAGGCAGACCACCGACGCGGCCGTCAGCGCGCAACCCCACAGCATCGGCTTGCGGGCGCCAAAGCGCTGCAACAGCTTTTCGCCCACGCGGATAAACGCAATGATCGTGATGGCAAAGCCGATGGTCAGCACGCCGGCCTGCTGCGCACTCATCTTGCCGCCCAGTTGCGCCAGCTGCATGACCACGATCAAGGTGCCGGCCACACCGTTAAGCATGAAGTTCGAGATCGTCGCGCCGGTGTAGATGCGGCTGCGGAACAGCTTGAAGTCGATGAACGGGTCTGCCGCGCGGCCTTCGTGGCGCAGGAAGATGAAGCCGAAAATGACCACGACGGCTGCCAGCAACAGCGTGTTGACGCTGGTCCAGCCAAACCGGGCACCCTGCGTGACCACCACCTGCAGCGCGATCATCGCGACCATGAATGTGAAGATGCCCTTGCGGTCCACCTTCGCGTCGCGCCGATCCTCGGCCCGGCTTTCCGGCGTGCCCCGGATCATCAACAGGCCGGCCACGGCCGCCACCACCGACAGGAAGAAAATGGCCCGCCAGCCGAACTGCGCCGAGACCATGCCGCCGAAAATGGCGCAGACGCCCGAGCCGCCCCACGAACCGATCGACCAGATGCTGATGGCACGCTGACGTGCCGCACCGGCCCAGTATGTCTTGATCAGCGCCAGGCTCGACGGCATGATGCACGCGGCCGACAGCCCCTGCAGCGCGCGACCGGCCAGCAGGCACGGTATCGCCAGTGCGCCTGCCGGGGCCAGCGCCACCAGCAGCGAGCCCGCGATGCTCAGGCAAAAGCCGAGTTGCAGGATGCGGTAGCGCCCCACGCGGTCGGCAATGCCGCCCATGAAGACGATGAAGATGCCGGAGAACAACGCGGTGATGGCGACGGCGATGTTCATCGTGGTGGGCGACAGGCCAAGCGCGTCACCCATGTCCGGCGCAATGTTCAGCGTGGTCTGGGCAAACAGCCAGAACGTCAGTACGCCCAGGACGATGCCGAACAGCACCCGGTCATTGCCGGCGAAGTTTGGCGGTTGCGCGCGCCTGGATGCTGGCGATGGCCCGGCTTCGGGATTACCTGCGGTACTACCTGTGGCATGGTTCATGTCGTCGATCCCTTGATGGTCGTTGCGTAGTCAACGGTGCGAACCATCGTATTTCCGGGGGAATGCCGAGGCGTTGACGCGGATCATGGGTGCCGGCGCGGCATCGTAGTCCGCTGGAATTGGCGACATCCAGCCGATGGGTTGATGCAGGCCAATGCAGGCAACACGCGTGGACTTGACGATGGCCGGCTCTCAACGTGGCGCCGCCCGATGACCCACTACGACTTCATTGCCGACATCGCCGACGCACGTGTGCGCGCTCGCACTATCGAGGGCCTGACGCGCTTGCGCCGGGCGCTGGCGGACGACATCCCGGCGCGCACGGCCACCGATACGCTGCTGCTGGCAACATGGAATATCCGCGAGTTCGACAGCGGCAAGTACGGCTATCGCTCGGACGAGTCCTATCTCTATATCGCCGAAGTGCTGAGCCGCTTCGACCTGATCGCCATCCAGGAGGTCAGGGATGGCCTGTACCCGCTGCAGCGGCTGCAGCGTATGCTCGGGCCGTGGTGGGGTTATCTGGTGACCGATGTCACACTGGGCAGGTCTGGCAATGCCGAGCGCATGGCCTACCTGTACGACCGCCGCAAGGTGCGCTTCACCGGGCTGGCTGCCGAACTGGTGCTGCCCAGGACGGGCAGGGCGGGGCCGGCGCCGGTACAGCTGGCGCGTTCGCCTTACCTGGCGGGGTTCCAGGCCGGATGGGCATACCTGACGCTTGCCACGGTCCACATCTATTACGGCACTGGCAAGCCCGACGACGCGCGCCGACTGGCGGAGATCACCGCCTTCAGCCAGACCATTGCCAGGGCGGCCGGCAAGTTGTCGGCCGCGCCGCAGCCGGCGCCCGGCGTGAAGGCCGATGCGGGCAACCTGATCCTGCTGGGCGACTTCAACATCTTCAACCGGCACGACGTGACGATGGAAGCGATCACGCGGGCGGGGTTTGTCGTGCCCGAGTCGCTGCAGACCGTGCCTGGATCGAATGTGGACAAGAACCGGCACTACGACCAGATCGCCTATCTGCGGCAACTGTCGCGCATGGCGCCCACTGGCCGTGCCGGCGTGTTTGACGTGTACGAGCACGTGTATCGGCTGGCCGATGCCGACGCTTATGCATCCGAACGCCAGACGCGGCCCGGGCGCAGCTTCAAGGACTGGCGCACCTATCGCATCAGCGACCACCTGCCGATGTGGATCGAGTTCGGTATCGACGATGCGGATGCATGGCTGGCGGGGCTCGGCGGCTAGCCCGAGCAGACCCGGCGGTTCCGGTCTATGCTCTCGCCTGCGACACCGGCAGGCGCCCGCCAGCAGCGCACGTTGGGCCATGCGCCGTCGGAATACGCACATGCCACGACGTTCCACGTTTCTTCCCACGACCATCCAAGGAGCCCCCATGGCCCTCTCGATGTACGACGTATCGATCCCGGTGTTTATCCGGGCCCTGACGAACCTGTCCGCCATCCTCGAAAAAGGCGCCGCCCATGCGCAGGCGCAGGGCATGGACGCGGCCGAACTGATTCAGACGCGTCTGATTGCCGACATGGACGCGCTGCCGGCGCAGGTGCAACGGGCCAGCGATTCGGCCAAGGGCTGCGCGGCACGGCTGGCAGGCATCGAGATTCCGTCGTATCCGGACAACGAGGTCACGTTCCCTGAACTGCAGGAGCGCATCGCCAAGACGGTGGGTTTCCTGAAGTCGATCCGTCCGGAGCAGCTCGAAGGCAGCGAAACGCGCGTGGTGGAACTGAAGCTGCGCGGCGGCCCGGTGACCTTCGATGGCAAGAGCTACACGCTCGGGTTTGCGCTGCCGAACTTCTACTTTCATGTGACCACGGCGTACGATCTGCTGCGCCACAAGGGCGTGCAGATCGGCAAGATGGATTTCCTGGGCGCGCCGCGCTGATCCGGATTGCCATGAAAAAACGGGCCTGCGTGGCCCGTTTTTTTGGTGCGCGCATAGAGCGTTCGACGTTCTGTCTCAGTGCTGCAGGGCACCGGCAGGCATGCCGCCGGTGCGCACGTCGATGCCTGCCGCGCGGTCGAGCCGCCCGCTGACTTCAGTCAGGGCCCAGGCTACCAGCACCACCAGCGCGCCGATCCACGGCGTATGCATCAGGCCAAAATGCTCGACGACCAGGCCGCCCGCCCATGCCGCACCAGCAATGCCCAGGTTGAACGCCGCGATGTTGAGTCCCGACGCCACGTCCACCGCCTGCGGCGTGTGGTGTTCCGCCTGCTTGACCACATAGACCTGCAGCCCCGGCACATTGCCGAAGGCAACGGCGCCCCAGGCCAGTACCGTGGCCAGCACCAGCCAGCGGTGCGGCGCGGTAAAGGTCAGTACGAACAGCACGGCGGCGAGTAGCAGGAATACGATGCGCAGCGCCGCAATCGGGCCGTGGCGGTCGGCCAGGCGGCCGCCCCAGATATTGCCGATGGCGACTGATACGCCGTACACCAGCATGACCAGGCCCACGGCGCCGGCGCTGAATCCCGACACATCCTGCAGGATCGACGCCAGGAACGTGAAAGGGATAAACGATCCGCCGTAGCCGATGGCTGTCTTGGCATAGACCAGCAGCAGGCGTGGTTCGGCGAGCACGCGCGCTTGCTGCAGCAGCGATGCCGGCGCGGCATGGCGAATGGTGGATGGGACGAACAGCAGGCTGCCCACAAACGCGATCACGCCGAGCGCGGAGACCGCCAGGAATGTCTCGCGCCACCCGAAATGCTGGCCGATGAACGTACCCAGCGGCACGCCGGTAACCAGCGCGACCGTCAGGCCGGTAAACATGATGGCAATGGCGCTGGCGGCCTTCTCGCGGGGTACCAGGCTGGTGGCAATGGTCGATCCGATCGAAAAGAACACGCCGTGCGCCAGGCCGGTCAGCACGCGGGCGGCCACCAGCGATTCGTAGCTTGGCGCCTGCCAGGCCAGCAGGTTGCCGGCGGTGAACAGCGCCATCAACGACAGCAGCAGCGCCTTGCGCGGCAGGCGCCCGGTCAGCGCGGTCAGCACCGGGGCACCCACGGCCACGCCCAGCGCATAAAGGCTGACCAGCAGGCCCGCCGACGGCACGCTGATATGCAGGTCGGCGGCGATGGTGGGAATCAGGCCGACAATCACGAATTCGGTGGTTCCGATGGCAAAGGCGCTGATTGTCAGCGCCAGCAGGGCAATGGGCATGGCAAGCTCCGGGATTCAAGGTTGGAGCGCAGTGTGCCAGCGCGTTTGTTGCAGAAAAAGCCGCCGATCCGCAGAAGATATTTGATCTGAAATCAATAAAGTGGCGCCGAACCGGGCCCACGCGGCGATTTACGATGGACTTAGCAGAAACCCTATGTTCTTGATACAATCACCGGTTGCTCGCGCCTCGGCTTTTGCCTAATTTTTGAGCAGGAACTCCCCACGCACTACAACCGTCGCATACGCATGACATACGCCGTCAAGGAAATCTTCTATACGCTGCAGGGCGAGGGCGCCAACGCCGGCCGTGCGGCAGTGTTCTGCCGCTTCTCGGGTTGCAACCTGTGGACCGGCCGCGAGGAAGATCGCGCCCGCGCCGTATGCCAGTTTTGCGATACCGATTTCGTGGGCACCGACGGCACGCGCGGCGGCAAGTACAAGACGGCAGTGGAATTGGCGGCCGTGGTGGCATCGGAATGGCCGCAAGGCGCCGGCGGCACGCCGCTGGTGGTGTGCACGGGCGGCGAGCCGCTGCTGCAGCTTGATGCGCCGTTGATCGCCGCGCTGCACGCGCAAGGCTTCGAGATCGCCATCGAGACCAATGGCACGATCGAAGTGCCCGAGGGCATCGACTGGGTCTGCGTCAGCCCGAAGATGGGTTCGGAACTGGTGGTGAAGAAGGGCGACGAACTCAAGGTGGTGATGCCGCAGGCGGGTCAGGACTTCGCGGCATACGAGCAACTGGATTTCCGCTATTTCCTGGTGCAGGCCATGGATGGCCCGCTGGCCCGGCAGAATACGGCCGCCGCGGTCGACTTCTGCCAGCGTCATCCTCGCTGGCGCCTGTCGCTGCAGACCCACAAGCTGCTGGGCATTCGCTGACACATGAGCAAACAAGTTTCCATCACACGCCGGCTCGAATTCGACGCCGGCCACCGCATCCCGAGCCACGGCGGCCAGTGCCGCAACATCCACGGCCATCGCTATCGGCTGGACCTGACGCTGTCCGGCGAAGTGCTTCGCCAGGAAGGCGCGTCCGACGACGGCATGATCCTGGACTTCGGCGATATCAAGACGCTTGCCAACGAGCACCTGGTGTCGAAATGGGACCATGCGTTCCTGATCTATCGTGGCGACACCGCGCTGCTGAACTTCCTGCAGTCGATGGACAACCACAAGACCGTGGTGATCGACAGCATTCCGACCGTAGAAAACCTGGCGCAGGAAGCATTCGACATCCTGGCCCCGGTGTTCAAGGACTGCTTTGGTCACCATCTGCAGCTGACCAAGCTGGTGCTGTTCGAGACGCCGAACTGTTGGGCTGAAGTCAGCGCGCCGTTCACGCTGCCGGCGCAGGACTGATCCGTCCATGTCCGGTGCGCCCCAGTTCCAGGACGACGCCGCGCGCGACCGCTTCTACATGACGGCGGCGCTGGAAGAGGCGCGTCTGGCCGAGGCGGCCGGCGAGGTGCCGGTGGGCGCCGTGGTGGTGTGGAACGACCAGATCATCGCGCGCGGCCATAACCTGCCGATCCGGTCGGTGGACCCATCGGCCCACGCCGAAATGCAGGCGCTGCGTGCCGCCGCCAAGGTGCTGGGCAACTACCGCATGCCCGAGTGCGAGCTGTACGTGACGCTGGAGCCATGCGCGATGTGCAGCGGCGCCATTCTCCATGCGCGGCTCAAGCACGTGGTGTTTGGCGCCACCGATCCGAAGACGGGCGCGGCCGGCAGCGTCGTTGACCTGTTCGCGCAGGCCACCCTGAACCACCAGACCACGCTGGCGCGCGGTGTGATGGCCGACGAGTGCAGCCAGATGTTGCGCGATTTCTTTGGCGCCCGGCGCCGCGCGCAGAAGGCGGCGCAACTGGCCGCGCGGGCCGGCGAGGCAGGGCCGGCGGACCAAGGGCAGGCCACGCCACCCTCGCCACTCTCGCCATCGGCGGCCGATTAGGCGAAAATTCCTGCTTCCGAGCGTCGTACCGTCAACATCCGAAGCATGAGCCAATCCATCGAAGTCCGACTGATCGCATCTTCCGGCTACCCGCACGACGTGGCCATTGCCGCGCGCGGCTGCGCCTGGCTCAAGCACCACGGGTACCACGTCAACAATCCCGACATCCTTGCGCGCCGCTACCTGCGGTTTGGCGGCACGGACGCCGAACGGCTGGCCGACCTGCATGCCATCGGCACCGGTGCGCCAGGTGAACTGACCTTGGCGGTGCGCGGTGGCTATGGCCTGGCGCGGCTGCTGGCAAGGATCGATTTCGCGCGTATTGCGGAACAGGCCCGCGCCAGCGGCACGCCGATCGTTGGTCACAGCGACTTCACGGCCTTCCAGCTTGCCTACCTGGCAGCCACCGGGGGCGTCACGTTCGCCGGCCCCATGCTGCTGGCCGATTTTGGCGAGGAGCACGTCGATCCGTTCATGTGGACGCACTTCGAGGCCATCCTGCGTGACCCGGCCTACCGGATCGAGGTGGCGGCCCCGCAGGTGGCAGCGGCCGGTACCGTGGAAGGCACGCTGTGGGGTGGCAACCTCGCCATGCTGTGCAGCCTGCTGGGCACGCCCTACATGCCGACGGTGCCGGGCGGCATCCTGTTCCTGGAAGACATCAACGAACCGCCGTACCGCGTGGAGCGCATGCTGCTGCAACTGCTGCAGGCGGGGGTGCTCGGCACGCAGCGCGCCATCGTGATGGGCGACTTTTCCAACTACCGCACCACCGACTACGACAACGGCTACAACATGGACGCCGTGTTCGACTACGTGCGCGAACAGCTCGATATCCCGGTGCTGACCGGCCTGCCGTTCGGCCACTGCCCCCGCAAGATCACGCTGCCCGTGGGCGCCCATGCGCGGCTGGAAGCCAGTGGCGACGGCTTCACCCTGGCCCTGACGGGATACCCGACGCTGTAAGCGCGGCCAGCCGGCGTCGGGCCCGTGGCGAATGGCTGACGAATGCCCCCCGGAAGTGGTAAAATCACCGGTTATTTCCTCATTTTCGCTGCGCCGGGCACGCCAATCGGGTGCGTGCCGTCAGAAACCGGTTGCCAGCAGGTAGCGCCCACGGGGCATACCCACATCCAGACAAGGTTCAGACGTGCTTTCTACCGCAAACATCACCATGCAGTTCGGCCCCAAGCCGTTGTTCGAGAACATCTCGGTCAAGTTCGGCGAGGGCAACCGCTACGGCCTGATTGGCGCGAACG
>Ga0102592_1001308_pt1 | contig 29208 bp, 27 predicted proteins | sample AraplaCol_mMF_r2_FD_76861 | JGI IMG/M metagenome (GOLD analysis project Ga0102592, IMG submission 76861) | Arabidopsis root microbial communities from North Carolina, USA - plate scrape MF_Col_mMF_r2 (SPADES assembly) (version 2) | ecosystem: Host-associated > Plants > Roots > Endosphere...
CGTGGAATTGTCGTTCATGCCTTTCATGTCGAACTCCTAGGTGGGGAGTCCGACCATGAACCCGAGGCGTTTACGCCGGTGTCGGGCCGCTCCTGTTCGGGTTGGTGCTAATGTCCGCTTCCGACCCAAAGCGGTCATATCAGGGATGAGGCGCTATGAGTTCTTTCGTACGAGGCGCATTCGTAATCGCAATATTCGTGACGGCGTCGTGTTCCGGGTCGGGCACGCAGGACCAAACTGGCGATGAAGGCATGGATCTGCCTGCCGTGATCTCGGCCGAGGCGATGCTGTCGCCCTCGGCCAAGTTCGCATCCCAACCCATCGCGCTGAACATACAGGGCGAGTACGCCAACTTCTCGAAGAAGTGCAGTCAGACGAAAGCACTCATTGGACCGGTTGCCTATCCCAGACAGGTGGTCGCGTTCGATGAGCCAGGGCGACGCCGTATTCCGACGAGCATCGAGGGTACCGACAAGGGCTGTCCGCTTCAGCTCGTCAGCATCCAAGTTGAACTTCTCGCGGCGGCTGGGGATTCTCTGGCAGGAGGCGCTGCATTTATCGGGACGCCGGGAAGGAAAGCGCTCCTCCAGTGCTTCAGTTCAGTGAACGCGCCGGGGACCTGCGTCGTAGTGGGACCCCAATCGGCCAAGGCGCGCGAAGCGCGCAAGGCCATGCTGATTGGCGACCTCGTAATCCGTTGGACCGAAGCCGGGGCCCGGCCCGCTCCTGACCGATAGCAATGGGATGGACTCCTCCTCACCACCGCACTCATCGAGTGCCAGACTGAGTTTGCGAGCACAGTCGCGGCTTAGAGGAGCCCACCATGAACGAGCTTATTCGCATCGGCGTCGACTTGGCGAAAAACGTGTTCCAGGTGCATGGCGTGGATCGCCGCGAACGACCCGCCTGGTGCAAGCGGCTGCCGCGCGAGCGCTGGTTGCGGGCCGTGGCGGAAACAGCACCGCCTGGCTGCGAGATCGGCATGGAAAGTTGCAGCGGCGCTCATCACTGGGCGCGGCAACTGCAGGCGCGCGGCTTTCGGGTCAAGCTCATCGCACCGCAGTTCGTGAAGCCCTACGTCAAGAGCAACAAGAACGACGCAAATGACGCGGAAGCTATATGCGAGGCGATGAGCCGGCCCAGCATGCGCTTCGTATCGGTGAAGTCGGTGGAACAACAGGATATCCAGTCTGCACATCGCATCCGTGCAGGTCTTGTTGAACAGCGCACGGCAAAGGCAAATCAGATCCGCGGCCTGGTGGCCGAGTACGGGTTGGTCGCACCGAAGGAACTGTTGTCGCTGCGCCGGGCGATTCCGCGCTGGCTTGAGGATGCCGATAACGGGCTTAGCGATCGCTTCCGACATCTGCTCGACGGGCTGTGGCGAGACATCCGCGCGTTGGATAGCCGCGTCGCTGAACTGGATGCGGACATCGGGGCCATCGCCCAAAACGATCCGGATGCAGTGCGGCTGCAACAGTTGCGCGGCGTCGGTCCGATGATCGCAACGGCCTTGCTGGCTGCAGTGGGTGATGCCCGGCAGTTTGCCAATGGCAGGCAGCTTTCCGCATCGCTGGGCCTGACACCCCGCCAGCATAGTTCTGGCGGAAAGGAGCGCCTGCTGGGCATCAGCAAACGCGGTGATGCCTATCTGCGCTCGTTGCTGGTACATGGTGCGCGCGCCATGCTGCGAACGGCCAAGGGCAAAGAGGATCGACTCAGCCGCTGGATCTGCCGACTGGCTGAGCGCTCGCATCCGAATGTGGCCTGTGTAGCCCTGGCCAACAAGACTGCACGCATGGCCTGGGCCATGCTGCGCAACGGCACCGACTATCAACCGGACCTGGCAGCCGCCTGATACCTGGGAGCCCCAACGATTGCGAACAACCTGCAGATGGCAAACCGGTCGGACCGGCGCCGGCAAAACCCTGAATGTCCTGGTGCGTAAGCACGTGATAGCGATTGGGAGCCGGCGCGCGAATAGCCCATCAAGGCCCAGCATCGCGCGGCGATGCGTTCAGAACGAGGCCGGATATACGTGCGCAGTCGACTCGGGCGCCGGATGCAGGATGCTTGCAGCAGAGGGGGAGTCCATATACGGACACTCAGCCGATCGAAGCGGCCTCGGCGATGCTAACGTCCGCTTCCGACCCAAAGGGGACACTCGACGGCTCGCAACTGACACGAAGCTTACGTTTCTCACCCTAAGGCGGTTTAGCGAGCACAACTGTTCACTAGGTGAAGCGGAGTCTGCTCTGGCGAGGCTCATCTACATGCTGAGTTTTCGCGTGGTGTTGTCCCTCTTCACAGGCAAAGGCGTAGTCTGTCCTTGCACAATGCCGTGCGAGTTGCGGCTTATCCTAGGAGAGCCTCGTGCACCTCCCCGCGCGAGGACATCATGAACATTCGTGTCTACTCAGCGCCTAAGGGCTATGTGCTCGTAGACGCCTTTACGTCCTCACCCAAGACTGTGCCCCCAGCCCAACTGGTGTTTAGAATCTCGGGTGATCGCTTGCCTCTACCAGTCGAACAGATGCTGGAAAGCGCGGTTGCGCAGAGCGGGATGCTTGAGCTTCGCGAAACGTGGGCGAACTATCTTTTTGGCGAGTACCCCGGTTGGGAGCGACACCAACGTCGTGCCCAGGAAGTGGTGGGATGAGTCATGAATTCGACCCCCATTAAGACGCGCCTCCAGATCGTTAGGGTGGTGACGACGCCCAATATCGAGCGTGCTTCTCGCGTTCTGCGGTCGGTAAGGTGATTCGGATGGCGATCAAGAGCAGTAAGCCTTCTAAGCCGCTGATTGCGATGTTTCGTTTCACGTTGGGAACCGACCAGAGCATCGGCCCTAAGGAGCTGCAGACGATCTGGATGCGGGCGTCGCAAAGGGCCGACGTGAGCGTTGGGTGCATGGCGGGTCCAAGAGCAGAGGACAAGCCGACATACTCGCTCTATGCCACGCAGTCGCTTGAGGGGCTTGCCGAGGTAGAGACGCGCCTTCGCCGTCTGCTAGACCAGAGAAACCTTCGCGCTGCGCTGCTCTGCGTGCATGCGGCGCAGTGTTAGGCAAGTGTCATGTTGAGGCGTACCCGGACACAGCTCCCATCATCGCCTCAATGATGATCATGTTTTACGGCCAGCATATGGCTTTGGAGAATCTGCGCTTCTTCGCCAGAGGCGGACAGACACCGGAGTTCTACGATCTGCTCCGTTGGCACGTCCTGGATCTAGCTAAGCTATGGCCGACTTTGCCACTAAGTGACGAAGAGAACCTCGTGCTGGCTGGCAGCAAGGGCAGGCTGCTCTGTGAACTAGCCTATCTACGTAGTCTGGCAGTCTTAGAGAACGGGCCTGGGCTTTCCAACAGAACGCCCTAGTCGTTGGCTAGAGGGCGCCAAATGGCAGGGCCGCAAGACGATCAACCTCTCGCCGCGCCCTCTCTATGACCAACGCGTATGCCCCGATCGCTCCACCAGCAGCGCTGGGAAGTCTCGCGAAGAAGATGCGCGCAGCAATCTTCAATTCGTAAAGATCAGATATCGTCACCGACGCGCACCAAGACGCGCTGGAAGTCTCTCTACGAAGCTCGACGCGGATTTCGCGGTCGCGGTACACGCATGGCGCGCTGTTCCAGACTATCCCGGTAGGAACACCATCCGAATTGAAGTCCCCCCGGTGGTACCGACGTCGCAGTACGCTATTGTCGAACGCGCGGCGGCTGGCATCCAGCAATTGGTTCCGCCACCAGTAGCTGAGGTCGCTTGGAACCTCTTCGCTAAGCGGAAGACCAGTTATTGCAAGATTCCATGAACTCCAATACTGGGACATGTCGGACGCCTCGTTCGCGGCGTATAGCATGGCGGCATCGATCCCTTCGATCACGCCTTGTAGATCTCTGCGCGTTCTCATGTGGCTCCTCTCTCGTTCCGATCGGACGTACGCGGCGCTGCGGCAAGCTGACACGTAGGCGATGCGTCCGCCAGGTTCTCAAGCACGGCGAGGTAGACAGGCGACCAACGTTGTGACTCACCAATTTCTTCTCCTTGTTCCCGTCCGGCCACAACGACGATCGCGCGGCAGGGCCGGCATTGACGAGAATCCGCCCTCCGTAAGCAGGTGAATCAACTCTGGAGTAGTTCGAACCTCCAGCTTGAATCGGATATGCTCTCGGTGAACCTTCACCGTCCTCACGGTAATGCCCAGCGCTTCCGCGACAACGGCGTTTGAGTCGCCATTCGACACATACTGAAGCACTTCGCGCTCTCGCGAACTGAGAGACTCTAAGCGGGCTCTTGCCACCGCGCAGCGCGAAAGCAGGTTGCGGATTCGCGCATCTCTCGCCAGCCCTTGCGACACCGCTTCGATTAGTAGATCTAGTTCCACGGGCTTCGTTAGCAAGTCAACCGCTCCGCTCTTCATGATCTCCACAGCGCATGCTATTTCGACCATGCCGGTGATGTAGATGATGGGAGGTACATGTCCGCGGCGAGCCAATTCAGCCTGAACATCCATGCCGCTTTTGCCCGGCATCATTAGGTCCAGGATGACGCAACCAGCATCACCGGGTTGATACACCTCAAGGAACTCTTCCCCAGAAGAGCTCGGAACTACCGTGTACCCATCTGACCAGAGCGCTCGTGATAGAGCTCTAAGCACATCGGGATCGTCATCAACCAAGTGTACGATTGGGTACATACTCGCTCCCTCACGACTTCGGACTCCGCCGGGTCCCATTGGCGTAGCGCTGGCTTCCCACTCAGTCAACGGTCTTTTATCGGCCAGAGGCGGGCCCATTCGTCCGCATTGCGCTCAGCATGCCCCTGCGCGATGCGCCCGAGCAGACGGCGGGATTCGTCCAAGGTTGCGGCAGCTCCGCGCGGAGACGTCGACTTTCGTCGATCGCGGCTTCGTAGCGCGTGGGGACCGTATGTCGCTCAGGCTCGTCGATGAGACGAGCGATCGTAAGGGTATTCAAGAGTTGGGCCTGATGCGAGCCGCACGGAGGCCCGAGGCAGCAGCGATTTGATCGCCACGGTGCATCAGTAGTCGTACACCTGCGCGCGCGAGCTTGGCGTGAACGCCTCTTGCTAACCGGATAGACGCGGGCGAGGGCTCGTCGATGGAACGAGCGACCGTAGAAGTCTTCAACAGCCTTGTCTGGCGAGCTGCGGAGGCCGAAGCGGCAGCGCGATCTATTCGCTACGGTTCGTCGAGTCTACGCCGTCCGAAACTAGCTGCTTGACGTGCACGGCTCTTGCCCTCACCTCGGACAGACGCTGACGAGCTTTCGCAACGCCCAGTCGCATCTCCAACTGCGTCCTTCTCGAGGTTTCTATCGCGTCGTAGAAACGGCGCACTAGTGGATGGGAAGCTTTCGGATCTAGTCGCCTCGTGCTCATGGTGGCGAGTTCAACAGGGGTAGGCCACGTTATGTATGAGGCCGCTTGCATCTGATCTTTGTGAAGGACATATCGGGCGAGACCGAGAGCGCTCGCTCGCAGGGCGTTTAGCAGAGAAGGCGCGTCACGGGCTTGTCACTCATAGGTTGCGAGGCTGGATGTGCAGGGACGGCTGATGCCTGTCGTTATCCGAGGCGGGAGAGAAGCCGTGCGACTGCTAATTGTTGAAGATGAACTGCCTCTTGCCGAGGTCATGGCGGCAGGTTTAGAGGCGAGCGGTTATCACGTTTGGCATACAGATAATGTCAGCCACGCGATCGCCCTGGCAGACGAGCATCGCTTCGACTGCGTCGTCCTTGATGTTGAGCTAGGACAACAAAGTGGCTGCGAGGTAGCGGATCATCTTGTGGCGATAAAGCTACCGTTCTTCTTTGCCACAGGCGCAGGTGACGGTGCAATCCCCGCTCGGCTTGCCGCCTATTCGGTGCTGGCCAAGCCCTTCACTCTCGCGAAGCTGGTTTTGTTTATAGAGCGTACCGCAACACCACAGTGAAGCCGTCGTACGATTCTCGCATGCCGTCGCATCTCCACTTCGGGGGTCGAGAGCGGACATTAGCAGCCGTCGTGCCCAACGTCCTGCCCGAATGTGCTGTCGTCCAGGAGCGCCCCGCGGTGGAGTGGTAGTAGATGTTCTCGGCCTCTCTCGAATGGCGGCCACGCTGTGAATGGATGAGGCCACAGAAGAACGGCGAGGGACGCCCTCGCCATTCTCGTTAGGCACCCACCTGGTGACCGTTACTGCTTAGGCGGAATGTTGACCTTATCGATCCCATGGAGCAGACCATTGCTCGACCCGATGTCGGCCGAGGTGATCAGCGCTCCATCAATGCTGAGCTGGTCGTCCTTCAGGATGATCGGGGCCGACTGGCCGTTGACGGTCCTGGCAGCGTCCCACTTGCCAACGTCGGCCGTGGTCTTGCGGCCGCTAACAACATGATAGTTCAGCAGCGAGACGAGTTCTTCCTTGTTCTCGGGCTTGAACAGACTTTCCAGCTTGCCAGCCGGAAGCTTTTCAAATGCCGCATCCGTCGGTGCGAACACCGTGAAAGGGCCCGTGCCGCGCAGCGTTTCGGTCATGCCCGCGGCATCAAGTGCCTTGCCAAAAGTCCTGAAGGACCCATTGGCGGCGGCGGTGTCGACGAGATTCTTGTTGTTGGGAATGTTGGTTACGGTGTTCATACAGGATTGCCTCTTATATGATCCGCTGTCTTGCGGATCCAGGGCGGCCGAAGCCAAACCCCGCTGAAGCGGGGCGAGTGGGGCTCAGTGCGGAGGAGGAGTGGAATTGCAGCGCGGCTGAGTGGCCGTTGCGACGTTGCATCGCAGTGCACAAGGATCGTGCGCCATTGAGCGTGAGTTAAGCGGGACCTAAAGGTTCATCGCGGAACGGTGCTCGGTTGGCCACGCGCCGCGGCTGCTCTCGACAACCGGAAAGGCGTAGAGCGCATGTGGCGATGCACCCGCTGCGAAAGTGAGTTTGACGCTGACCAAGCCGAGGCGAATCTCGATGACTTCGGCCTACACTTCATGTGCCCCGGTTTGCGGACGACGAAACCGACTGCGTAGCCTTGGCGAGCAGGATGGATTCCTGGTACTTGAGCAGATCGATGAACCCGAGTGACGGTCAGTCGATGTCCTTGGAATCGCCCCGGCGATAGCGTCGTTCCTGTCAGCTCCAAATTCACTCATGTCCGCCCGGTTGCGGATGCCGACAGGGCAGGGGATTAGGGAGATTTATCGGGGGTAGGGAAGGGCAAGGGTCGGCACTTCCTATCCGAGAAGCCTGCGAGTTGCGCCTGCGGTGCTACTGTCCGCATCCGCCAAAGCGGACATCCAGCGGATAGGGAAATTGCACGCATACGTCGAGAGCGTTCAAGCGGACGCCGTGGTTAACCTAGGCGCTCCCTTCGTCGAAGCCTCGGCCTGCGGTTCGCAGGTCCATACACATCAGTTGCGGACTGTCCGGTACTCCCTGGGGGAGACGCCGGTGTGCTTGCGGAACGCAGTCGAGAACGAAGCGATAGCGCTGTAGCCTACCGCCAAGGCGATGTCGCCGATCAGGAGCGGAGTGCTTTCGAGGAGTTTGCATGCCACTTCCATGCGCATGCGCGTGAGGTATGCGTGTGGGCTCTCACCGGTCGAGCGTTTGAATGCGGTGCAGAAGTGAAACCGGCTGATCCCGATCGTGTTCGCCAGCTCCTGCAAGCTGATGTCCTGGGCCAGGTTCTCGCGCATGTAATTCGCGACTCGTTTGACTTGCCACGGCTCGAGCCCGCGCGATCCGCTGGCGAGCGGCTTTGCCAGCGTCGAATGGGTGCGCAGCAGTTGAATGCAGAGCAGGTCGATCGCCTGCTCAAGAAGGAGCCGGGAGTGCGTTCCGGGGGAATCCGCCTCGTCGGCGATAACCTGCATGATCGTGAAGAGGCGATCATCCTGCGCGTGGATGCAATCGATAAGCTCGAATGCACGCCCCTCCGCCAACGAGTCGGCGCAGTAAACCAGGCGTTGGTGGCCTAAGTAGATGTTGGAGGTTGTGTTAGGAGTGCAACTGAACTCGCCCTCGTAACCGCGTGGCAAGTAGGTGACCGTGTGACTGCGGGCTTCTGCTTCCTTCCTTCGGCCATCGATCATCGAAGCGGCCTTCCCGCTCCCCGCATAGGTTGCGGACAGGACGTGTTCCTGCATGGGCTTGACCACCGCCTCGAAGGCCCCGTGAGCCCAGCGACCGGTGACGCGGGTTTCACCTTTCAAGACGTCATCGAGAACTGCAGGTCGCACCCTCGCGATCCGCGCCACTTCCTCCACAGAACTGTTAAGACTGCTTAATGCCATCGGGGACCTCGGGTCTTCAGGCTGAAGCCGGCCACTACAACAGTCTCCTGCGCCTACCCAATCTGCGTTGGAGTCCTCACTGCAGGCGAAAACTAATGTGTGGCATTGCGATACGCTCGGGGCGAGGTTCCCGCATACCGACGGAATGCCGTCGAGAAAGCCGACAGGGAGTTGTAGCCAATCGCTAAGCCAACATCTCCAATCGATATAGGTGTCGATCTGAGCAGCATGCATGCCGTGCGCATTCGTAGGCGCGTCAGATACTCATACGGCGCAATGCCCGTCGCAGTACGAAAAGCAGTGCAAAAATGGAAACGGCTCTGGTTCACGACATTGGCGAGCTCTTGGAGCGTGATCTCGTCGCCCAAGCGATCCCGCATGTAGGCGGTGACGCGCTTGACCTGCCAAGGCGCGAGTCCGTGGTGCTGTTGTGCGAAGGGGTACGCGAGAGTGGAGTGTCCGCGGAGTAACACGATGCACAAAAGGTCAAGTGCATGTTCAAGAAACATCACCCCGTGTGGGCCGGGCACCTCCACTTCGTCGCGAATAATCCTCATGATGGAGTACAGCCTGGGGTCCGTGCTGCTGACCCTATCCACCAGCTCGAACGTTCGCCCCTCCGCCAATAGGTCGGCAGTCCCCTGCAGGCGTTCGTGCCCTAGGAACACGTTGGATACGTTGGCGGTATTCTCGCTGGTCCACTCGCCACCGTGGCCGCGCGCGACAATATGGACCCCGCCGCAACGGTTGGGTGCGATGACGCGCTTTCCATCGAAGAGGGCTATCGCGTTGCGCATACCCGAATGGACCGCGCAAATGACGTGGTCCTGCATCGGCTGAACTTCCATCTCGTACGCACGATGGGTCCATGCCCCCGTGACGCGTGTCCGGCCGTGCAGGACGGAGTCGAGAACGGGTGGTCCAACTCCTCCCGCGATCCGGGTGACTTCTTCATTCGTCTCGCGAAGTTCGCGCGCGGCCATAGGATAAGACCCTGAACGGAGCCTGCCGAAAACCTACGTGGTCGGCGCATCCGTTAGCCGGCACACCTACGTTATGAGCGGCGCATATCGGGGGTCAATACACTGCAGATGCAAAGGTCTACGAGCGCGAGAGCGTCAAAAATTATGCCAACTGCCTGCGATGCTTGCGCTCGCCTAGCCACGTCCCGCTAGTGCGCATGATCGTAGAGCTGCCCCGGGATCAAGGGTTCCTCGAGGCCTCCGGCCTCCAGCCATATCCGCGTGGATTCATGGGCGCGCACGATGAGGCTTTGGGCAGCCGAGTAGTCGTACGGGGAAGTCGCCAGCGGACATAAACTTGGGACAATACGCAGTTCGATGTGGCTTCCAAGCCAATGTTCGGCGTCCCGGGTGAGTTGCCCCGCGACGAGCTTCGCTACGGCGTGCATGGCCCGGCCGACAGCTCCCCGTGGCACCTGTCTTGGGGCGCAGGTATATCCCGTAGGTAGCACAATCACGCGTTTCGCACCGAGGGCTACCGCGACCGAGATGGGTGCGTTGTTGGCGACCCCTCCATCCACCAGCATGTAGGGACCGATCTTGACCGGCGGAAAGATGCCGGGGATCGCGGTGCTGGCCAAGACAGCATCGACTACCGAACCGCTCGATAGAACCACCTCGCGGCCACTCGTAATGTCCGATGCCACGATGTGGACCGGCATGGTCGCCGCTTCAAGACGTGCGTATCGCAGGTGCCTTTCCAGCAACGAACGCAGCCCCTGCGACTCCACCAGGTACCCTCGGCTTCCAAACAGCCCAGTGACCACGCTGCGCAATTGAATCGGCATGACTTCCCTGCGGCGGACAGAGCACCACAGTTGTTGCAGTTCCTGCACGCCACCAGACGTCGGATTACCGGCGAAGTACGCCGCATTGATCGCACCGGCAGAGGTCCCGACGAGGAACGCGGGGGTTTCATTCCATTCCAGAAGCGCAGAGAGCATTCCCACTTCCACTGCGCCCAGACTGCCGCCGCCCGCAAGCACGAAAGCAGTTGGTGATGGCCGGGCGATATGTGGAGCATCCATGGCTCAGGCCCCGCGTTCTTTGCTGGTTGTGTAAGAGGGCCTCGGACGGCACGCGTACCGCGGCACCGCATACCGCCGCGTCGAGGTGACGCAGCGGCAGCGTGAAATGCTTTACAGACCGTCGTAGACGAGGCGCGTGAAGAATGCCGGGTCGATGAGGAACTGGCCCCACTTGGCATCGAACTGCGAAGAAGGCTTGGCCGCAATCACCGTGTCGCGATCTTTGCCTTGCTTCTTCAACTTGGCCACGTTGTCCCGGATCGTCTGCAGCATCGTCCGATACTCCTCCAAGTCGGCACGGGTCGCGGGCGGGCCATGCCCCGGAATCACGATCGTGCGCGGTCCGGCCATTTTCAGGCTCAGATCCGCTGCGCGAATCATGCCGTCGATGCTGCCGCCGTGCTCGTTGTCGATGAACGGGTAGATGCCATTCCAATACGTATCACCCACGAAGAGGACATCCGCATTCTTGAAGTGGACGTAAAGATCGCCGTCGGTGTGCGCCGGTGGAATTGCGACGACATCAACTTGCTCACCACCGACGGCGTATTGCTTTCGATCCTTTACCAGCACGCGCGGCTGGCCGGAGGGCGTCAACGGCTGGAAGGTGTAGCTCCAGTCGTCCACGCGCTCGATCTGAGCGACGTACTGTGCGGTTCGCGGGTGAGCGACGATCTCCGCGCCGGCGTCGTGCAGCCAGGCATTTCCGTCCGTGTGGTCCCAGTGCCAATGCGTGTTGACGACGTTCGTCACCCGGTCGGGGCTGAGCGAGGCGAGCGCCTTAGCCAGCTTGTCCTTGGAGATCGCGATGCCGGCGTCGACCATGAACTTTTCACCGGGCGCGACCAACACGCCAATATTGCCACCGGATCCGTCCAGCATGGATACGCCGCCACGCAGCGGGGTGATCTTGATGTCCGAGCGTGCCGCCTCGGCGTTGATCTTGATCACGGGGCTGTCCTGGGCGGCAGCGAGTGCGGGCCAGGCGAGGGTCGACGCGATCAATGCGATGCGGATTGCTCTGCCGATTCGGCCGGCCATGTCGTCGAAGTGTGCGCGATACATGTCTGCTCTCCCGGTAGTCAGGAGCGGATGAACGCGAGGAGATCCGCGTTCAGGCGGTCACGGTGAGTGTCGGTCAGCCCGTGTGGCGCACCTTCGTACACCAGCAGCTTATTGTCCTTGATCAGCTTCGTGGACTGGCGAGCCGCAGCCGCGATCGGCACGACCTGGTCTGCGTCGCCATGAACGATCAGGGTCGGAATGTCGAACTTCTTAAGGTCCTCCGTCAGATCGGTTTCTGAGAAGACTTTGATGCATTCGTACGTGCCCTTGTAGCCGCCCATCATGCCCTGCAGCCACCAGAAATCGATGAGGCCCTGGACCGGCTTGGCACCGGGCCGGTTGAACCCATAGAACGGTCCGCTCGGAATATCGATGAAGAACTGCGAGCGATTCTCCAGGAACGCCTTGCGCAACCCGTCGAAGGCCTCGATTGGAGTTCCGAGCGGATTGCCTTCGGTCTTCAACATCAACGGCGGAATGGCCGAAACCAGCACGGCTTTCTTCAGTCGCTTCGTGCCATGGCGACCGATGTAGCGAGCAACTTCGCCGCCGCCGGTGGAGAAGCCGATCATCGTGGCGTCCTTGACGTCCAGATGATCCAGCAACTGTGCGAGGTCGTCGGCGTAGGTATCCATGTCGTTGCCTTCCGATGGCTGCGCGGAACGACCGTGCCCACGACGATCGTGCGCGATCGCGCGGTAGCCATTGGAGGCCATGAAGAACATCTGGGCTTCCCAGCTGTCCGATGACAACGGCCAACCGTGACTAAAGGTAACGACTGGACCGGTGCCCCAGTCCTTGTAGTAGATCTCGGTGCCGTCTTTGGTGGTAAAGGTGCCCATGGTTGCGCTCCGGGGGAGAGGGGTGGGGGGAACAGGCGCGGGTGGGGTGGTCGGCGCGTCCTGGCTGCAGCCCGCGAGCGGGAACTGCAGCGCAAGAGCGCTTAAGCCGCTGCTGACGAGCAGAGCCCGTCGCAGCGGGTCGACCTTTCCATTTGGGGGGAGGGTGGACGAGGTCATAGGTAACTCCAGACTGCGGAAACGTTGATGCGGGAACACCACGCTTCACGGCTTGGGAGGGATGCGGCCTGCCGATCGCTCAGCCGCGCGCGGGATACTTTTGCGCGAGACAACGGAGCACTTCGCAAGCCTGATTCCCTTCGGATGCACGTGGCTTGGTTATGATCGACGAGCTAAGGGGGCGCCTCGGTCAGCAACAAGTCAATGCAATTCCGAGGCGGCGGGAACGCAGTTCGCAACAGCAGGCAAGCCCGACGCAACAGTGCGAAACTCGACGGGCAAGGGACGGAGCCTTCAGCCCGTCGTCTTCGGTGGCATGAGCTCGGCGAATTCCTTCCGCGTAGTTGGCTGGCCGTTGATCATCTCGAACACCTGCTTCGAGCGCCCCAAGGTATCGAGCAAGGAGCGGGGACCCTCGAACGGCCGGCCACCGATATGCCAACCATCGGTGTGCAGCTCTTCGATCAGAACCCACACCACCTCACGAAAGGCTTCAGAGCCTTCGCACTTCACCATTACGTCGGTGATCTGCTTGGCCATGTCGTGCTTCTGCTCGGGCGAAAAGACTCCATCTACAAGTTTGATGTTCACGAACGGCATGATCGGTACTCCGCGAGTGGGGGGCTGCATGCCATCTAGCCATGCCAAGCAAGCAGACGCGCGCCGATGTTGAGGGTCAATACGCCTCAGGGCTCCGCCGGTGTAACCCCGCAACTTTGAAAAGGACCAGCGCAACGATGCGCAAATGCGCGGCCAGCCCTGCGCATAGACTCGGTAGCGAAAGATGAGGCGTGCCGCCCATGACACTTGGCACATGCCCGATTAGCGCGGGCCGCCCATCTCCGTAGTACGGAGGTCACCATGCGCGCTATAGCACCGCCCGCGTCGCTGTTCGGTACCGTGCTCGGCATCATTGGTTTGGGCGCGAGCTGGCGGGCAGCCACATTGCTGTGGAATGCGCCGAGCGCCATTAGCGAATCGCTCATGGCCGCCGGCGCGTTCGTATGGGCGATCCTGACCGTGAGTTACCTGCTCAAATGGTTGCTCCAGCGCGAGGAGGCGCTCGCTGAGCTACACCATCCGATCCAGTGCTGCTACATCTCACTGGTGCCCGCCACGACCACCTTGATGGGCCTGGTGCTCGCACCCCATCACCGCAGCGTTGCAGTCGTGCTCTGGATTGTGGGCACCGTCTGTCAGATCGGCTTTGCAGCATACCGCGCCGGCGGCCTGTGGCGCGGCGGTCTAAAGATCGAGGCGGTGACTCCCATCCTCTTCCTGCCGTCCGTGGCTGCAAATCTCATCAGTTCGATCGTCGCCGGTGTCCTTGGCCTGACCTCGTGGGGCTTGCTGTTCTTCGGAATGGGCTTCTTCAGCTGGATCGTTATCGAGTCCGCGATCGTGCTCAGGTTATGGATTGCAGCGCCGTTGCTGTTGCCATTGAGGCCCGCGTTAGGCATTCACATGGCCCCGCCAGTTGTTGCATCGGTGGCGTACCTGGTCAATACCGACGGACCAGCGGATCTATTCGTTCAGGCCATGTGGGGCTACGGCCTGCTGCAACTGGTGATTCTGACGCGACTGCTGCCGTGGGTCAGCGACCAGCCATTCTCCGCTTCCTACTGGGGATACAGCTTTGGCGTCACCGCTATCTCGACAGGCGCACTGCAGATGGCCGTGCGCGGTGGAAGCGAGGCAATCAGCACGTTTGCACCGGTGGCGTTTGTCGTCAGCAATGCCGCCATCGCGGTGCTGACGGTCGGCACGCTGACACGGATTCTTCAGGGCCGTTTGCTGCCGCCACAAACGACGGCCGAGCCGGAGGTGAGGGAGGCGCCGCCATGACCTGTAACGTCCACGCATCAGTCGCCGGCGCGACTCCACACGATTGTGGAGTGGAGCTGTACGCGGCGGCGAACTCAGGCCGCCTCTTCGTGGTGAGTGCGACGGAATGCGCCAGGCGCCAGCCCCGTCTCACGTTTGAAAACGCGGCTGAAAGCGGCGACCGACTCGTAACCGACTCGTTCTGCCACTTCGGAGATCGAAACGTTGCGCTGCTGCAGCAAGCGCACCGCGCGGTGTACGCGCCAGGCGGTCAAGTACTCAAGCGGGGCCTGGCCCACAACGGATTTGAACCGGGACGCGAACGCCGAGCGGGACATCCCAGCAGTGCGCGCCAAGCCCTCGACAGTCCAGTCGGCCGCAAAGTTGGCGTGCATCGCTTCAAGGCTGAGCGCCAGTTGTCGATCCGAAAGAGCAGCGAGCCAGCCTTGCGCCATTTCGTGGGACTGCGCCGAGTAGGCACGAAGGGCGTGCACGAACAGCAGTTCGAACAATCGGCTCACCACGGCCTCCGAGCCCAACCCGGGGCGTTCCGTCTCCAGGGCCAGCAGCTCAAGCACCGATTGGAAAGCAAGGCTGCGCGACTGGTCGAGCTTCAAGTGGAGAAGCTTGGGAAGAACGCTCAGCAGCGGTCGTACCTCATCGGTGTCCACGTCAAAGAAGCCGCTCACAAAGGTCGTGAGCGCGCCACCACCACCCACCTCGATCCGATTGCCTACGCGCAGCTTTTCGATTTCGACGCAGTCGATCGTTTGCGAGGCCTCGTCATCGAACATCCGGTAAGGATCGGCGTCAAACATGATGAACACGTCGCCACTGCACAGCCGAATGGGCTCGGGTCGCGACGATGTGGTCAGGACGGCCGACCCGCGCACGACCAGCACGAACTTCACCACCGGATCGCCTCGCGAGGCCCAACCCCATGGAGCCGTGGCGTCCAGACGCGTGAACTGCGCCCCGCGAATGTTCATTCCCGCAATTACGTCGGACAGAGGGTCCATGCGTCACCCTTGGACGATCAGGCAAAAAATGCGGACGCTAAGTTCTGGATCGTCCATTCTAGTGACCATAGCATGGACGCTAACGAGGTGAGTCCATGAATAGCGCAATTGAACAGGTAAGGCTACGCAAGGCGAGGTACTGCCGTTCCCTCGACACCAAGCAATGGGAGGCGTTCGCCGCATTGTTCGTGGCGGAGGCAAAGGCGACGGTCTTCGATCCCGAGGGCGGGCTGATCGCGGAGTTCCAGACGGCAGGTGCATTCGTCAACGCTGCCCGGCAGTTCCTGGAAGGTGCGCGATCCATTCACCAGGTGCATAACGACGAACTCGAGCTGGTTTCGGAAAGCGAGATCAACGCGATTTGGTCGATGGAGGACTACATCGTCTTTCCCCTCGCACTAAAGGACGCCCCCATAAGCGTGCATGGGTACGGCCACTACCACGAGCGCTGGGTCCTTAAGGACGGCGCGTGGCTCATCTCCAACCTCGAACTTCGACGCACCATTCTCGAGGTCACTCCTCAATCTACTCAGAAGCAGTCCCCATGAACGACACCCCGATCCGCGTCGGCATCATCGGCGTCCATCCTGATCAGGGGTGGGCAAGCACGGCGCACCTTCCTGCGCTGAAGGCACTCCCGCAGTATCAGGTGCAAGCCGTAAGTCACCACGACGCATCCATTGCAATGGCCGCGGCGGAGAAGTTCGCGGTACCGCTGCATTTCGATTCGAGTCGCGCCCTCGTCGAGCACCCCGAGGTCGACCTCGTGGTTGTCTCGGTCAAGGTCCCGCGCCATCGCGCGTTGATCATGCAAGCGCTGAACGCTGGCAAGGCGGTCTTCTCGGAGTGGCCGCTGGGCGTCGACCTGGCCGAAGCGCAAATGCTGCACGAGGTCGCGACATCAAAAGGACTGGCGTCATCCACCGGCTTGCAGACGCGTTCCGCTCCCGCGTTCGCGTACGCGCGCGATTTGATCGCGTCCGGCTACGTGGGCGAAGTGCTGTCCGCCACCATGATTGGCTCGGGCATCATCTGGGGCGAGTCCATGAGCGAGGGATATGCGTACACCCTAGATCCGCTGAATGGCGCAGCCATGGTGAACGTGCCGTTCGCCCACTCGATCGATGGATTGCTGCACGTCCTCGACGCACGTTTCGAGACGGTCTCCGGCCTGCTCAGCAACGCCCGCCGTGCGGTCCGAATGGCCGAGACGGGCGTGGAGCGCCCGCTGTCCGTTGCCGACCAGATCCAGGTCGTAGGGCGCTTGAACAACGGTGCGAACGTCACGGCGCACTTCCGCGGTGGCCTGTCGCGAGGAACCAACTTTCATGTCGAGATCAACGGCACCCAAGGCGATTTGGTGATCACCAGTCCGGTCGGCTATGTCGGCATCGGGGGCACCCGTCTGATGGGTGCGCGCCTGGACGAGGTGCTGCACGAGCTTGAAATCCCGAACGACTACGACCGCTACGGCGAAGTGGGCATGCCGGCGCAGAGCATTGCCATTGGCTACGCGCGGCTGGCCTCCGATCTGCGCGAGGGCACCCGCCTAAGTCCGACGTTTGCGGACGCTGTCGAGTTGCACCGGCTGATCAGCGCGATCGAACACAGCGAAGGTGCGCAGCAGCGCCTTTAATCGGCGTTGTCGCACGACACACTATCGAGCTCTGAATATGAAAGCGATTGCGATGTCATCCCCCGGCGGCATTGAAGTGCTGGGCCTGATCGACGCGGCGGAACCGCGAGCCGCCATGGGGCAAGTCCTCGTGGAAGTCGCGGCCGCGGGCGTGAACTTCATGGACACCGGTGTGCGACGCGGGCAGTTCTGGACCGAGGTGCCCAACCCCAAGGTCCTGGGGGTCGAGGGTGCGGGCCGGATCCTGGAAATTGGACCCGGCGTCGACGACCTGCAGCCCGGTCAGCGGGTCGCATGGGTATACGGCCCCGGTAGCTATGCTGAACGCCTAGCTATTCCCGCGAGCGCAGTCGTCCCGGTTCCCGATGGCATCGATGACCGCACGGCCGCGTCACTGATGATGCAAGGCATCACCGCCAGCCACTTCGCGACCGAGTTTTACCCGATACAGCCTGGCGACATCGCGCTTGTGCATGCCGCTGCTGGCGGCGTGGGTCTGTTGTTGACCCAGATCATCAAGTTGCGTGGCGGCCGCGTAATCGGAAGGGTATCGCACCGGGACAAGGTCGCGACGGCCCACGCCGCCGGCGCCGATCATGTGATCGTGGATGCTGAAGGCACGTTCGCCGAAGAGGTCCTACGACTGACCCAGGGTGAAGGCGTCGACGTGGTCTATGACGGCTCGGGGCCAGCAACGTTCGAGGGCTCGGTGGCGTCATTACGCCGCAATGGCACGTTCTGCTGGTTTGGCCCGGTACTGGGTGCGCCTGCCGCGTTCGAACTCACGAGCCTGCCGCGCAGCATCAAGATCGGCTACGCCGTCTTCTTCGATCACGTGCCCACGCCAGAGCTACTTCGCGAACATGCGACGCAGCTGTTCGACTGGGTCTTGGACGGGAAGCTGAGTGTGTCTATTGGTGCCACGTACCCGCTCGCCGCGGCAGCGCAAGCCCACCTCGATATCGAGGGTCGCCGCACCACTGGAAAGTTGCTCTTGATGCCCGCAACCGATCGCTCGGACGCGAGGGCCTGATTGCAGCGACGCGAGTCTCGGAACGCCTAGCCGCAAGCCCGGCTCGCCCACGGCAAACCTTCTATGTAGGAGATCGTCATGAACACCATCATTCCGTCTTCCATGCTCGCATCCGTGCAGGTCGAAGGCGAGGCGCTGCAAGTCCGCCCAGTCGCGGCCCCGATCCTGGAGGCAGGACAGGTATTGGTCCGGGTCCAGGCCGTCGGGCTCAATCCCCTCGACACCAAGATCCGCGCTGGCAAGGCTGCGCATGCGCAACATCCGCTGCCGGCCATCCTGGGCATCGATATGGCAGGCGTCGTCGTAGCCGTCGGCTCAGGCGTAGAGGGATTCGCCGCTGACGACGAGGTCTTTGGCATGACCGGCGGCGTGGGCGGCGTGCAAGGCGCACTCGCGCAGTTCGCAGCCGTGGATCCTGCCTTGCTCGCGCATCGGCCCAAGTCACTTGCAGCACGGGAGGCGGCAGCGCTTCCCCTGGTGTTCATCACGGCCTGGGAAGGGCTGGTCGACCGCGCCCGTGTTGCCCCGGGCAAAACCGTGCTTATTCATGGTGGCGCAGGCGGCATCGGGCACGTGGCGATCCAGATTGCCAAAGCGCACGGTGCGACTGTGTTTGCGACGGCGAACGCCGCGCAGCGGGCGTATGTCGAAAGCCTGGGCGCCACGTTCATCGATTACCAGCAGGAGTCGGTGGAGCAATACGTTGCCCGGTGCACCGACGGCGAAGGCTTCGACATCATCTTCGACACCGTGGGTGGTGCGACCCTCGACAACTCCTTCAAGGCGACACGCCGCTACCACGGCCACGTCGTCAGTGCGCTGGGGTGGGGTACGCACTCCATCGCGCCGCTGTCATTCCGTGGTGCGACGTACTCCGGCGTCTTTACCTTGATGCCATTGCTGAGCGGGCGCGATCGAGCACATCACGGCGAGATCATGCGCGAGGCGGCCCGCCTGGCCGACGCCGGCCAGCTGCATCCTCGTGTCGACCCCAATCGCTTTAACCTGAATACCGCCGAAGAGGCTTACCAGTACGTCGAATCTGGCGACACGGCCGGCAAAGTCGTGGTCGAGGTGGAGTAGGGGCCATTGGCACACCGAATGTCACCCGGCTTCCACACATGCAGGTGGCGACCGACACAGTCGCCACCTGGGCTCACGCGGATTACGCCTCCGAGATCTTGACAAACCCTTGCTGCACGAGCTCCGTCGTTCTTGCCATTGCGTCGGTGTTGATCTGGATGCCCTTCAGCGTGTCCGCGTTTGTCCAGCCGTGTGCCTGCGCCGTGGCACCGCACAGCTCGATCTGTATGCCGCGATTCATCAGGCTAGCCAATAACGCCTTATACGGGTTACCGGTATCGATGTTTCGATCGCTGTTGTAAGACTGGTCGCGCAGGGTGACGTGACCTGCGTTCGTGTGGAAGACGGCAACCACCTGTGCGGTGGCGTTCCATGCGTCAACATCATCCATGAGCAATTTGAGGTGGAAGAGCGCTGCGGGAAGGTCCCCCTCAAAGGAGAGGGATGCGATGCTGAAGACGTTCTTCACCTCCGCCAGTTTGACGGGGATGTCGATCCGAAGTTCGTTGGTTTCCATGGTCAGGCTCCGGAAGAGGATGAACCCAACGGCCGTGCCCACGCGCACAGACGGAATCACGGAGTGGGTTAGTGCAGGAGGCTCCTGCCGTCACGACGAGTCAATGCCGCAGCATGGCCCCAATGCATGGTTCAGCAATCGCAAGAAAGCACCGCGCAATGCTGCGCAATCGGACGTGACCTGGCGCTACATCATGAGCTGACGGGAGATCGTCAGGCGCCGCCAGGTCATCAGTTAAACGCTATAGAGGCCATCAAGATGTTCACCACCCGATTCGGCTTTCAGTCGACGGCCGCGCAGGTACTGGAAGCTATAGATCTTTCGGGCAAGCGCGCCATTGTGACGGGCGCCTCGTCTGGAATTGGAATAGAGACGGCACGGGCACTTGCCGGCGCCGGTGCTGAGGTCACGCTCGCGGTGCGCGACGTCGAGGCAGGGCACCGCGTCGCGGCGCAGATACGCGAGGCAATTGGCGACGCGCGGCTGCAAGTGCGCCGGCTGGATCTATCCGATCTCAACACGGTTCGCGCGTTCACCGACGGGTGGACGGGGCCTGTGCACGTCCTGGTGAACAACGCCGGCATCATGGCCACACCGACACTCTTGCGCGGTGCCGGCGGTTGGGAAGGGCAGATGGCAACCAACTATCTGGGCCACTTTGCCCTAACGCTGGGTTTGGAGGCGTTCTTGGCTGAGGCGGGCGCCGCGCGCGTCGTGTGCCTCAGCTCGAGCGCGCACTTGCTGGCGCCCGTGATCTTCGACGACCCGCACTTCAACTTCGTCCGATACGACCCGTTCACGGCCTACGGTCAATCAAAGACCGCATGCGCGTTGCTGGCGGTCGGAATCACGCATCTGTGGCGCGAAAAATACGGGATCACGGCCAACGCCGTGAACCCAGGGGCGATCGCCACCAATCTGCAGAAGCACACGGGCGGACTAAAGACGCCGGAGAACCGCCGAAAGACCGTCGAGCAAGGGGCCGCCACCACGGCTCTTCTAGCGGGATCGCCGCTGCTCAACGAGACCAGTGGGCGCTACTTCGAGGACTGTAACGAGGCTCAACTTGTCCAGGCAAGGCCCGACGACTTCCGCGGAGTGGCCCCGTACGCACTTGATGCCGATAACGCTGCGAGACTCTGGCAGCTGGGATCGCGCGTGCTCGCAGGAGGCTGACGCGCGCCCGAAGTATCTGCCGGCGCTGGCGTGCCACTGGTATTCACATGCATCTGTGCGCCAACCGGGCCACCGGTCACGGTACGGTAGTGCGTCGATCCCGCCGGTCGCTCAGCTCCAACCGCCGATGCGGGCAGAGCTGGGGATTAGGCCTGTTTATCGGAGGTATGGGAGGGGCGCCCGACCATCCCCTGGTCGTGCCACCTCATCATTGGCGGTGGAATGCGATCCATAGGCCGAGCCGGCAAGCTCTCTTGGCACGCCGCAGGACGGCGTCGAACTGGGGCGTCACTCCATGCATACAGATCACAGCGACTACTTCAAGTTCACCTCGAAGGCCCGGTTGAACAAGTCCGTCAACGCGCTTATCGGCATCATCGAAGGCATTACGATCGACGGGCATATCAACAGCCTTGAGCTCGACTACCTCAAACTGTGGTTGACCGAGCATGAAGAGGTGCGAAAGCAGCACCCCTTCAACGAGCTCGTTCCCGTCGTCGCCGCCGCCGTGGCCGATGGCGTCCTGACCGAGGACGAACGCGCCGACATCCTGTGGCTGTGTGAACGCCTGCGCTCTACCGAGTACTACGACCGCATTACCGCAGACCTGCAGCGGTTGCACGCCATCATGGGCGGCATCGTAGCCGACACCCGTATTTCCGTGGAAGAGCTTCGTGCCCTGTCGGACTGGATGGCAGAACACGAGCACCTCAAGACATGCTGGCCGTTCGACGAGGTCGGCAGCCTCATCACGGGCGTGCTCGCCGACAAGCAGATCGACGAGAAGGAGCACGCAATGCTCCACGCCTTCTTCGCTGAGTTCACGGCGTTGCTTGACGGCCGCACGATCATCCGCGCCCCCTTGTCGGAAGGGCAGGAGATCGTTGGCTTATGCGCAGTCGACCCGGAAATCAGCTTCCTAGACAAGGGTTTCTGCTTTACAGGCGCGTCGTCACGCTTCACCCGCGCCGAGTTTGAACAAGTGGTCGAAAGGCTGGGCGGCTCAGCCCATTCGTCGCCGTCGAAGAAGGTCCACTACCTAGTCATCGGCGCGGAAGGCAATCCGTGCTGGGCGTTTGCGTGCTACGGGCGCAAGGTCGAGAAGGCCATTGAGCTGCGTAAAGCAGGGTCACGGGTTGTAATCGTCCACGAGCTCGATTTTCACGATGCATTGGCGGATCACGGGAGCTAGTCGACGTCGTTTCCCAATAGTTGTCGCGCGTAGTTACCGCCAACGCCGATGGCGCCGACTCTTGGTCGAAGGCGCGCTTGTGGTTGCGCCCTTGCAAGTGGCGCAGATTCGACCGTAGCCGCCGGCGCCGTCACGCAACGCCTGATCGAAGAAAGCGGAGTGCTCTTGGATGTTGCCGCAGCGCGAGCAGGCCTTCAGTTCCTTGCTGGCCAGGCCGGCGGCTTGTGCCTGCACGTGGTCGACCGCCGCTGACGCAGGCTTCCCGATCGCCAGCTCCACCAGCTGGTAGAGGCGCTCGGACATCGTCGCTACAGGGTCTGCGCCCAGATTGAAGCGGTTGATGCGCAGGAACCGGTAGCCGTAGCTCTCCAGCGTCAACTGGCGTTCGACGTCGGCTTCGTGCAAGTAGCGCTCATGGTTGCCGACGTGGACGTGCTTGCCTTGGGTGAAATGCTCCCGGAAGCCGTCGTACTCGATCACGATCTGCACCGGCCCCTTCGGCGACTGGTACGTCACGAGGAAGTCAACGCGCCACGCCGGATGCTCATAGGTCGGATCCAGCTGCTTGAGGTAGGGACCGACCTCGAACTGGGCGAAGACCTCGATGTTGTCCTGGTTCGCCTGATAGAAAGGCGTGTGCTGGAACCACTCCAGTACCTTCGCTTCCATGGGGCTGGACTGGTCAGTGTCCTCCACGGACGGCAAGCGCTTGGCATTCTCCAGAACGTTGACGTAGTGGTTCAGCGCCTGGCCGATGGATCCGCGGAACTCGCTGATCGGCTTGGAGTGCACGATCCAGATCATCTCCTGCGCGCGGCTAAAGCCGACGTTGAGGCGCTGCACCTTCAGCTTTTCCTCCACGGCCTGCTGGGCGTCATCCAGCGCGACCGGGAAGATGTAGTTCAGCGCGTCGTGCTCGCGGGTGGCGACCATCGAGTAGAAGATGATGTTGCGCTCTTCACCTTGGCAGGAGTCGAAGGTCATCACCTTCAGCCGCAGCTTGTCCTCGAACTCGCGCCCGCGCTGGTGGCCAAACAGGAGCTTGGACAGGTACGTCTGCTGCTCGCGGAATGGCGTGATCACGCCGACCGTTGGCGGCGACTCTTCGTCCAGCAGCTCGATCAACTGTTCGAGGATGAACTCGGCTTCGGCCTCATTGATCGCGCGCGTGGTCTTCTTGCCAGTGGTATCGACCAGATCGAACTGGATCACGTCGTCGACCGGCACGCCGCGGATCTTGATGGCCTGCAACTGGTGTCCGTAGAACGTGCCGGACGAGTAGCCGATGAGCTCCTGGTAGGAGCGGAAGTGCTTGCGCAGCATTACCGAGTAGGACGCGCACAGCGAACAAAAGTCCAGGATGGACTTCTTGACGTCGAACATGGCCAGGCGCTGCAGGACAGCCGCGTCCTCGCTGACGTTGCGACGGAAGAAGTTCTCCAGGTTGGAGCGGTACTTCTGGTTGAGCTCGATGCTGGCGTTGGCCGCTTTGACGTTCGAGAACTGCTTGTCGTCGCCAAGCACCACGACCTTCTTGGCGCGCAGCAGCGCCGGCAGGGCCTGCGCCACCGAGACCTGCGAGGCCTCGTCGATGATCACCACGTCGAACATCTCTGGTGCCAGCGGCATGAACTCGCCGAACTCGCGGATGCTGGCGATGATGACCGGGAAGCTCTCGCGCACCTGGTCGAATTTGTCTTCAGGGAACTTCTGCCGGTTGGAGATGACGCCAGCGAGCGCGCGGGCGTCGGACCGGTAGTTGTCCATGAAGTGGATGAGGCGGTCATCCACGTGGGAGTTCATCACCGACGTGTTGAGCCGCTCCAGCTGCGACTTGGTTCCGACGTAGTCGATCTGCGGCGCGTCGACGAATGCCTGGCGCGTGCGCAGCCACTCGGTCAGGAAGCGAGCCGTCAGCGGCCACAGGCGCGCATCGTCCTTGGGCTGGGCGAGGAGGGTGTCGAGGATCGCTGGGTCCATGCGGCGCAGCAGCGCCATCACATGCGCGGCGCCGGCGGCAGCCGGCGGCGGAACGGCGCCCTGCGACAACAGGCGGTAGGCGCTGGCCAGCTCGCCACCGATGCCGAGGCTCTCCAGCTTGAGGCGCAACGCGTTGCCGGCGGCGACAATGCCCTGCAGGCGCCCGACGTTGTCCTTCATGGTGAGCGGGCGCGTCGTCGGCAGTTGGTTGAGCTGGCGCTCCAGCTCGCGCACCTGGCCGCCTCGGAACAGGTAGCCGAACACGGGCATGCGCAGCTGGTCGTAGGCCAGCACCAGCGAGCTGATCTGGCGGATCTGGCCGGCATCCAGCGCCTCGAAGAGGTCCCAATTCATGGGGTGCGTGGGCGCGAATTCGGCCAGAGTCGCGTCGCGGCGCACGCGGTCCCACAGCGATGCTGGGGTGAAGTCACCTTCGGCGAAGACGCCTTCGAGGTAGGTCTGCAGGGCGTCGAGGTGCGGCGCGGCCGCCTCGAGCTCGGGCAGGTACTTGGCATCCGTGCAACGGTGCAGGACGTCCATGACGCCGGGCGCAAGCTCGGTCAAGCGCTGCTCGTCGACGTGCATGGCTTGCACGGTGGCGAGGTGCACGCCGCCGAGCGTCTTCACGGTCTTTTCGATCTGCCCCTTGAGCGAGGATGCGATTCCCTCACGCTCGCTCTCCAGGCGCGGCCGGTTGGCGCGCATGGCACGGGCGTAGGCGCCAACCTGCGTGACCGCCTGGTTGGACGTCAGGCGCTTGAAGTTGGCGGCCTGCTGACCGAGCCGGAGGATCGGATTGGGAAAGTCCCGGTCGTGGCGCACGCGCGACATGGCTTCGTTGAGCTTGTCCCAGACCACGTCCAGCGCTTCGGTCTTGTCAGACAAGATCAGGCACGAGCGCTTGGTGAAGGCGCAGTCGGCGGCGATCGCGGTGATCGTGTGGCTCTTGCCGGTGCCGGGCGGGCCGCTGACGACGATGATCTTGCCGTTGGGGTCCCGGGTGGCGAGCAGGACCTTGCGCTGCTCCTCGTTCATGGGGATCGGCGAGTCGAAGACGACGCGCTCGACCATCGACAGGCCTTCCCAGGCGGCTTCGACGGAGGAGGCGATCGACACCGGGTTTTTCATCAGCACGCCGCCGACGATGCCCTCGAATAGGTCGACCACAGCCGAGCCGCCGCGCTTGAGCGCGTCCAGAATCTCCTCGTAGTCGTTGAGCAGCGCTTCGTCCGAGCGCTCGTACGCGGCCAGGTACAGAGCGCTGGAGAGGCCAGCGGCCGCAGTGGAGGCGTCCGCCGCCGTGGACGAGAACTCGATCTGGCCACCCAGGTCCATCGCGTTCGCGACCTTGCGGAACAGCAGGCGCGCCTCCTCGTACACCGTCTGCTCGGGCTTGAGGTAGGTGATGCGCTCGGGGATCGGCGACACCCAGGCGCGGTTCACGCCGGCGGCCAGCTCCTGTAGGACAAAATCCACCGCCTTGCGGTTGGCGTAAAGGTGATTGACCAGCTTCAGCGTGTAGCCGGTGCCGTCCGAACTGCGCGTGACCTCGACTGGCAGGAAGAAGAGGGGGTACTGGTTGCCGCGAAACTTCACTGCGCCGAGGTACAGGTAGAGCTGCAGGCCTTCGCCGGTGGAGACGTAGGTCTCCAAGTCGCGGAACTCAAGGTAGGCGTCGGCCGCGGCGAAACTCTCGAAGAAGGCGATCAGCGCGATGCGGGTGCCGTCCAGAGTGAGGAACTGTTCCAGCGCATCCGTCAGTGGTGTGGAATCCCCGGTGGCCAGCAGCTTGGCCAGCACCTCGGGTAGCACGCGGGAGAGGTCGCCGCCCACTCGGCCGATCAGGTCCGACTCCGCCGCGTACAGCGAGTCGATGACCCAGTAGGCCTGCGCCTTCAGCGGCCCATCGAGGTGGGCGATAAGCGGGCGGATGACGGCCTCGCCGATCTGCTCGGCCAGCTCGTGCTGGACGGACTCGATCCACTCCTCGGGGTTCTCGACGGCCCTGGCGTAGGTCGTGGCGGCCTTATCCAGGACCGCGGACCGCACCGTGGCAATCGAGCTATCGGGGATTGCGTTGACCTGCTCGGCGATGACCTTACGCAGCACCTCGCTGATGGGGCGGGTGTACTTACGCGGGGTAATCGTGAGCGACAGCTCCTCCGAGATCGGCTTGCTCAGCAGGGTCCAGAGGTCCCGGTCCAGGCCGGGGTAGGGCGAGGTGCGCAGGCCTGCCCGGAAGCCGGACTCGGAGGTCAGGATGATGCGGCGACGGGGTGCCTGTTGCCGCTTGAAGTCGGAATCTAGGAAGTCGCGGAAGTACCCCGAGATCTCAGCGGCGACGGTGCGCAGCACGCCGTTTTCCATCGTCATTACCCCCAAGCGTGCCCGAATTGCGGCCATGCGGTGACCTCAGGCAATTCTGCCGCATTACCGGCCTCGTTTGGGCTAGGCTAGGAGCGCCGCTTTGGGGTAAGCCGGCTTTTGTACGGGGACGTAGATGCGCAAGAAGGACCTGCTCAACGAGATTGCCAGTGTGGCGCACAGCGCCGGCTACACAGGCAAGCTGCATTTCGCCACCATCGACATGGCCGATGGCCTGCCCAGCGCAATCAATCTCATTGGAATTGCGGTCGGCGTATTGGCACTCTTCTCGCCATGGTTTGGCGCCAAGGAACTCTCTGCAGCAATCATCGTCCTGTCAGTCGCGTCTATGCACTACACGCACTACCAAGAGCGGCGCCCCAACTATGAGAGGGTTGGCAGCCTCTTACTCACGAAGTTCACTGAGCTTCGATCCCTTGCCAATGATGTGGACTCCCTTCCCGACGGAAGCAACTTCTCCGCCGAAAAGGCCAAACTCGAGGCTCTCTCGGGCGAATGCCATGGACAGAGCATTCCAAAGCAGGCTTTCTTGGCGTCGTGGTACGCGCACTACAAATTCTACTGGCAGGCTGAGAGTAAATGGCTAGACCGGTATCGTGATAAGCCGCTGTCGTTCTGGCGAGACAAAATGCCCTTGAGCCTGACTGCAATGATCGTACTTCTGATCATTGTACTTTCGGCCTATATGGTTGGCCTTGCCCCGTCGAGGATGCACGCATGACGGCGGTCCTTTTTCGAAAGTTCATCTCTAATCTTGCGGTCTCCAACCGAGAGGAGATTTCCACTACTTACAAGCGAATTACGCGCCGCCTTAACCGCGACTTCCGTGACTCGGACTCCGAGTTTGCGCACTCGCTACAGGTTGGCTCGTTCGGTCGCGGAACGGCCATCGACGGCATCAGCGACTTGGATATGGTCTTCGAGCTTTCGCCCCGGGACTTCGAGCGGTTTCGAGGGCGCGCTGGGAATGGGCCGTCGGCCATGCTTCAAGAAGTCAAGCAGTCTCTGCTAGAGACGTTTCCCGGCACGAAGATCCGCGGCGATGGGCCCGTCGTCACTGCGCCGTTCCGGAAGATGCACTTCGAGATTCTCCCTGCATTTCTGCAAGATGATGGGAGTTACATCTACGGAGTCACAAAGCATGGAGGGTCTTGGGAGCCCACTGATCCTCGCGCAGAACGGGATGAGTTCGCACGAGTAAGCGAAGCATCCAGCGGCCTCTTGCGCGACTTAGCCCGCATGCTCCGAGCATGGAAGAACAAGCATGGCGTTGCCATTAGTGGCTGGCTGATCGACACGCTGTGTTATGACTTCGTGGTTGCGCGCCCGCAGTGGCACGGCGCAACGCATGACGACTACCTCGACATCGTTATCGACCTCTTCGACTACCTCGCCGGCCTTGCAGACGATGGCGCTTGGCTCGCGCCTGGCAGCGGTGCTCGCGTGACCTCGTATGGGAAGTTCACCACTAAAGCATCGCGTGCGGCAACGAAATGTCGAATAGCTCGTGATGAGGACACCTTGGAGGGGCAATCAACTCTCCTGCGCGGGGTGTTTGGGAGGTCCTTCGAGCTTATGGAAGAACGATACGGCGGCGACGTTCGCACGTTGATCGCTCGTTCCGGCCCCCTCGAGGAATTTATCGAAGACCGATACACGATGGACATTCGTCACGATGTGCGGATCGATTACGAAGTTTCCTTCAATCAGCAGATCCTGCTCGACTTGATTCATCTTCCGCGCAGGTTTCGTCGTCTGATTCCGGGCCGTAGTGTTCGCTTCTATATCGCGGAAACGACTGTGCCCAACTTAGATGTGTGCGACATCTTTTGGAAAGTGCGAAACCGAGGTCCCAACGCGCGTGGCCAGGAGCGCGGCCAGCTATTACCAGATGAAGGGAGGCATGAGCACGTCGAACACACCAAGTTCGACGGGCCACATTACGTCGAAGTCTACGTGGTCCAGGAAGGTCGGTGCATCGCTCGGGATCGAGCTCCTGTCCAGATCGTAGAAGAGGGATCCAACTGAGTCAGTCTTCTAGGAGACGGGCCGCCGGATTGCTTGCGGCACCACCAGTTTGAAAGTAGCCGATCACACTCGCCACCGCCCGGTGTTCGGTCAGTTGCATAATCGCCGGCAGTGCGACGCCCTGACGACTGGCCTCAGTCACAAACCCCGAGCGCAGACTGTGCCCGCCGAAGTCGCCCTCCAGCTCGGCCAGGCGCGCGCGCCGCTGCACGATCTCGCCGACCGCGGCCGGGGAGAGGGCAGGGCCGACGCGCCGTTTCCACAGCCGCCGGAAGATCGCCCCCTCGGTAATCCCGGATGCTTCGAGCCAATCGTCCAGCGCCAGCGCGGCCCGATCGAGCACCGGCTTGTCCGGCGTGGAGGACGCGTTGACGCCCGCCTGTTGCGTCTTGCTGTGCTCAAGTCGATAGAGGTAACCCTTGTCGCCGATCCGACGCAGATCGCGCATGTCCGCGGCGGCAATCTCGCTGCGCCGACGTCCGCCACTGGCAAACCCGAAGCAGAGCAGAGCACGGTCGCGCAGGCCTTCCAGGCTGTCGTCGCAGGTGGCCAGCATCGCTTCCAGTTCGGCCAGGGTGATCGCGGTCTTTTTGCGTGGCCGCTCGCCGCGTTTGACCGCGGCTCGCGCCGCGCGGCTGAGCACGGTACGGATCGCCGGCTGCTCGCAGGGATTGGTAGCTTGCTTCAGTCGGTGTGCGGTGGACAGGACCGCGACCCGGTGCCGGACGGTGGTCAGCGTCCATGGCCCGAGCCTGGCTTTCAGGCCTGACGCCACCAGCGCTTGGTCGACTGCCGGCGGCAGCTCCCAGGCCAGCTCGCCGTCGGCGTTGCGACGGACCACATGGTCGACCACGAACTGCAGCACCGCGGCCTCGGGCACCGGCAGCGTCAATTCGATGCCGTAGCGCGC
>Ga0102592_1001313_pt1 | contig 29091 bp, 27 predicted proteins | sample AraplaCol_mMF_r2_FD_76861 | JGI IMG/M metagenome (GOLD analysis project Ga0102592, IMG submission 76861) | Arabidopsis root microbial communities from North Carolina, USA - plate scrape MF_Col_mMF_r2 (SPADES assembly) (version 2) | ecosystem: Host-associated > Plants > Roots > Endosphere...
CCCCTCGCTGGAGCTGCTGCAGCAAACCCGCCGCCATTCGCTGCTGGTCAACCTGCTGCGCGTGCCGTCCATCGTGTTCGCGGTGAACAAGCTCGACGCGGTGGAAGACCCGGCGCTGGCATTCAAGAACATTGGCGGGGCGCTGTCGGCTTTCACCAAGGCCGCACGCATCCCGGTGAAGGCAACCGTGCCGGTGTCGGCCCTCAAGGGCTACAACGTGGTCGACGGCAAGCCGGGCTGGTGCGGTTACGAAGGCCTGTCGCTGCTGCAATTGCTGGAGCACCTGCCCGTCACCGCTGCCGAAAGCACGGAAGCCTTCTCGTTCCCGGTGCAATGGGTGGAAAAATTCTCGTCCTCGTCCGACACCTCGCAGGGCCGCCGCGTCTTCTGGGGCCGTGTCGCCACGGGTGGCGTGCAGCCGGGCCAAAGCGTGACCATCCTGCCCAGCGGCAAGACGGCGGTGGTGGCCCAGGTGCTGGACCATACCCGCCAGCCCAAGACCATACTGGCCGGCCACAGCGCGGGCATCGTGCTGGACCACGAAGTCGACGTGTCGCGCGGCGACTGGCTGCTGGCCGTGGACAGCTTCGAGCCCTCGCGTGAAATATCGGCCACCGTGGCCTGGATGGATGATGAGCCGCTGGTGGCCGGCCGCGTCTACTGGACGCTGCACGGCCACCGCTGGGTCAAGGCCAAGGTCAAGCGCATCGTGCACAAGCTCGACGTGAACACCCTGGCCGAGGAAGATGCCAGCGAACTGCCGCCCAATGCCATCGGCCATATCGAGTTGAGCCTTCAGGAGCCGCTGGCCACCCTGCCCTATGCGCGTTCACGCATCCTGGGCTCGCTGGTGCTGGTGGACACGGCCTCGCACAGGACCTCGGGCGCGGCACTGGTTCTTTAAGCCGGCCTTCAACACAAAGGGCGTGGCGCTCCTGGCCCTTTGATAACCCTCTTACCGGAAACCTCTTAAAATCAAGGGTTTCCACCGATTAGCCTCAAAAAATATGACCCACGTCGTCTCCGAATCGTGCATCCGCTGCAAATACACCGACTGTGTCGATGTCTGCCCCGTGGACTGCTTCCGCGAAGGTCCCAACATGCTGGTGATCGATCCGGATGAGTGCATTGATTGCGCGGTCTGCATTCCCGAATGCCCCGTGAACGCCATCTACGCCGAGGAAGACGTGCCGGCCGACCAGGTCGCCTTCATCAAGATCAACATGGAGCTGAGCCGTGCCGAAGGCTGGAAAAGCATTACCAAGCGCAAGGACGCTCTGCCGGACGCCGAGGAGTGGAAGGACAAAACGGGCAAACTGTCCGAATTGATCCGCTAAGCCGAGCCGGGGCCGCCGGGCCCCAGCCACCGGGCCCTCTGCACCTTGCCAGACCCGGTACCCCCAGGAACCATGGAACCCCAACTGAACCAAGAAGTGATCAACACCGCAGCCCGGCATGACGGCCCCATCGAAACCGATGCGGTGATCGTGGGCGCGGGCCCCGTGGGACTGTTCCAGGTATTCGAGCTGGGCCTGCTGGAAATCAAGGCCCATGTGATCGACTCGCTGGCCTACCCGGGCGGCCAGTGCATAGAGCTTTACCCCGACAAGCCGATTTACGACATTCCCGCCGTGCCCATGTGCACCGGCAAGGAGCTGACGGACAACCTGCTCAAGCAGATCGAGCCTTTCGGTGCGACCTTCCATTTCGGCCAGGAAGTCAATGTGGTCGAGCAGCAGCAGGACGGCCGCTTTTTTGTCGAAACCTCCAGGGGCACGCGCTTTCTGACCAAGACCATTTTCATCGCGGCGGGCGTGGGCGCCTTCCAACCCAAGCTGCTGCGCGTCGATGGCCTGGAGCAGTTTGACGACCGCCAGCTGTTCTACCGCGTGAAGAACCCGGCTGACTTTGCCGGCAAAAACCTGGTGATCGTGGGCGGCGGCGACTCAGCGCTTGACTGGGCGCTGAACTTCGCGGCCGAAGGCCCGAACAAGGCCGAGAGCGTGATCCTGGTCCATCGCCGCGACGGCTTCCAGGCGGCACCGGCCAGCGTGGCCAGGATGCGCGAACTCTGCGACGCCCACGAGATGCAATTCATTGTGGGCCAGGTCACGGGCTACGAAGAAAAAGCGGGCCGGCTGACCGGCGCCAAGGTCACAGGCCCGGACGGCGTGACACGTGTGGTGCCGCTGGACGTGCTGCTGGTGTTCTTTGGCCTCTCGCCTAAGCTCGGGCCGATTGCCGACTGGGGCCTGGATATCGAGCGCAAGCAGCTCAAGGTGGACACCGAAAAATTTTCCACCAGCATTCCAGGCATCTTCGCGGTGGGCGACATCAATACCTACCCCGGCAAGAAGAAGCTGATTTTGAGCGGCTTCCACGAGTGCGCGCTGGCGGCCTTTGGTGCGGCCCCTTTCATCTTCCCGGACAGGAAAATCCACCTGCAATACACCACGACCAGCCCCAAGCTGCACAAGGTGCTGGGTGTCGAGTCGCCAGTGTTTGACGACTGAGCTCCGCTCAGCTCCTGCCCGGAAAAGCCCGCCGCGCGCGGGCTTTTTGCTGCCGGTCGAAGCGGGCCTGAATCCACCCTACAATTTGCGCAGTGCCCGCACGGGCGCTTTCGCTGGGGGTGTTGCCGTGGTTTGCGATTTCGAACCGCGGTGGCTGAGAAAGTCCCTTTGAACCTGATTTGAGGTAATCCTCGCGCAGGGAAGCATGTCCGCAGGTCCGCTGTCCGTGGGCTTCAGGCAGGCCGACCTGGCACCGTAGATCGGAACTGCCCATGACGACATCGCCTGTTTCTTCCGCCGCCGGGAACACCGCGAACACCGCGCTCACACCGCTTCCCGCAGACGATCGCCTGTTCGGCTGGAGCGACCACGCCGCGCTCTGGCTCAGTCTGGGGGTGGGCCTGCTGGTCATGCAGATCGGCGCTTACCTCGTGCCTGCCGTGGGCGCTCAAACGGCGCTGGCGGTGATCGTTAGCGGTTCCATCCTGGGCGCGGGCCTTTTGGCCTGGACGGCCAAGCTCGGCTGCGACAGCGGACTCTCCAGCGCCGGCCTGATGCACGCGGCTTACGGCAGCAGCTTCGCCCGCCTGCCGGTGCTGCTCAACATCGTGCAGCTGATTGGCTGGACCACCTTCGAGCTGGTGGTGATGCGCGACGGCACCATCGCCATCGCCCGCCAGTCCGGAGGTTTTACAGGCACCTTCTGGCCCTTGCTGGCCACCCTGCTGTGGGGCGCGGTGTTGCTGGCGCTGCTGTCGGGTTCCATGGTCAGGCTGGTGCGCAAGTTCATAGGCCGCTACGGCCTGCCGCTGGTCATCGCTTCGCTGCTGTGGTTGAGCTGGCAATTCCTGGCCAAGGCCAATACACAAGGCCTGGCGGCACTGTGGAATCGGCCCGGTGAAGGCGGCATGAGCACCTTGTCGGCGCTGGACCTGGTGATCGCCATGCCGGTCTCATGGCTGCCGCTGGTGGCGGACTTTTCGCGCCATGGGCGTGACGGCAAGAGCGCCCTGCGCGGCACCTGGCTGGGCTATGCGGTCGCCAATACCTGGTGCTACGCGCTGGGAGTGCTGGTGGCGATCACCACGCCCAGCACCGACCTGGTCGCCGCACTGCTGCTGGCGCAGGGCGGGCTGCTGGCACTGGGCCTGATCCTGATCGACGAGGTCGACAACGCGTACGGCGACCTGTACTCGGGCTCGGTGGCCTGCCACAGCCTGAAGCCGGGCTGGAGCGTGCGCCGCTGGGGCGTGGGCCTGGCCCTGCTGTGCACCGCGCTGGCGCTGGTGCTGCCCATGCACAGCCTGGAGCCGTTTTTGCTGATGCTCAGCTCGGTCTTCGTTCCTTTGTACGGCGTGATCCTGGCGCGGCTGGCCGGCATGAACCAGATCGCGTCGTTGGTGACGGAGCGCAGGGTCAATACCAGCGCCGTCGCGATCTGGCTGCTGGGCATTGCCTGCTATCACCTGTGCGCAAAGTTCGCGCCCGACTGGGGCTCGGCCCTGCCGACGCTGGTACTGACCTTTGTGCTGGCACGCCTGACCCGCGCCGGCCGCCCCGAACTCAGCGCAGCGGCTTGAGCCGCATGGCGATGGGTGCATGGCCGTGGTTCAGCGGCCCACTGCCCCCTCCCGTGCGCACCCGGGCGCCGGCCTGCAGTGCGGCGCGCACGTAATCGCGCGCCAACTGCACGGCCTCCAGCAGAGGCCTTCCGAGCGCCAGGTGCGCGGCGATCGCCGATGACAGCGTGCAACCGGTGCCATGGGTATTGGGGCTGGCAATGCGCGGCCCGCGCATCCAGTGCAGCTCACCGTTTTGCGTGGCCACCAGGTCGCTCACCACATCGCCGGGCAGGTGCCCGCCTTTGAGAAGCACGGCGCGCGCGCCTTTAGCCAGCAGCTCCTGTGCGGCGGATTGCATCGCCGCTTCGTCGGCCAGCGGCCGGCCCACCAGCAGCGAAGCCTCATCGAGGTTGGGCGTGACCACCTGCGCGCGCGGGAACAGCTCGCGCACCAGCACCGCGATGGCCGGGTTGTCGATCAGCACAGCGCCACTGGTCGCGACCATGACCGGGTCCAGCACCACGTTGCGCAGCGCGTGGCGGTCAATCGCCTCCGCCACGGTCAGCACGATGTCGGGCGCGTGCAGCATGCCTATCTTCACCGCGTCCGTGCCTATGTCTTCAATCACGGCGTCGATCTGGTCGCGCAGCATTTGCGGCGGCACGCCGTGGATGGCGCGCACCCCGCGCGTGTTCTGGGCCGTCAGCGCGGTGATGGCGGTCATGCCGAAACAGCCCAGCGCGGCGAAAGTCTTGAGGTCGGCCTGGATGCCGGCCCCGCCGCCGCTGTCGGAGCCCGCGATGCTCAGCACGCGGGGGTATTCGTGGTCAAAGAGGATGTGAGTCATTCGCTTGTCCATCGTGCTGGGCTTGGCAGCACAGGTCGGACCCAATATCTGCGGCGGAAATGGTGGAAGCCATGTAGTGCTCTGGGGGATGATCTGACGGACCGGGCGGTACAGGGAAGATTTCAACCCGCGCCAAGAAGACGGGGGGACTGCGCCGGACATTATCGCGGATGCCGCACACTGCGCAGCCTGGCATGAAAATCCCGCTTCTCGGAATCAACCCGCTATCAATTTGATAGCCAACTGCATTTCCTGTGCATGGAATCGAGATCGGCGACACATCGGTTTCTGGTTTGAGCCTGCGCAAGCGGCTCCGTTCGGCACAGGGAAATCATCAGGGAAGTGCCTCAGACTTCAAAAGCACAAAAAATGACGCTATAATCTAAGGCTGTATTCCTCAATAGCTCAGTTGGTAGAGCGCCGGACTGTTAATCCGTAGGTCCCTGGTTCGAGCCCAGGTTGAGGAGCCAGTTAATTTCCGAAATGGGCACTCTTGTAGTGCCCATTTTTTTGCGCGGCGCAAAACCCTTTTTCTCACACGGTGGCCGATTGGATATCGGCGAACCTTGCCGCCGGTTTTGTCGATGGAATCCCCTCGGCTACCATGTGCGCATGCCCTCCCTGGCCCGCCGTGCCTGCTTTTTTTTGCCGATGCGCTTTTAAGCCATGGGTAAACTTCCGCGCCCCATTCCATGGCTTGCTGCCGGAGAAAGCTTTCCGCCGCTCGACGAAGCCTGGAGCGATCACGATCCGGCCCCAGGCTTGCTCGCCGCCGGTGCCGTGCTGGATGTGGCCACATTGGTTCAGGCATATTCGCGGGGTATTTTTCCGTGGTTCAGCCTGGGCCAGCCCCCGCTGTGGTGGAGTCCCAATCCCCGCATGGTCTTGCAGACAGGCCATTTCAGGCTGCATCGTTCCCTGCGCAAAACCTTGGCCCGCTTCCAGGTGCAGCCCGGTTGTGAACTCCGTTTCGACAGCGCCTTCGAGAGCGTCATCAATGCCTGCGCCGGCAAGCCGCGCGCGGGCCAGCCGGGCACCTGGATTGTTCCCGACATGGTGCAGGCCTACACCAGCCTTCACCGTACCGGCCATGCCCACAGCGTTGAAACCTGGGTCGACGGCGAACTGGCAGGCGGCCTCTACTGCGTGAACCTCGGCCGCATGGTGTTTGGGGAATCCATGTTTGCCCACCGGACAGACGCCTCCAAGATCGCGCTGGCAGCACTGGTAGCCTTTTGCCGCGCCCACGAGATAGCCATGATCGACTGCCAGCAAAATACGCGGCACCTGGCGTCATTGGGAGCAGGCGAGATCAGCCGTGAGGAGTTTGTCACCCACCTTGCCCAGAACGTGGGCAAAACCGCTCCCGTCTGGGAGTTCAAACCCGTATACTGGAATCAGCTTCTGACGACGGGATTGACAGACCTACCGTGACGCACCTCAAAGACCTGCCACTGCAAACCTTGCAGTTTTATGCAACGGCGCCCTACCCCTGCAGCTACCTGCCGGGCAAGCAGGCCCGCTCGCAGGTCGCAACGCCCAGTCACCTGATTCACAACGACGCCTATTCGGACCTGGTGGCCAATGGCTTCCGGCGCAGCGGCATGTTTACCTACCGCCCTTATTGCGATGGTTGCCAGGCTTGTGTGCCACTAAGGGTGCCCGTCAAGCTTTTCAGCCCGGACCGCAGCCAGCGCCGCGCCTGGAAGCGGCACCACACGCTGCACGCCCGCATCCTCAAGCTCTGTTTCATGCCCGAGCACTACCAGCTCTACCTGCGCTACCAGAACGGCCGCCATGCCGGTGGCGGCATGGACCATGACAGCATCGACCAATACACCCAGTTCCTGCTGCAAAGCCGCGTCAATTCGCGGCTGGTGGAGTTCCGCGAAACCCTGCCCAATGGCGAACCAGGTGCGCTCAAGATGGTGTCCATCCTGGACGTGCTGGAAGACGGCATTTCAGCGGTCTATACCTTTTATGAGCCGGACGCCCGCGCGAGCTACGGCAATTACAGCGTGCTCTGGCAGATCGAGCAAGCCAGGCGCCTGGAGCTGCCTTATGTTTACCTCGGCTACTGGATCGCCGAAAGCCCGAAGATGAACTACAAGGCAGGGTTCAGGCCCAACGAAGTGCTGGTGGATGGCCGCTGGATGCTGTCCCCAACGCCATCGGTTGCCAATTCGGGCGCTGTCGACGGCATGGACTCCACGTCCACCTGAGGTCCCGCACAAGATTCATCAGGCGTATTTATATTTCATAGGGTAAAATTTACGGCAGAAAGCCTGCCTATGAAAAAGCCTGATTCCGCCATACCCGCCGCGCCAACTGTCCAGGTGATCGAGCGGATGTTCACCCTGCTCGAAATCCTGGCGAACCGCGAAGAAGCGCTGTCACTCAAGGAAATCAGCGAGAAATCAGGGCTTCATCCTTCCACGGCGCACCGCATCCTGAATGACCTGGCCACCGGCCGGTTTGTCGACCGCCCTGCCGCCGGCACCTACCGCCTGGGCATGCGCCTGCTGGAACTGGGCAACCTCGTCAAGGCGCGCCTGGACGTACGCGATGCAGCTTTGATTCCGATGCGTGAACTGCACAAGATCACCCAGCAGCCCGTGAACCTGAGCATGCGCCAAGGCGACGAAATCGTGTACGTGGAACGCGCCTACAGCGAGCGCTCCGGCATGCAGGTGGTGCGCGCCATAGGCGGCCGCGCGCCGCTGCACCTGACGTCGGTGGGCAAGCTGTTCCTTGCTTTCGACGATCCCCAACGCCTGCGCACCTATGCGACGCGCACCGGGCTATCGGGCCAGACGCGCAACAGCATCACCCAGTTGCCAGTGCTGGAACGCGAGCTCTCCAAGGCCCGCCAGTACGGCATCGCACGCGACAACGAGGAACTGGAACTGGGGGTGCGCTGCATGGCCGCCGGCATTTATGACGACCAGAACAAGCTGGTGGCGGGCTTGTCGATCTCGGCGCCAGCGGACCGGCTTGACGAGCATTGGCTGCCCAAGCTGCAGGCGACGGCCAATGAGATCTCGGCGGCTCTGGGCTACAGGCCCAAATAAAAAGAAAGCCAGCCTCCAGGGCTGGCCACGTGGCGCAAAAACAAGGAGCGATTAGCTCAGGCTCAGCCGTTCGCCTGCTTGGCGGAAGCGCTGATGACGTTCAGCTTGGGTTCAGCCACCGGATTGGACTCCACCCAGCGGCGCACGCGCTCGGCATCGCCCAGCCGGCTCAGCTTGCCGGCGGAATCCAGGAACACCATGATCAGCTTGCGGCCGGCGATTTTGGTCTGCATGACCAGGCACTGGCCCGCTTCGGAGATATAGCCGGTTTTCTGCAAGCCGATATCCCACTCGGGGTTCTTCACAAGGCGGTTGGTGTTGTTGTACTGGAGCACGCGGTTGCCGACGGCCACCTGATAGCCGGTAGAAGTAGAAAGCTCGCGCAGCATGGGATCGGCATGGGCGGCATTGACAAGCGTCGCCAGATCCTGCGCGCTGGACTGGTTGCGGCTGGACAGGCCGGTGGGCTCCACATAACTCGTGTCGGTCATGCCCAGCATCTTCGCCTTGGCGTTCATCAGGCTCACGAAGGTGGCCATGCCGCCAGGATAGGTGCGGCCCAGCGCATGCGCGGCGCGGTTCTCACTGGACATCAAGGCCAGGTGCAGCAGTTCGCCACGGGTCAGGGTGGTGCCGACCTTGAGACGCGAGCTGCTGCCCTTTTCGGTGTCCACATCATCCTGCGTCACGGTGATCAATTCATCCATGGGCAGCTTGGCGCCGCTGATGATGACACCGGTCATGAGTTTGGTCAGGGATGCGATCGGCAGGACCGCATGGTCGTTCTTGCTGAACAGCACTTCGCGCGTGTCCTGGTCAATCACCAGTGCCACACTGGACTTGAGTTCCAGCGGATCCTGCGCGCTGTGCAGGCCGGCGATCTGGCCGAATGAAGGCTTGGCAGGCACCGAGGCGCGGATGATGCTGCGGCGCTTGGTGCCTGCAACAAAACGTACGCTCTTGCGCGTGGAGACAACTTTTTTGGAAGCCGACACCTTCGAGGAGGCGTGCTGCTTTTTGACAATGGTATTTTTGGCGGTCGCCGCATTGGCGGCGGGCATTGCAAAGGCGGCAATCAGAGCCACGAATCCAACGATTTTTAATGCGTGATTGAAAATCTGATGAGACATGTGAATATTGCCTGCGTGGGGTTGCAATGATGGATGGCAGGAGTGTATACAAATAGAAAAAGCCACGCAATATCAAAAACTTGCGTGACTTTCCTAAAAAAACACTCAATTCGTGCGTTTTTTCCGCTTTGCCTCTCAGTCTGCACCCAGACAAGGCGCCAAGTCGTTGAATTTAAACGACTTTATTTTTTGAATTGTTACATCATCCCAATCACCCCTGGGCGGCCACCCGGTCAGCTTTACTTTGGAGCTTGTTCAAGGCACTCAAATAGGCCTTGGCCGAGGCAACAACGATGTCGGGGTCGGCGCCCACACCATTGACCACCCGCCCGCTGTTCTGCAAGCGCACCGTGACTTCCCCCTGGCTCTCCGTCGATCCGCTGATGGCGTTGACGGAATAAAGCACCATCTCTGCACCGCTTTTGACGTGTGATTCGATGGCTTTGAGGGAAGCATCCACGGGGCCATTGCCATCGGACTCGCCTTTGACCTCCTTGCCGCCCACGGTGAACACGACGCGGGCCTGGGGGCGCTCGCCGGTCTCGCTGTGCTGCGACAGGGACACAAAGCCGTACTGCTCGTTGTCATGCGAAGCGCTTTCATCGCTCGCCAGCGCCAGGATGTCCTCATCAAAGATTTCGCTCTTGCGATCCGCGAGCTCCTTGAATTTGGCGAAGGCGTTGTTGATGTCCGCCTCGCTTTCCATGGAGACACCAAGCTCCTGCAGGCGCTGCTTGAAGGCATTGCGCCCGCTCAGCTTGCCCAGCACGATCTTGTTGGCGCTCCAGCCCACGTCCTCGGCGCGCATGATTTCATAGGTGTCGCGTGCCTTGAGCACGCCGTCCTGGTGGATGCCCGAGGCATGGGCGAAGGCGTTGGCGCCGACCACCGCCTTGTTCGGCTGCACCACAAAGCCGGTGGTCTGGCTCACCATGCGGCTGGCCGCCAGGATGTGCTGGGTGTCTATGCCCAGGTCCAGGCCGAAATAATCCTTGCGGGTCTTGACGGCCATCACCACCTCTTCCAGCGAGCAGTTGCCGGCACGCTCACCGAGCCCGTTGATGGTGCACTCCACCTGCCGGGCACCGCCGATCTTGACGCCCGCCAGGGAGTTGGCAACAGCCATACCCAGGTCGTTGTGGCAATGCACCGACCAGATGGCCTTGTCGCTGTTGGGAATGCGCTCGCGCAGATTCTTGATAAAGTTGCCATAGAGTTCGGGGATGGCATAGCCCACGGTGTCGGGCACATTGATGGTGGTCGCGCCCTCGTCGATCACCGCCTCCAGTACGCGGCACAGGAAATCAGGCTCGGAACGATAGCCGTCCTCGGGGCTGAACTCGATATCGCCCATCAGGTTTCTGGCGAAACGCACCGAAAGCTTGGCCTGCTCAAACACCTGTTCAGGTGTCATGCGCAGTTTCTTCTCCATGTGCAAGGGGCTGGTCGCCAGGAACAGGTGCAGGCGCCCCGAGGCCGCCGGCTTCAAAGCCTCGGCGGCGCGGGAAATGTCCCTGTCGTTGGCACGCGCCAGCGAACACACCGTGGAGTCCTTGACGACTTCCGCGATCGCCTTGACGCACTCGAAGTCGCCATTGGAACTGGCAGCGAAACCTGCCTCAATCACATCGACCTTCAGGCGCTCCAGCTGGCGGGCGATCCGCAGCTTCTCATCCCGGGTCATGGAGGCGCCGGGGGATTGCTCGCCGTCGCGCAAGGTGGTGTCAAAAATAATGAGTTTGTCGGTCATGGTCGGACTCCTGAGGATTTTTTAGTTGGACGAGGCCAAAGCGGCACAGGACGTATTTTCGCCGGAAGCTTCGCGCATTTGCGCGCGTTGCCATCCGGACAGGATGGCCTTCAAGGACGCGGAGACGATATTCGCATCCATGCCGACGCCGAACACCGTGTGCCGTTCGTCGACGCGCAGTTCGAGATAAGCCACGGCGCGGGCATCGGCGCCGGAGCCGAGGGCATGTTCATGGTAATCCAGCACACGCACCGTGGTGCCCACCGCGGCATTCAAGCCGTTCACAAACGCCTCGATAGGTCCCGCGCCCTGCCCCTGGATCTTCCGCGCTTCGCCCTCTATCCGCACCTGGGCGGTCAACGCTACGCCGCTCGCGGACACGGTTTGCTGTACCTGCAATGCCGCAGTGCTGGCCACGCCGTATTCCTTTTCGAACAAGGCCCACAGGTCCTGCGCCGTCAACTCCTTGCCCTCGCTGTCCATCACTGACTGGACGGCCTGGCTGAATTCGATCTGCAAGCGGCGCGGCAATTCGAGGCCGTATTCGCTTTCCAACAAATAGGCGATGCCGCCCTTGCCCGACTGGCTGTTGACGCGAATGACCGCCTCGTAGCTGCGCCCCAGGTCTTTCGGGTCGATAGGCAGATAGGGAATGGCCCAGGCGGCATCTTCCTTTTGAATGGCAAAGGCCTTTTTGATGGCGTCCTGGTGGGTGCCGGAAAACGAGGTGTAGACCAGTTCGCCGACATAGGGGTGGCGCGGATGAACAGGAAGCTGGTTGCAATGCTCCACCGTGCGGCGGATTTCATCAATGTTGGAAAAATCCAGATTGGGCGCCACACCCTGGGTGTACAGGTTAAGCGCCACATTCACGATATCGAGGTTGCCGGTGCGCTCGCCGTTGCCGAAGAGGCAACCTTCGACCCGCTGAGCGCCGGCCATCAAGGCCAGTTCGGCCGCCGCCACGCCGGTGCCGCGGTCATTGTGCGGATGAACCGACAACACCACCGCATCCCGCCTTGCGATGTGCCGGTGCATCCACTCGATCATGTCGGCAAAAACATTGGGGGTCGAATGCTCCACCGTGGTCGGGAGGTTGATGATGCAGGGGTGGTCGGCCGTGGGTTGCCATACCTCGGTGACCGCATCGACCACGCGCTTGGAGAACGCCAATTCGGTGCCGGAAAAATGCTCGGGCGAATATTGGAAAGTCCAATGCGTAGCGGGCTGGGTGCGCGCCAGATCCTGGATCAGCCGGGCGTGGCTGGTGGCCAGTTCGACGATTTGGTCCTGGTCCATGCCCAGAACCACGTCGCGCATCAAGGGTGACGTGGCGTTGTACAGATGCACGATCACCCGTTTTGCCCCCGTCACCGCTTCCATCGTGCGGCGTATCAGGGGCTCCTTGGCAGGCGTCATCACCTGGATGGTGACGTCGTCCGGAATCATGTCGTTGTCGATCAGGTGGCGTACAAAATCGAATTCAACCTGCGATGCGGCCGGAAAACCAACCTCGATTTCCTTGAAGCCGATCCGCAGCAGTTGCCCATACATCCGCAGTTTGCGCGCAATGTCCATGGGTTCGATCAGCGCCTGATTGCCGTCGCGCAGGTCGGTGCTGAGCCAGGCAGGCGCTTGCGTCAGGACGGCGTCGGGCCAGGTGCGGTCGCGCAAGGCAATGGGGGCGAAGGCGGGATACTTGCTGGCAGGTTGCTTCAACATGGTTTTCCTCTATCGATCAAAAACCAGCAACCCCAAGAAAAACGGCCCGTTGCTGGTGCAAACGGGCCGTTGAATCAGGTGTACGCGTGCGCTACCGTCTCCGCCCGTTGGCAGATAGCAGTAGTGCTAGCGAAATTTGTTTCATCCGCTCAATGTACCACAATTATTTGTGAAGGCCTCGCTCATCGGGCTCGTCAGTCGAGGTCGAAATCACGCTGGTCTGCAGACCCTTGGCCTTGCGCCAGCCGTAGAGCACGTAACCCGAGAAGCCGTAGAGCACAAAAAGACCGAACATCACAGTCGGCGGGTGGATGTTGATGACGGCGATCCCTAGCGCGATCAGCACGATGGCCGCGAAGGGTACGCTGCGCTTCATCTGCACGTCCTTGAAGCTGTAGAAAGGCACGTTGGTGACCATGGTCAGGCCCGCATAGAGCGTCAGGCCGAAAGTCACCCAGCGCACTTCCATTCCGCTGATGCCGGCATCGGTCATCAACCAGATAAAGCCAGCCACCAAAGCCGCGGCGGCGGGAGATGGCAGGCCCTGGAAGAAGCGTTTGTCGACCACGCCCGTGTTCACATTGAAGCGGGCCAGACGCAATGCCGCGCAGGCACAATACACAAAAGCGCCGATCCAGCCCCAGCGCCCCAGGCTGGTCAAGGCCCAGACATAGGCAATGAGTGCCGGAGCAGCGCCAAAAGACACCATGTCCGAGAGGGAATCCATCTGCTCGCCGAAAGCGCTTTGCGTATTGGTCATGCGGGCCACCCGCCCGTCCAGGCTGTCGAGCACCATGGCGCAAAACACGCCAATGGCGGCCTGGTCAAACCGTCCATTCATCGCCATGACGATGGCGTAGAAGCCGCCAAACAGGGCGGCCAACGTGAACAGGTTGGGCAGTATGTAAATGCCCTTGCGGCGCTTGCGTATCACGACCGCCGGGTCGCTGCCCGCGGATTCTTCGCCATCATGCATATAAAAACTCCTGAGGCACAACTGGTGCGCGCAAACAGCTATTGAAATCATAGCATCCGAGGACACCATCGGGGAGACGGCCGGCCCAAAAGGCTCGCAATCGCCGAGTCAAGGCGCCAAGGATACCAAGATCGGCGCCGTACAAGTCCACGGCATCAAGTGCAAGGCTCGGTTCAGTGTGCGCTACCCAGAAAAAAAGCCGCGCAGGAAGGTTGCGCGGCTTTTTGCAGGACAAGGCCCTGGCGGGCCGTTCCATTAGTTGCGGCTCTGGTCCACCAGCTTGTTTTTGGCGATCCAGGGCATCATCGCGCGCAGCTTCTCGCCCACCACTTCGATCTGGTGCTCGGCGTTAAGGCGGCGGCGGCTCAGCAGGGTTGGCGCGCCCGCCTGGTTTTCCAGCAGGAAGCTCTTGGCGTATTCACCTGTCTGGATGTCTTTCAGGCACTTGCGCATGGCTTCCTTCGTGGCCGACGTCACGATGTTCGGGCCCGTGACGTACTCGCCGTACTCCGCGTTGTTGGAGATGGAGTAGTTCATGTTGGCGATGCCGCCTTCATAAATCAGGTCGACGATCAGCTTGAGCTCATGCAGGCATTCGAAGTAGGCCATCTCAGGCGCGTAACCGGCTTCCACCAGCGTTTCGAAGCCGGCCTTGATCAGCTCGACGGTACCGCCGCACAGAACGGCCTGTTCGCCGAACAGGTCGGTTTCGGTTTCTTCGCGGAAGTTGGTTTCAATGATGCCGGCCTTGCCGCCGCCGTTCGCCATGGCGTAGCTCAGGGCCAGGTCGCGGGCCTTGCCCGACTTGTCCTGGTGCACGGCTACCAGGTGAGGCACGCCGCCGCCCTGGGTGTAGGTGTTGCGCACCGTGTGGCCGGGGGCCTTGGGAGCCACCATCCAGACGTCGAGGTCGGCGCGGGGGATCACAGCACCGTAGTGCACGTTGAAACCGTGCGCGAACACCAGCGAAGCGCCCTGCTTGATGTTGGGAGCGACATCGTTCTTGTAGACCGCGCCGATCTGCTCGTCAGGCAGCAGAATCATGACCACGTCGGCGGCCTTGACCGCGTCTGCGACCTCGGCAACCTTCAGGCCGGCCTTTTCGACCTTGGGCCAGGAAGCGCCGCCCTTGCGCAGGCCGACCACCACTTTCACGCCGCTGTCGTTCAAGTTTTGCGCATGGGCATGGCCCTGGCTGCCGTAGCCGATGATGGCGACCGTCTTGCCCTTGATCAGGCTCAAATCACAGTCTTTGTCGTAAAAAACTTTCATTTTTCTCTCCAGAATAGGTATTGGCGAAAATGCCCTTCGACAGGCTCAGGGCGAACGGTAAACGCATATCGCCACTCGAAATCCGTTCGCGTTGAGCCTATCGAAACGCGCGCACGGACGACTGAAAAATCAAACCCGCAAAATCCGCTCTCCGCGGCCGATGCCGCTGGAGCCGGTTCGCACCGTCTCCAGGATCGCGCTGCGGTCTATGGCCTCCAGGAATGCATCGTTCTTGGACTGGTCTCCGGTCAGCTCGATGGTGTAGCTTTTTTCGGTGACGTCGATGATTCGCCCGCGGAATATATCAGCCATGCGCTTCATCTCTTCGCGCTCCTTGCCGACCGCGCGCACCTTGACCATCATGAGCTCGCGCTCGGTGTAGGCCCCCTCTGTCAGGTCGACCACCTTGACCACTTCGATCAGGCGGTTCAGGTGCTTGGTGATCTGCTCGATGACGTCGTCGGAGCCCGTGGTCTGTATCGTCATGCGCGACAGGCTCGGATCCTCAGTGGGGGCGACGGTCAGGCTTTCGATGTTGTAGCCGCGCGCCGAAAACAGGCCGACCACGCGGGAAAGAGCGCCCGGCTCGTTTTCCAGCAAAACTGCAATGATGTGTTTCATAAGAAGATTCCTCTTTTCGCTGCCCTCCCCCGCGCACGGTAATGCGCGGGCTCGGCAGGCAATAGATTCGTCAGGTGACGGTAGGTGGATGGTGTGGCGGCGTGAGGCTCAGAGGTCTTCGGACCCCAGCAGCATCTCGGTAATGCCCTTGCCGGCCTGCACCATCGGGAACACGTTTTCGGTCGGGTCTGTGCGGAAGTCCATGAACACCGTGCGGTCCTTGAGCTTGCGGGCCTCGCGCAGCGCCGGCTCCACGTCCTGGGGCTTTTCAATCAGCATGCCGACGTGGCCGTAGGCTTCGGCCAGCTTCACGAAATTGGGCAGCGCGTCCATGTAGCTGCTGCTGTAGCGCCCGGCGTATTCGACTTCCTGCCACTGGCGAACCATGCCCAGGTAGCGGTTGTTCAGCGACACGATCTTGATGGGCGTGTTGTACTGCAGGCAGGTTGAAAGCTCCTGGATGCACATCTGAACCGAACCTTCACCAGTGATGCAGAACACTTCCGAATCGGGTTTGGCCAGCTTGATGCCCATCGCATAGGGAATGCCCACGCCCATGGTGCCCAGGCCGCCGGAATTGATCCATCGGCGCGGCTCATCAAACTTGTAGTACTGTGCGGCCCACATCTGGTGCTGGCCCACGTCCGACGTGATGTAGGTATCGGCGTCCTTGGTCAGCTTCCACAGCGTTTCGACCACATGCTGGGGCTTGATGACGTCGCCTTTGCCCATGCTGTACTTCATGCACTCGCGCTTGCGCCAGCCTTCGATCGTGTCCCACCAGCCGCCCAGCGCATTCGCATCGGGCTTGAGGCCGGATTCCTTGATCATGGCGATCAGCTCGGTCAGCACGTCCTTCACGTCGCCCACGATGGGTATGTCGACCCGCACACGCTTGGAAATGCTCGAGGGATCGATGTCGATGTGGATGATCTTGCGTTCGTTCTGCGCGAAATGCTTGGGGTTGCCGATCACGCGATCGTCAAACCGGGCACCGACGGCCAGCAGCACGTCGCAGTTCTGCATCGCATTGTTGGCTTCGATAGTGCCGTGCATGCCCAGCATGCCGAGGAACTTTCTGTCGCTGGCCGGGTAGGCGCCCAGGCCCATCAAGGTATTGGTGCAGGGGTAGCCCAGCATGTCGACCAGCGTGCGCAGTTCCTGCGAAGCGTTGCTGAGCAATACGCCGCCGCCGGTGTAGATGTAAGGCCGCTTGGCCGACAGCAGCAGTTGCAGCGCCTTGCGGATCTGCCCGCCATGACCCTTGCGAACCGGGTTGTAGGAACGCATTTCCACGGTTTGCGGATGGCCGCTATAGGCAACCTTGTTGAAGGACACATCCTTGGGGATGTCCACCACCACCGGGCCAGGGCGGCCGCTGCGGGCGATATGAAAGGCCTTTTTCATGGTCTCGGCCATCTGCCGCGCATCCTTGACCAGGAAGTTGTGCTTCACGATGGGCCGGGTGATGCCGACGGTGTCGCATTCCTGGAAGGCATCCAGTCCGATGGCATGGGTGGGAACCTGGCCCGTGATGATGACCATCGGGATGCTGTCCATGTAGGCCGTCGCGATGCCGGTCACCGCGTTGGTCACGCCAGGGCCGGAAGTGACCAGGGCCACGCCCACATCGCCGGTGGCGCGGGCATAGCCGTCCGCCGCATGCACGGCCGCCTGTTCGTGGCGCACCAGAATGTGCTGGATCGAGTCCTGCTTGTAGAAGGCGTCGTAAATGTGAAGGACCGCGCCGCCGGGATAGCCCCAGACGTACTTGACACCTTCAGCCTGAAGCGACTTGATGAGGATTTCCGCGCCGCGGAGTTCCTGGGAATTTGTGTGTGCAGACGCTGCTGCCGCGGAAGCGATTTCCGCCTTGGAGATTTCCATGATGAACCTTTGTGAATTTCTCTAACGAAATACCTTGGGTGCCTCTTCGCCCACTCTTGTGAAGCGGCGTCGAGACTTGAGGCCAGAACCATAAGCGGAAACATAAACCGCCGAGCCATGACCCGTTTGCCTTTTGAATTGCAGGGCATATTATGACATTTCGCGTTGCGCAATGGCAGCAAGCACCGAAAAAGGGCGGGCCACGGCCTGTCGTGATGCGATAATTTTCCAGCTGTATCCCAATGATGCATGCTGATCGGCATAGGCCCGGGGCGACCGCGGGCCATCCCCTGCAGCACTGGACGAACCGGACCCCCTACCGTTGGCAACTGAACAAGAACTCTCGGATTTCCTGAAAAACGTTGAAAAACGGGCTTTCAAGCGCAGCATTTACCACGTCAGGGACGAAGAAGCTGCACTCGACATCGTTCAGGACAGCATGATGAAGCTGGCGCAGTACTACGGCGACAAACCCGCCGCTGAGCTGCCCATGCTGTTCCAGCGCATCCTGGCCAACACCACGCTCGACTGGTTTCGCCGCCGCAAAACCCGGAATGCGCTTTTTTCCAACATGAGCGACTTCGAATCACCCGGGGAAGACGGGGATTTCGATCTTCTGGAAACTTTAGAGACCCTGACCAACTCTGAGGGTACGGAGAGCGCCCAGGATGCGACGGAGCGGGCGCAAATATTGCATGAGATCGAGGAGCAGGTAAAGGAGTTGCCAAGCCGTCAACGGGAAGCCTTTTTGATGCGTTACTGGGAGGAAATGGATGTGGCGGAAACAGCAGCCGCCATGGGCTGCTCGGAAGGCAGTGTCAAAACACATTGTTCACGCGCGGTTCACGCCCTGAGCAAAGCACTGAGCGCCAAAGGTATAAAACTATGACTAATTCACTACAAAAAAGAGCCGATATCCTGCAGGACCGCTTTGGCCTGAAAACCGCTTCTTACCTGTCCGCAGGCGCGGCTGATCTGCCGCACGACATTTCCGAGCGTCTGCGCGCCGCACGCTTCCAGGCTCTCTCCAATCGCAAAGTGGCAAAGGCCCAGACCGCCGGTTCCATCGTAAGCAATGGCGGCAGCGCGGCCCTCGCCTGGGGCGCTGACGACGGCTTGGGCTGGTGGGGCCGAATCGGCTCGGTCCTCCCCCTGGTCGCCTTGGTTGTGGGTTTGCTGTTCATCAATTCGATCCAAAGCGACAACCGCGCCCAGGAACTGGCTGAAGTCGACGTGGCGCTGCTGACCGATGAACTCCCGCCCGCAGCCTTTGCCGACCCCGGTTTCGTGCAGTACCTCAAAGCCACGCGCCAAGCTCCGACGGTTCAATGACCCGCCCAGCAGGCGCCGGACGCCTCCCCCTGCCTTTTGAACCTTCAAGCTACTTGAAGCTGGAATGGCTGTCGCTCGGGCTGATGGCGGCTGCCTTGCTGGCCATGCCCGCCCTGGGTTTTGCCCAGGGCCCCAAGCCGGCAACCCCTTCCAGCACGCCCGTCGTCAGGGCAGCCGCAAGCACCCCCGCCAAAGCCGTAGTCGCCAAGCCCGCGTGGACCGAGCTCAGCCCCATGCAGCAGCAGGCGCTCGCGCCCCTGGCCTCGAGCTGGAACAGCATCAGCGAGGCGCAGAAGCGCAAATGGCTGGAAATCTCCAAAAACTACCCATCCCTGCCCGCTGAAGGCCAGGCCAACCTGCACAGCCGCATGAATGAATGGGTGGCCCTGAGCCCCCAGCAACGCGCCCAGGCGCGGCTGAACTTCGGCAAGACCAAGGAACTCTCCAAGCAGCTCACGCCTGAAGAGAAAAAAGCCAAGTGGGAAACCTACCAGGCACTCAGCCCGGAAGAAAAACAGAAGCTGGCAGCCAAGGCCAGCCCCAGGCCCACCGGGGCGGCAACCGCGGTCAAGCCGGTTGCACCGCAGAAGCTGGCGCCCGTTCCGCCACATCCAGTCAAGGCCGCCAGCAAACCTGCGCCTAAAATCAACGCCTCACAGCCGGTGGCAACCGCCGCGCCTGCGGCACTGCCTGCCAGCAGCCCAGGCGCAACGCCCCAGCGTTGACATGCCGCCGGCGGCCAGCCGGCCGGATTTTTTTGGCCGCTTCGGCAGTCCCCGCCGCGAGCATTGAAAAGCGACAGATTTGACAGCCACCAACACCCCCTCCATACCGTCCATCCCCAGGCGCATGGCTTGCTGGATGTACGAAGGCATGCTGATGTTCGGCGTGGTTTTCCTCGCGGGCTACCTCTTCAGCACCTTGAGCCAGACCCGTAACGCGCTGGACAACCGCCATGCGCTGCAGGCTTTTGTCTTTGTGGTTTTCGGCATTTACTTCGTCTGGTTCTGGGCCAAAGGCCAGACGCTGGCGATGAAGACCTGGAACATCCGGGTGGTGGATGTCCACGGCGCCCCCATCACGCAGAAACGCGCCCTGTTGCGCTACGTGCTGAGCTGGCTGTGGTTCCTGCCGCCGCTGGCCGTCAGCTGGCTGCTGGCGCTGCCGGGCCGTGAAGGCGCCGTGCTGACACTGGGCTGGGTCGCCATCTGGGCCATCCTCGCGCGTTTTCACCCGCAAAAACAGTTCTGGCACGATGTCTGGGCGGGCACCCGGCTGATCACCTGGGTAGCGCCCGAAAAGCCCCGCCGTCAACGCAAAGACAAAGGCAGTGCGGAAGCCGGGGCATAAGAACCTGTTCACGGTCTAAACGGAGCCGCGCAAGCACCTTCTCGGGATGGGATGCAAGGCGCGGTGCGACGCCAATAGCCCCGCTATGGGCTAGCGCCGCAACGCCGCAGACCGCCCGAGAAGGCGCTTGCCCTCCGGGTTGAGATGAAATCGGACGATTGAGCCGCCCGAGCCCTTGCATGGCATGAGCCCATGCGGCGTGCCCGGTCAGCCCACTCATCCCGATTGCATCCCAACGCGGCCCCGTTTAGACCGTGAACAGGTTCTAACATCAACATGCCATAAAGCTGAGCCACAATCGCCCCATGCCCGAACAAGTTCCGCTTTCCGCCTCCCCCGCTTCTCTTGATGAGCCAGTCAACCCCCAGAAACAACGCAGGGGCCTGAGCCGCGTCTGGCATGCCACGGGCTACTCCATTGCCGGCCTGCGCGCCGGCTGGCACGAAACCGCATTCCGCCAGGAAGCCATTGCCTCCATTGTGCTGATACCCGCCGCCTTCTGGCTGGGCCGCAACTGGGTGGAAACCGTGCTGCTGGCCGGCACGGTGATCCTCATCATGATCGTGGAACTTCTCAACACCGGCATCGAAACCGCCATAGACCGCATAGGCCCCGAGTGGCACGACCTTTCCAAGCGCGCCAAGGACATGGGCAGCGCCGCCGTCCTGCTCAGCCTGCTGCTGTGCGCCGGCACCTGGGCCCTGGCACTCTTTCAACGATTTTCAGCATGAACAACAGCTCCCCGGTGACGGAAGCCTCCAAACCAGCTTTTTCCCTTTGCGTCTACTGCGGCTCGCGCACAGGCACCCAGCCCGAATTCGCCGCGATGGCCGCCCTCGTCGGCACCTGGATAGGCAGGCATGGCGGGCAATTGGTCTATGGAGGCGGCCGCAATGGCCTCATGGGCATCCTGGCCGACGCGGCGCTTGCGGCGGGCGCCCGCGTCATAGGCGTCATTCCCAAGGCCCTGGTGGAAAAGGAATGGGCCCATACCGGCTGCACCGAACTGCACGTCGTGGAAAACATGCATGAGCGCAAACGCATCATGGCCGAGCATGCCGACGCCTTCCTCGCCCTACCAGGCGGGATAGGCACGCTCGAAGAATTTTTTGAAGTCTGGACCTGGCGCCAGCTTGGCTACCACGACAAGCCGGTCGGGTTGCTCAATATGGGCGGCTACTACGACAGCCTGCTGGCCTTCCTGGAATCATCGGTGAAGGACGGCTTCATGAATGACTGGCTGATGGGGCTGATACGCACCGGCAGCGAGGCGGAGCCGCTGCTCGAAACCCTGGTGCAGGCCGCCGGCATGACGCCGGTTGCCACCCGCCTCGACCAGATTTAACTCTCTCAGACTGCCGCTTCGTCTTCCTCACCCGTACGGATGCGCACCACGCGCTCCACGCTGGTGATGAAGATCTTGCCGTCACCGATCTTGCCGGTGCGCGCGGCACGCACGATGGCGTCGACGCAGCGCTCCACGTCCTCGGTTTTCACGACGACTTCGACCTTGACCTTGGGCAGGAAGTCGACCACATACTCGGCGCCACGGTACAGCTCGGTATGGCCCTTCTGGCGGCCGAAGCCCTTGACTTCAGTGACGGTCAACCCGGTCACGCCGCATTCAGCCAGCGCCTCGCGGACTTCTTCAAGTTTGAAAGGCTTGAGGACGGCGGTAATTTGTTTCACTGGGTATCTCCGTTGGTCTTAAAAATATGTGGGGTCATCACTGCCGGAATTTGCTGGTAATAGGATAACGCCAATCCTTGCCAAAGCTCCTGTGAGTCACCCTGATGCCCACCGGCGCCTGCCGGCGTTTGTATTCGTTGATGCGGATCAGGCGCGCCACGCGCTCCACCACCGCGCGGTCAAAGCCCGCGGCAATGATGCCTTCGGCGCTTTCGTCGTTCTCCATGTAGCGCGACAGAATGGCATCCAGCACCTCATAAGGTGGCAGGCTGTCCTGGTCGGTCTGGTCGGGGCGGAGCTCGGCGCTGGGCGGACGCGTGATGATGCGCTCGGGGATCGGGTTGCTGCCTGTGCCATACGGGTCGTTGGCATTGCGCCAGCGTGCCAGCCGGAACACCGAGGTCTTGAGCACGTCCTTGATGACGGCAAAGCCACCGGCCATGTCGCCATACAAGGTGCAATAGCCCGTGGCCATCTCACTCTTGTTGCCGGTAGTCAGCACGATGGAGCCGAACTTGTTGGACAAGGCCATTAAAAACACCCCGCGTATGCGCGCCTGGATGTTTTCCTCGGTCGTATCTTCCTTCAAGCCCTTGAACTCGCCGGCCAGCGAGGCCTTGAAGGCCTCGAACTCGGGCACGATGGATATCTCGTCGTAGCGCACCTTCACACGCTCGGCCATTTCACGCGCGTCCATCCAGGAAATATCGGCCGTATAGGGCGAAGGCATCATCACAGCACGCACTTTTTCCGGGCCCAGCGCATCGACCGCGATCGCCAGCACCAGTGCGGAGTCAATGCCGCCCGACAAGCCCAAAATGGCACCCGGAAAGCCATTTTTCCCGAGGTAGTCGCGCACGCCCAGCACCAGTGCATCCCATAGGTCCGCCTCAGGGCTGCGTTCCGGCGCTGTATCGGCCGCCAGCACAACCGAGTCCCCCGTGCGCTCGGCACGGATGGAAAACAGGTTTTCCTTGAAACTCTCGGCCCGCCCGGCCAGCGCCCCGTCGGCCTGCAGCGCGAAAGAGCGTCCTTCAAACACGATTTCGTCCTGCCCGCCCACCAAATGGGCATAGACCAGCGGCAACCCGGTGGCCAGACAGCGGCTTTGCATCATCTGCTCGCGCTCGCCGCCCTTACCTACGTGGAAGGGCGAGGCATTGATGACCACCAGCAGCTCGGCGCCGGCATCCCTGGCCAGGCGCGCCGGCTCTTCAAACCAGGCGTCTTCACAGATCAGCAGGCCTATGCTGATGGCCTCATCCCCCTCCCCGGCCTGGAACACGCAGCTTCCCTGGCCGGGCGCGAAGTAGCGCCGCTCGTCAAACACCTGGTAGTTGGGCAGTTCGCGCTTGGCGTAGCTTTCGATGACGCGGCCCTCGCGCAGCACCCGCGCGGCATTGTGGCGTTGCTGCACCTCCACGCTTTTGGTGCGCAGGCCCCTGCCGTTGTCGCCGTGGGTGGGCGTGCCCACCACCACCGTCAGGCCTTTTAACCCGGCCAGCTCGCGGGCCACTTGATTCACGGCATCATCACAGGCCTGGATGAAAGAGGGACGCAAAAACAGGTCTTCAGCCGCATAACCGCAAATCGCCAGCTCCGGCGTCAGCACCAGCCGCACACCGTCCTGGTAGGCAGCGCGGGCCGCCTCGATGATCTTTTGCGCATTGCCCGGCATATCTCCCACGCAGTAGTTCAGCTGGGCAACGCAGATTTTGAGTGGCATGTAGAAGTAAAACCCCAAAACACGTGAAAAAAGACTCAAACGATTATGTCATCCGCGTGCTGGATTCGCCGCTGAAGGTGAATGCCTCCGAGTGGAACGCCCTGCTGGCGGCGCAAAGCCCGGACCAGGCCGCCAACCCCTTTATGCGCCACGAGTACCTGGCCGCGCTGCACGAAAGCGGCAGCGCCACCCCCGATACCGGCTGGACGCCCTGCTTCGTCACCCTCTGGCAGGGCGGCACACTGGCCGGCGCTTGCCCGCTTTACCTCAAGGCCCACTCCTATGGCGAATACGTGTTTGACTGGGCCTGGGCCAACGCCTATCAGCAACACGGGCTGGACTACTATCCCAAAGCCGTGGCCGCAGTGCCCTTCACGCCCGTGCCCGGCGCCCGGCTGCTGGCACGCAGCGCCGCTGAACGCGCGTTGCTGGTCAAGGCGCTGCTTGCCTGGTGCGGCGATGAAAACCTGTCCTCGCTGCACCTGCTGTTTACGGCCGATGAGGACATAGCCGCGTGCGAAGAAGCCGGCCTGATGCTGCGCCACACCGTTCAATTCCACTGGAAGAATGCGGCACCCATGCTCGGCACCGACGTGTCCTCGCGGCCTCCCGAGGGGGCTGTTTCGTCTGCAGGCGGCCTGTCGGCGGAACATTCTTCATTACCCGTCCGGCGATTCCGCGATTTCGACGATTTCCTCGCATCACTGAACCAGGAGAAGCGGAAAAAAATCCGCCAGGAGCGCCGCAAGGTCCGCGACGCCGGCATTACCTTCCGCTGGTCACTGGGCAAGGACATCAGCCAGGCCGACTGGGACTTCTTCTACCGGTGCTATGAGCGTACCTACCATGAACACGGCAACGCCCCCTACCTCAGCCGCGACTTCTTCCAGCGCATGCGGGACACCATGCCCGAAAACTGGCTGCTGTTTGTGGCCGAGCACACGGCTGACAGCGGCAGACCCCGGCCCATTGCGGCCAGCCTGGTAGCGGTCAGCGCCTCATCACCAGGCGAGGCCGATCTCCCGCTGATTGCCTATGGCCGCTACTGGGGCGCGTTGGCACGCGTGGACTGCCTGCACTTCGAAGCCTGTTACTACCAGCCGCTGCAGTGGTGCATCACACATGGCTACCAGCGCTTTGAAGGCGGCGCCCAGGGTGAGCACAAAATGGCGCGAGCCCTGCTACCCGTGAAGACTACCAGCGCCCACTGGCTGGCCCATCCCGCTTTCGCCGACGCGGTCGAGCGCTTCCTGGAGCGGGAAGGTGCCGGCATTGAAAGTTATATGAATGACCTGGAGCGACGCAATCCGTTCAAGAGAGCGGTGCTATAACCCCCACAAAGGAAGTTCCATGAGCAGCAGAAACGATGCGCCCCAGGGCAGGTACAAGGTCAATCTGGTCGAGTGCCCCACCCTCACCGCCGAGCAGCGCGCCGCCGCCGAGCTGCGTTTTCGCATGGCGCTTGAATTTGCCTTGGGCGGGCCGGAATACGTGCTGCCTTCGCTGCAGGCCTATATGCTGGCGCAGACCCTGAGCGAAGGCATGCCGCTGGAAGGCGCCTCGCAAGCAGAAGAGCAGGTCATCGCGCTGTGGCAGAACGCCGAAACCGACGCGATCCTGGCCGCCATGCGGCCCCTGGGCGACAACCTGGACAACGCGCGCTTCGAGATCCTTCCACTCTGAGCCGGCAAGTATCAAAGCTGCATCATGAGCAACGCCCGTCTCGCTTCAAACACCCCGGCATCCGAGGCGCCCGCCGCCAACGACAGTACGCTTGAAGTCCCCCTGGCGCTGGGACGCCTCCATGCCCGCCGCCTGCGCGAAATCTACCGCTCCGCCGGCTGGCCCTGCCAGGACCTGCTGGAGATCGAACTGCTCGCCACCGGCATGCTGCAGCGTGTAGCCGGGCCCGCGGGCCACGAAACCCTTCGCGTCACCGACGCGGGCATCGCCTACCTGGCGGCCACGCTGCTGCGCAACCGCTCAGCCCTCTCCAAGCATGAAGCGCTGGTCGAGAAAGTCGCCTGCGAGATGGTGCGCGCCGGCCGCATCACCTGGCGCGGCCTGGGACTGCGCGCCCAGCTTCCCCCGGAAACAGAAGGCGGCAAGGTGCGCTGGTGCGTCGTCCGGCCCGACGTGTTCTCCATCCGCAACACCACGGTGCAGGAATATGTCGAGCCCGTCGTCCATGAGATCAAGGTGCACCGCTCCGATTTGCTGGGCGACCTGCGGCGCCCCGAAAAGCGCGCCGCCTACCTGGACCTGGGCGGCGAATGCTGGTACGTGCTGGGCTGCGACGCCAAAGGCCGGCCCATAGGCGCGGCCGACGAAGTCCCGGCCGAATGCGGCGTGATGCTGATGGAGGGCTCGCGCCTGGTCGTGGCCCGCGCGGCACCGCGGCGCGCGCGGCAAGCCTTGCCGCTGGGCGTGTGGATGGCGCTGGCCAAGGCAACGCCTGTCGCCGGGCTCAATGAGGATGAGCAAGGCATGCTGGACGACTGCGAAGCCTGAACGCAATCGCGGCTGCGCGCTGAGCCCCGCGCGACAGCCGTGGCTACGGCAAACCCTAGTGCCACGGCCCCGCCCGCTCGGTTAATGTCTGCCTCACGGAGACATAACAATGAAATCCCTCACCGGCCTGGACGCCACCTTCCTCTACCTCGAAACCCCTGAAATGCCCATGCACGTGGGCTCGCTCAATCTCTGCGAACTGCCGGCCGGTTTCAAAGGCAGCTTTCACAAGGCCGTCAAAAACCACATCGCCAAGCGCATGCACCTGGCGCCGGTGTTCAGCAGGAAGCTGGTGTTCATGCCGCTGGACCTGGGCCATCCGCTGTGGGTGGAGGCCGATTCGGTGGACATCGACTTTCACATCCGCCGCGCCGACCCGGCCAAAAGAGGTACCGCCCCCATGACGCTGGCCGACGTGCACAAGCTCTGCGCACAATTGCACGGCGAAGTCATAGACCGCGACTACCCGCTCTGGGAGTTCTATATTTTCGACCGCATCCAGCTGCCTGAATCGCAGGGCGGCGGCATCGTGGCGGGCTTCTTCTCCAAAATCCACCATGCGGCGCTGGACGGCAAGGGCGGCGTGATGCTGGCCAATGCCATGCTGGACTTGAGCCCCGAGCCGCGCGAGGTGGCGCCGCCCGACCCGGAACGACGCCGCAAGCTGGAAGCCGACCTCAAGCTGGGCAAGATGATCGGCTCGGTGTTCTCCAGCTCGCTGGGCCAGCTGGCAAAAGTCGCCAAGTCCTTGCCTGCCGCGGCCACCACTTTCGGCAGCACACTGGCCAAACAATCCATGGGCAGCTCAGCCACCGGCATCAAGCCCAAGATGCCCATGAAGCTGGCGCCGCCGACACCATTCAACGCGGGCATAGGCACGGGCCGCGTGTTCGTCACCGCGACCATTCCGCTGGGCGAAACCAAGGCCATGGGCAAGGCGGTGGGCGGCTCCTTCAACGACATGGTGCTGTGGATCTGCTCGACCGCGCTGCGCAACTACCTCATGCAGCACCACAGCCTGCCGAAGAAGTCGCTGGTGGCCGCCATGCCGGTGTCGTTACGCGAAGCCGGCGCCACGGATGCCACCAACCTGGGCAACCAGGTCAGCATAAGCCTGGTCGAGCTGGGCACGCACCTGGCGCACCCGCTCAAGCGCATGAACGCCATCATGGCCTCCACAGCCAAGGTCAAGACCTCCATGCAAAGCCTCAAGGGCTTGCTGCCGACCGACTACCCTTCACTGCTAGCGCCCTGGCTGGTGGGCGGCGCCGCCAAGATGGCGCTCAATGCCTACGGCAAAAGCGGCATGGCCAGCCGGCTGCCCATGGTGGCCAATCTGGCGATCTCCAACGTGCCGGGCCCGCCCGTGCCGCTCTACCTGGCCGGTGCGAAGTTTCTGACCTTCCATCCGCTGTCCATCATCATGCACGGCCTGGCGCTCAACATCACCATACAGACCTATGCCGGCCATGTCGATTTCGGCATCATTGCCGACAAAAAAGCGCTGCCGCATGCCAAGGACCTGGCCAAGGCGATTGAAGATGCCTTCACTGAAGCCCAGGCACTGATGGCGAGTGCGGCACCGGCGGCGACCGCAACACCGGTAAAGCCCGCCAAGCCTGCCGCCCGGAAAGTCGCGAAAAAACCAGCTGCCAAGGCTGCTCCGGTAAAAACCCGCAAGACCGCTGTCGCCAAGGCGACGAAATCAACGGTGAAGCAGGCCAGTTAGAGTCGCCTCCCTCTGTAAAAACCGCCAAGCCCCCCATACTGGTTTCTGTAGGAAACCAACACAAAAGTATCCAATGCTCCAAGCCATGGCAAGCCCGTCATCCAAGCGAAACCCTTCCTCCCCGTCTCCCAAAAAACCAAAATCGACCCCGCACGATGTTCCGCCTAGCGCCTGGCTGCTTGCACTTGAATTGCGCGCGTTCTGGGAGTTCGGCGCCCTGCTGCCCGCCTGGCCCTTGCTGGCCCGCGCGCCGCGCGGCGATGGCCATGCCGTCATGGTGTTCCCGGGCCTATCAGCCAACGACGCGACCACCGTGCCGCTGCGCCAATACCTGCAGTCGCTCAACTACAGCCCCTGGGGCTGGGAGCAGGGCTTCAACTTCGGCCCGCGTGCCGGTGTGCTGCAGGAGGCCCGCGACAGCCTGGCCCGCACCTTTGAGACCACCGGCCGCAAAGTCAGCCTGATCGGCTGGAGCCTGGGCGGCGTGTATGCGCGCGAACTGGCCAAGGAGATGCCGGACATGGTGCGCTGCGTGATCACCCTGGGCACCCCTTTTGCGGGCTCGCACAAGGCCACCAATGCCTGGCGTATTTATGAGCTCACCAGCGGCCGCAGCGTGGAGCGTGAATCCGAAAACTACGACCTGCCCGCCGCCCCGCCGGTGCCGACCACCAGCATTTACTCACGCACCGACGGTGTGGTGGCCTGGCAGGCCAGCATCCAGGCGCCCAGCCCGGCAAACCCGCAGACAGAAAACATCGAAGTGCTGGCCAGCCACATCGGCATGGGTGTCAACCCCAGCGCCTGGTGGGCCGTGGCCGACCGGCTGGCCCAACCCGAAGGCCACTGGAAACCTTTCGCGCGCGAGGACAATGGCCGGCTCCACGGCCTGGTCTACCCGGCGCCGGCGCAAGGGATATAAAACCGCCCCGTGGAATAAAAAAAGCGCCTGCAGGTTTGCCTGCAGGCGCTTTTTGCTTTTGTTGAAGCTGAAATCCCGGAACTCAGGCGGCCTTAGCGTAATTGGCGATGCCGTCGGTGATTTCCTTTTTGGCCGCTTCCGGGCCTTCCCAGCCCAGCACCTTGACCCATTTACCTTCTTCCAGGTCTTTGTAGTGCTCAAAGAAGTGGGCGATGGTCTTCAGGCGCAGAGGGTTCATGTCCTCGGGCTTTTGCCACTGGGTGTAGAGCGAGCATTTCTTGTCCACGGGCACGGCCAGCACCTTGCCGTCTTCGCCAGCTTCGTCCTGCATCTTCAGGATGCCGATGGCGCGGCAGGTCACGACCACGCCGGGAATCAGGGGCACGGGCGTGATCACCAGCACGTCGACCGGGTCGCCGTCGCCGCTGATGGTCTTGGGCACATAGCCGTAGTTGGTCGGGTAGTGCATGGACGTGCTCAT
>Ga0102592_1001320_pt1 | contig 29035 bp, 32 predicted proteins | sample AraplaCol_mMF_r2_FD_76861 | JGI IMG/M metagenome (GOLD analysis project Ga0102592, IMG submission 76861) | Arabidopsis root microbial communities from North Carolina, USA - plate scrape MF_Col_mMF_r2 (SPADES assembly) (version 2) | ecosystem: Host-associated > Plants > Roots > Endosphere...
CTCTCGTCCGCAAGCGACACCGGTTTCGAGCAGGTTTTCCCCATCAGGCCGGAATGGCGTGAAACCTACGGACCGGAGCCGGCGCAGGTGCGGGAAAAGGTTTTCTACGCGATAGTTCCGGAACAAATCCAGCCCGATCTCTCGCATGAGCACAAGGCATCTTGTTGGTGCAGCGAGGCGCAAGCCTTCGCGCTGCTCACCTTTGCCGACAACGCGCAATGTGCCAAGGCTGCTTTTCGGGCGCTCAATGATGCGAAAGCGTAAGCCCTTCCTTCAATCACCCGGCGCCCACAATTACACCCTGACGATCACGGATCGCTGAACGGATTTTCCGCAGCCCCTTCTGTAGCTGAGAAAGCGTGGCAGCGCGTTTCCTCTTTCGTCCATCACCGTGCTGCAAATGGTGCACGCGTTGACATCCGAGAAAGTGCCGAACCCACAAGCCTGCAACTGCCACCCTATCAATGACGGAAGATTCAGTTTCCGATGGGTAGGTTCAATCATGTGCCTGGGCAAGGGAAATCTGGCGGCAAATCTTTCGACCAATTCCGCAGACACTTCATAACAGCAAGGGTGCGCGCCTGGCCCAAGTGCCGCGACCCAGTTTCGAGGGTGGTCCCCGCTCCTGGATATCAGGTCCGCGGCCTCCTTCACGATGCCACCCAAGGTCCCTCTCCAGCCAACATGAATTGCCATGACGGCCGAGCCATCCGAGCGCGCCAGCAAGACCGGAAAGCAATCCGCGTTGGCAAGCGTCAGCAATAAATTAGCCGTTGCCGTAAAAAGCCCGTCGGCTTCCCCTGCTTCACTTCTCTTTTCGTGGACGGTGCAAATCCGCACACCGTGGACTTGCGTCTTGACAGGGCGGTCATTCCAGTACGGAGCCGCGAATTGCGGCAAGGGCTCTGCCATGTTGCCGAAGCCGTGACGGATATTTTGGATTTTTGACAGTAGAGGGCTGACGAGCAATTTGGCGCTCCAATCTGGAAGTACATGACATCCTGCAATCGCGGCATTCACGGTTTTCGATGACTGATGAATTGGATCCGAGCCACAAGCCAGTAGTTACTGGAGTTACTGGAGTTACTGTATCAATACGGGGCCAGCGAGGAAAAGCCAAAGACCACTGACTATCCCCACTAGGGGGGTTTGTCTTAACAAACCACAATGACGATATGGGCCGGACGCTTCTGCGCGAACCGATGCGATCTCGCTCCGGTATCCGCCGAAGAACAAAAGCGTACCAGCGCATCGATGAGGTACTACGCAACTCCCAACGCATTGACCGGAATCTTGAGATAGCTGACACCGTTTCCTTCAGGCGGTGGCAAGTCGCCCGCGCGGATATTGACCTGGATGGAGGGAAGAATCAGCGTGGGCATGCCAAGCGTGGCATCCCTTGCCGCGCGCATGGCCGCAAAAGCATCTTCAGAAATACCGTCACGCACGTGGATGTTGGCTTTGCGCTGCTCGCCCACGGTGCTTTCCCATTGCGGCATGCGCTCGCCGGGCGGGTAATCGTGGCAGACGAAAATCCGGGTTTGCGCCGGCAACTGCAGCAGCTTGTGGATGGAGCGGTACAACTGGCGGGCATCACCACCCGGGAAGTCCGCGCGCGCTGTTCCCACGTCGGGCATGAACAGCGTGTCGCCCGCAAACACCGCGTCACCCGCCAGGTAGGCCATGTCCGCGGGCGTGTGGCCGGGCACATGCAACGCAGTCATCTCCACATCGCCTATCGCGAATGTCTCGCCGTCCTTGAGCAAGTGGTCGAACTGGCTGCCGTCAGGCACGAACGAAGGCTCCAGGTTAAAAATCGCCTTGAACGTGGACTGCACGGCGCGTATGTGTTCGCCAATGGCAATTTTGCCGCCGGTGCGTGCCTTCAGGTAATGGGCTGCCGACAGATGGTCGGCGTGTGCATGGGTTTCCAGAATCCATCCGACGCGAAGGCCTTGTTGCTCCACATAGGCCAACACACGGTCAGCCAGCTCCGTGCTGGTGCGCCCCGACTTGAAGTCATAGCCCAGCACCGGGTCGATGATGGCCGCCTGCCCTGTTCCGCGATCCGCCACGACATAGGTGACAGTCCCGGTCTCGGGATCAAAAAAGGCCTGGGGCTTGAGCGGGGTTTGCATGGACCGGGTTCTTTCATTCAAGGCGCATTCAAGGCGTACATCTCTACATTATATATTTTCATATAATATTGAACACATCCCTGCGCATGGCCATGAAATCATCCCCTCCAGTTTTAGACACCGGGCAACTTCGCAACGCTGCCGCGCAAGCCGTGGGCGCGCTGAAGGCACTGGCCAATGAAGACCGCCTGTTGCTGCTCTGCCAGCTCTCGCAGGGCGAGCGCTGCGTGAGCGAACTGGAGCAGGACCTGGGCATACGTCAACCCACGCTGTCCCAGCAACTCGGTGTACTGCGCAATGAAGGCTTGATCACCCCGCGCCGTGAAGGCAAGAACATCTACTACAGCGTCGCCGAACCCGGGACGCTGGAAATCCTGACGCTGCTCTACCGGCTCTACTGCCCTCAAGGAAGAAAACCATGACCCTGGACTGGAACGCCTTCACGCCCTGGCCCGCACTGGCGGGCGGCCTGCTCATAGGCCTGGCCGCTGCGATGTTCGTGCTGCTCAACGGGCGCATCGCCGGCATCAGCGGAATTCTGGGCGGGCTGCTCAAGCCGGTGCGCGGCGACGCAGGCTGGCGCGTGGCTTTTGTCGCCGGGCTCATAGGCGCGCCATGGGCCTACGCCGCGTTCTCGGCCTTGCCGCGTGTCCAGGTGGATGCCGGCTATGGCGTGCTGGCCGCCGCCGGATTGCTGGTGGGCATAGGCACGCGCTACGGCGCGGGCTGCACCAGCGGCCATGGTGTATGCGGGCTTTCAAGGCTGTCGCCGCGTTCACTGGCAGCCACGGCGGCTTTCATGGCCGCCGGTTTTGCGGTGGTGTTCCTGGTGCGCCACCTGTTCAAGCTTTAGGAGCAAAACCATGCTGATGTTGTCTTCCCTGCTGGCCGGCCTGGTGTTTGGCCTGGGCCTGATCGTCTCAGGCATGGCCAATCCGGCCAAGGTGCTCGGCTTCCTGGACCTTGCCGGCCCCTGGGACCCCTCGCTGGCCTTTGTCATGGCCGGCGCGATCGCCGTGGGTTTCCTCGCCTTTCTTCTGGCCAAAAAACGGCGCCTTTCCTTCCTGGGCGCCGAGATGAAGCTGCCGCCCGCGGGCCGAATCGACCGCAGGCTGGTCGCCGGCAGCCTGCTTTTCGGTGCGGGCTGGGGGCTGGCCGGATTCTGCCCAGGCCCTGGCCTCGTGGCCCTGGGCATGGGAGAACCCAAAGCCGCGGTGTTTGTGCTGGCCATGCTGGCCGGAATGGCGATCTTCGAACTGCTCGAGAGGCGACGGCCGTAGCCTGCGATGCCGATTCAAGCGAAATAGGCGGGGTCCCCCTGTCATATCTACCAGGGTAAAGCTTGATTCAGCCTTGCGCGGCGCATAGACTGCACAAATACAAAAAAAGCACTGGGATCACCCTGCCTGGAAGAAAGGCAGAACACAAGTATTAGCTCGAAACAACGCCCAAACTGGATGGACCGCCATGATGACCTGCTTGACCGACGCGACCCCGCCCGCCTTTCAATATCTGTACCAGCCCATCCATGCTCCGACGGCAATTTTCGCCTCCGATCAGAAGCCGCTGGCTTCACCCGGCAGGGAAGACTTCGTCGGGCAAATCGCGCTTTGCCATCTGGACACCCCTTTAATGATAGAAAAAGTACAGGGCCTGCGCGACCATATCAACCTGCCATCCGGATGCCGTGACGCGCAATTCTTTGAACAAGAAAAAAAAGAGATAAATTGGGTTTTGTCTTTGCCTTCGAGCTTCACCGCGTCGTGATCGGCACCCTGAGGCTGGTCCCCATGCACCAGGGACTGACATCGCTTGAGAAGCTGTTGCCGCAAGAGCACCTGGCCGATCCGGCCGACAGGCAGGGCAATTGGGAAATCGGGCGTCTTGTCCTGAACCCCGACTACCGGGGTGGCCCCGATCTCGTGAAAAGGTGCATATTCCTGGGTGTTTCCTACTTCGCCCAACATAGCGATGGGAAAGACCTCTTTGCCTCGTGCACACCGGTGCTGAGCCGGCTCTACAGGCGCTTCGGTTTTTCGACCATCGCCAACAATATACGGGTGAACGGAACGGACGAAGCGTATGCCCTGATACATGGGCGCGTGCCGGACATCCTGAAAACATCCGCGTGTTAGCAAACCGTTCGGGCGAATGCTTCGATACCCTGGGATCCTGTTTCGCGGCAGGCTGAAAGAGACCAGGATCGAAAGCCCGCACCAACAGAATTCAAACACATATGGGTTGGTTCAAAAAACTCTTTGTCCACTATGAGACTTACCACGCGCACGGCAGGCCATTGCTCAAATACATCGGCATCATCGGCGCGGCGACCTATGTGCTGTTCTACCTGATACGGTTCACGAAACCCAATCCCCGCCCGTTTGACGACATCGGGATGCGCCTGCTGGTTGTCGTTCTCTTTACCTTGCTGGCCTTGAAAAATCACTGGCCCGAAAAACTCAAAAAATACTATTTCCCCTACTCCTATTGGGCGTTGATCTATTGCCTGCCGTTTTTTAACGTGTTTCTGTCGCTGCAAAGGCACGGGGGTGTCCCGGCGATCTCTAATTGCTTTATCGCGCTGAGTTTCCTGGTCATGCTGACCGACTGGCGAAACACCATTGCCATGCTGTTGATCGGCTGTGGTACCGCTTCACTGCTTTACGCGGCCATCACGCCCAACCCATCCATCCCCATGGATATGGTGGCCCAGCTCCCCGCCTACCTGTTGATCCTGATCGGCGGCGGCGCATTCAAACTCTCGGAAAAGCAGATAGATGCGGAGAAACTGCGCATGGCAAACGCCCTCGCCGGCTCCATTGCCCATGAAATGCGCAACCCGCTGGGGCAGGCCCGGATGAGCTTGAAAAGCATTGGAGAAATGCTGCCCGCGGATGGCGCGGTCATTCCGGCCGATCGCACTTCCCGTATGCGCCAGTTTGTCAATACGGGGGAAGTTGCGGTGCATCGGGGTTATCAGGTGATTGACCTGATTCTGGGCTCCCTCAAGCCCGGTGCGGTGGATCGAAGCAACTTTTCGTATTTATCAGCGGCAAAAACCACTCAGAAGGCCGTGGACGAATACAGCTTTTCCGACCAGCACGCGGGCGACGACGGTGAAAATCCACGCGGCCGCGTCACGGTGCGCATCGTGAAGGATTTCGTCTTTTACGGAGACGAAACGCCGTACGTTTTTGTGCTGTTCAATCTGATCAGGAACGCGCTCTATTACCTGGGGCAGAAGGCGGATGGGACCATCGTGCTGACGGTGGATGACCACAAGGTAACCGTCAAAGATACCGGACCAGGCATAGACAAGGAGGTTCTGGCGCATCTGTTCGAGTCATTCATGACCTCCGGGAAAGCGGATGGGACCGGCCTGGGGCTGTCTTATTGCAAACGGACCATGCAAAGCTTTGGCGGTGACATCTACTGCGAATCCGTGCTGGGTGAATTCACGCAATTCACGTTGACCTTTCCGGCGGCACCTGAAGTTGATACCCGGCAAGTCGCGACGCCGTTGCAAGCGCCGGCACCAACGCGAACACCAACATCCGAAGCACTCATCCCCACCAATGCGCTGGAAGGCAGGACGGTCATACTGGCCGAAGATGATGAACTCAACCGCATGATGGTGGGAGATCGTTTGAGGGACTGGGGCCTGACCGTACTGGAAGCTGAAGGGGGGCGCCAAGTCCTGTCCCACCTGCAGAACACCCCTCGTGTAGACCTGATCCTGATGGACATGAACATGCCCGGCTTGAACGGTGTGCAGACGACTCAGGCCATTCGCTCACGGGATTGGGAACACCAGGGTATTCTTATCCTCGCTCTTTCCGGGAACTCCGACGAGCTTGATGTCAGGACCGCTTTGAAGGCGGGCATGAACGGCTACGTCCTGAAGAATGGCGACATGGCGTTGCTGCAAGAAAAAATGCTCGAGGCTTTGGCAGCGATAGCCTAACCCGAAAGAGATTCAACGCCGTGAACGCAGCCCGCACACCAAGCGAAGATTGGCGACAATGGAAGCCCCGCCCGACACACCGGCCCTGCTCCGTGCTTACATCGAGCGCATGGACCTGCCGGCCAACAACGCCTTCCTCGTATGCCGCCGCGACACCCACGCTTTGGTGGGTGTCGTCAACATCACCAATATCATCCTCGGAATGTTTCGAAGCGGCTATCTTGGCTACTACGCCTTCGCGGGGCATGAGCGGCAAGGCCTCATGCGCCAAGGATTGCGGGCCGCAGCAGGGCACGCATTCAGGTCGCTCAAGCTCCATCGCCTGGAAGCGAACATTCAGCCGGCGAACGTGGCCTCCATTGCACTGGTTGCGTCCTGCGGGTTCACGCAGCAAGGGTATTCACCGCGGTATCTGAAGATAGGCGGCCGCTGGCGCGACCACGAACGCTGGGCCATCCTGGCCCCGTAGCCGCGTGCCTGCAAGAATTTTGCACCCGCACGATAATCCGCTCATGCGACTCCTACACACCATGCTGCGCGTTGGCAATCTCCAGCGCTCCATTGATTTTTACACCCAGGTTCTTGGCATGAAGCTGCTGCGCACCTCGGAAAACCCCGAGTACAAATACAGCCTGGCTTTTGTCGGCTACGGCAACAACCCCGAGCATGCCGAGATCGAGCTGACCTACAACTGGGGCACCGACAGCTACGACATGGGCACGGCCTTCGGCCATATCGCGCTGGGCGTGCCGGACGTGTATGCGGCCTGCGAAAAAATCAAGGCCGCGGGCGGCAATGTCACGCGCGAAGCCGGCCCGGTCAAGGGCGGCACCACCGTGATTGCTTTTGTGACGGACCCGGACGGCTACAAGATCGAATTGATCCAGCGCGCCGAGTACGCCGCGGGCGCGGGCCTGCGCTAAACGCCAGGCTTCATTTGCGCGGCAGGCGGCAAGCCTGCTGCGCCAGCGCCGTCACCTGCGCCCAGTCGCCGCGCGCCAGCACATCGGCCGGCGTGAGCCAGGAGCCGCCCACGCAGACCACATTGGGCAGGCTCAAAAATTCCGCGGCATTGGCCGTTGAGACACCGCCCGTGGGACAAAAGCGCACGTCGCCGAAGGGGCCGCTCCAGGCCTTGAGCATGGCCGGGCCGCCCGCCTGCATGGCCGGGAAAAACTTCAGCTCGGTCAGGCCGTCTTCCTGGGCCATCATGATTTCGCTGCCGGTGGCCACGCCGGGCAACAAGGGCAGGCCGGCATCGCGGCAAGCCTGGCCCACGGCGTGGGTGTAACCCGGGCTCACGGCAAAACGCGCGCCGGCCATGGCGCAGGCCTGGGCGTCGGCTGCGCTGCGCACCGTGCCCGCGCCGGTGACGGCCTCGGGCACGTCGCGCGCGATGGCTTCGATGCAGGCCAGCGCCTGGGGCGTGCGCAAGGTGACTTCCAGCATGCGTATGCCGCCGGCGACGAGTGCGCGCGCCAGCAGCACGGCCTGCCTGGTATCTGTCAGCACGATGACGGGAATCACCGGCGCATCCTGCATCACCTGCAGTGCCGTCAGCTTGCTGCCGGGCTTGATGTCTACATCCACGATAAAGCTCCTTCTTCAGCCGTCAGCGCATGGCGGCGCATGCCGGTAAACAGTTCACGGCCCATGCCGACGGCGTTGCCCGCGCGCAGTTCGGCGGGCATGGTATCGAGCGGCCTCGCCGCCCATTCAGCCTCGGCCACCAACACGTTCAATTCGCCGGTGACGGCGTCGACACGGATCAAATCACCATCACGCACCTTGGCAAGCGGGCCGCCGGCGGCGGCTTCGGGCGAGACATGGATGGCGGCCGGCACTTTGCCCGAGGCGCCGCTCATGCGGCCGTCAGTGACCAGCGCAACCTTGAAGCCCTTGCCCTGCAGCACGGCCAGCGGCGGCGTGAGCTTGTGCAGCTCGGGCATGCCGTTGGCCTGCGGGCCTTGCCAGCGCACCACGCAGACCACGTCGCGGTTGAGTTCACCGGCGTTAAAGGCTTGGTGCAGGGCTTCCTGGGAATCAAACACCCGGGCTGGCGCCTCGATGAGGTGTCGGTCATCGGGTACGGCGGAGACCTTGATCACGCTGCGGCCCAGGTTGCCCTGCAGCAGCTTGAGGCCGCCGGTGGCGCTGAACGGTTTGGCCGCGGGCCGCACGATGGTTTCGTCTTTGGACGCACCCAGCTCATGCCACGCCAGCGCCGCACTGGCCATCGCGGGTTCGCGCGTGTATTCGCGAATGCCACCTTCCCGCACTGTGAGTACATCCTCATGCATGAAGCCCGCGTCCAGCAGTTCACGAATGATGTAGCCGGGGCCGCCCGCGGCCTGGAACTGGTTCACGTCGGCGCTGCCGTTGGGATAGACGTGTGCCAGTGTGGGTACCACGTCGGATAGATCGGAAAAATCATTCCAGTCGATCACGATGCCGGCCGAATGCGCCACGGCCACCCAGTGGATCAAATGGTTGGTGGAGCCGCCGGTGGCGAGCAGCGCAACCATCGCATTGACGATGGCCTTTTCATCCACGATGAGGCCGATGGGCGCAAAGCGCTTTGCCTTGATGATGCCGAGCACGGTGCGCGCCGCCTCACGCGTGAGCTCTTCGCGCAGGGCATTGCCGGGGTTCACAAAAGCGGTGCCGGGCACATGCAGGCCCATGGCTTCAAGCAACAGCTGGTTGCTGTTGGCCGTGCCGTAGAAGGTGCAGGTGCCGGGGCTGTGGTAAGACTTGAACTCGGAATCCAGCAAGGCATCGCGACCGACCAGGCCCTGCGCGGCCTGCTCGCGTACATGGGCTTTTTCCTTGTTCGGAATGCCGGAAGTCATGGGCCCGGCCGGCACAAAGACCATGGGCAGGTGGCCGAAATGCAGCGCGCCTATCAGCAGGCCGGGCACGATCTTGTCGCACACGCCCAGCATCAGCGCCGCATCGAACATGTCGTGGGACAGCGCCACGGCGGTCCCCATGGCGATCACGTCCCGGCTGAACAGGCTGAGCTCCATGCCGCTGGTCCCCTGGGTCACGCCGTCGCACATGGCGGGCACGCCGCCGGCCACCTGGGCCGTGGCGCCCAGCTTGCGGGCTTCGTCCTTGATGAAAGCCGGGTAGGCCTGCAAAGGCGTGTGCGCCGACAGCATGTCGTTGTAGGCGGTGACGATGCCGATGTTGGGCCTGCGCTCGGTCACGACCTTGAAGCGGTCGTCCAGCGGCATGCCCGCAAAGGCATGGGCCACATTGGCGCAACCCATGCGGTCCAGGCCGGGGTCGCGTTTTGACGCCGCGTGCAGTTGCGCGATGTAGGCCTGGCGCGTGGGGCGGCTGCGTGCGGCGATGCGGGAGGTGATGTCTGAGACTTTGGAATGAAGGGCCATGGTGGAGCTTTTGGTCTGGGTGGCACAAGACAGCAAGGACAAGGGCCGGAGCGATGTAACTTTATTACTGACTCTATGGTAACGGGTTACCGAGCCATATCAAGCGAATGTGGTTACGGTACGGTTACCAAACGCAGTCTGCCCGCAAGGCGGCTGGCCCCAGGTCGGCGCGCCGCTCTTGCATTTGTCAGCGGCGCACTACGGCTGCCGGCCACACCTTACTGCAGCGATATCTCGACGCGGCGCGCCTCGGCGTCGTTGCCGCCGGCCAGTTGTTCCGGTTTCTTCAACTCGATCTGCCGCTCGGGAACGCCCGCAGCCTTGAGCGCATCACGCACGGCCACGGCGCGCTGCTTTGCGAGGGCCGCGTTTTTCGCGGCGTCGCCCGTCGCGTCATGAAAACCGGAGATCACCAGCGTGCGCCCGCCCTTGGCCGCCTTGACCAGGTCGGTCATGGCATCCACCGCGCCGGCGGCAAGGTCGGCACTGCCCGACGCGAAATAAAAACGCACGATGCCCTGCTCGACTTTCACGCTGGCGGCATCGGCCGCGGCTTGCGAAGCCTGGGAGTCCTGTATGGCCTGGCTGACTTCGGGAACGATGGATGCCGGCGCTGCAGACGCAGGTGCTGAAGCAGCCGGCGCGGGGACTGCCGCGGCAACGGCCATCGCGGGAACAGACTGCGGGCCCGAAGGCGGGGCCCTGTGCAAGCGATGCAGGCTGATGCCAATGACCAACGTGATGACAAAAGCCATCAGGCCCAGAACGAGCGCCAACACCAGGCCCTGCTGGCCCTCATCGTCCTGAGAAAACATTACCGACTCCCGTCACAAAAACTCAGCCCATTGTAAAGTGCGGCTGTGGAAAATTCAGCCAAGCAAGCCGCCGTCAACGGCCTTTCCGTTTCCCGCAACCCGGACCACATGCTGGAAACCGTCTTGCGCGAATGGGGCGGCAAGAGTGATCTGTGGATATTCGCTTACGCCTCGCTGATCTGGCGCCCTGAGTTTGAGCATGCGGAAGAGCGCTTCGCCACCATCCACGGCTACCACCGCGCGCTCAAGATGTGGAGCCGCGTGAACCGCGGCACGCCGGAATGCCCGGGCCTGGTCTTCGGCCTGCTGCATGGCGGCAGCTGCAAGGGCATGGCTTTTCGGATTCCGCGCGCGCAGGTGGAAGGCGCCTTGCCCGCCCTGTGGAAGCGCGAGATGCCCAACGGCGTGTACGACCCCAAATGGTTGCAATGCCAGACCGCGCAAGGCGATGTGCGCGCGCTGGCCTTCACACTGTCCAAACGCAGCCCCAGCCACACCGGCGTGCTCAGCGAGGACGTGTACCGGCGGATTTTTTCGGATTCCTGCGGACGCTACGGCACCACGCGCGAATACGCGCAACTGACGTATGACAAGCTAAAAACCCTGGGTATTCACGACCATGCGCTGGGCAAGCTGCTGGCGCTGGTCAACACCTGAGCGGCCACGGCCTGAGCTTGCCATCGCGGGCCATGCAGCCTACAGTGGGCTTTTCTCTCACTACCCCACAATCAATCAACCAACCTGTCAGGAGACAGCTTCATGAACCACCTTCTCGCGCCGCTTGCCGCCGCCCTTGTGCTCAGCGCCTGCGCATCCACCATGAGCGGCCCGCGCGCCGTGGCCCTGCTGCAAAGCACCACCGGCAATACCGCGGCCGGCACGGTCAACTTCACACAAAGCGGCGACAAGGTGCTGGTCTCGGGCGAGATTCGCGGCCTCAAGCCCAATGCCGAGCACGGCTTTCATGTGCATGAAAAAGGCGATTGCTCCAGTGGCGACGGCATGAGTGCCGGCGGCCACTTCAACCCAAGCGGCCAGCCGCACGGCAGCCATTCAGACATGGCCCACCATGCCGGCGACCTGCCCAGCCTCAAGGCCGATGCATCCGGCGTCGCGAAATTCAGCTTTGAATCCAAAACCATTGCCATCGGCAGCGGCATGAACAACATCGTGGGCAAGGGCCTGATCGTGCACCGCGACCCGGACGACTTCAAAACCCAGCCCACCGGCAATTCCGGCCCGCGGCTGGCCTGTGCAGTGATTGCGCTGACCTAAAAGCGCTGGGCCAGCAGGGCTTCGGCGCGCTGCAGATCCTGCAGCGTGTCGATGTCGATGACCGTGCCTTCATCGGCCACGTCGATAAAGCCGACGGCATTCAGCGCGGCCTGCGCCTGTACCACCGGGGACGCACCTCGGCTTCCCGTCAACGCCAGCAAGGCATCGCGGCAGGCGGCCGAAAACCCGACCGGATGGCCGCGCGCGCCCTGGTACATGGGCACCACCACCGCATGCCGCGCCAGCGCATCGGCCACCGCCAGCAGCGTGGCGGCCTGCACCAGCGGCAGGTCGCCCGGCAAGACAAGCCAGCCCGCGGCGTCAGGCGTGGCGCGCACGGCGGCCGCGATGCTGTCGCCCATGCCGGGGTGGCCCGCATCTTCAAGGTGCCAGGGCAGGCCGCTGGCGGCCACGGCCTCCAGCGTGCGCGCCAGCACCGGCTTGCCGGCCAGCAAGGCCTGCAGCTTGTGCGTGCCCCCGCCGGAGGCGGCAAAGCGCTCGCCCCGGCCCGAGGCCAGCACCAGCACCGTGGGCGCGCCCTTACCCATCACGCCAGCTTGAAGGGCAGCTCGCGCGGCGCCGGCTTGCCGGTGAGCTTGGCGATGGCATTGGCAAAGGCCGGTGCCAGCGGCGGCAGGCCGGGCTCACCCAGGCCGGTGGGTGCATCGGCGCTGGGCACGATGAACACCGCTACCGTGGGCATGTCGGTGATGCGCGGCACCGGGAAGTCGCCGAAGTTGCTTTGCTCCACCACACCGTCTTTCAGCGTGATGGCCGCACCCGGCAGGCACATGGACAAGCCCATAAGCGCCGCGCCCTGCACCTGCGCTTCGACACTGGTCGGGTTGATCGCAAGGTTGCAGTGCACACCCGCGGTGATGGCATGCAGCACCGGCGTGTTGTCCTTGACTGAGGCTTCGACCACATAGGCCACCACGGTATTGAAGGACTCGTGCACCGCCACGCCCCAGGCGCGGCCCGCAGGCAGCGTGCGTTTGCCGTAGCCGGACTTGTCGACCGCCAGCTGCAGTGCGGCTGTGTGGCGCGGGTGCTTGCTGCCGAACTGCTTGAGGCGGTAGGCCACCGGATCCTGCCCGCTGCCGCGCGCGACCTCGTCGATCAAGGTTTCCATCACGTAGGCAGTGTGCGTGGAGCCCACGCTGCGCCACCAGAGCACCGGCACATTGAGCTTGGGGTGGTGCACCGACAGGCGCATCGGGATCTCGTAAGGCTCTTTCATGCCCTCGACCATGGTGCCGTCCACGCCGTCTTTCACCATGAAGGCTTCAAACGGCGAGCCGGCGAGGATGGACTGGCCGACGATCACATGGTCCCAGCCCAGGATCTCGCCCTTTTCGTCAAAGCCGATCTCGGCGCGATGCACATGCATGGGCCGGTAGTAGCCGCCCTTGATGTCGTCCTCGCGGCTCCACAGCGTGCGCACCGCAGCCGTCAGGCCGGCGCCGCGTGCGGCCTTCGCGACATTGCAGGCCTCGACCACGTAATCGCTGGTCGGAATCGCACGGCGGCCAAAACCGCCACCGGCCATCTGCACATTCATCTTGACGTTTTGCGGCGCCACGCCGAGGGCCTTGGACGCCGCCAAGGTGTCCAGGCCCGGCATCTGCGTGCCCAGCCAGAGTTCGGCCTTAGCGTCCGCGCCCTGGCCGCTCAGCTGCACCGTGCAGTTGAGCGGCTCCATGGGCGCATGGGCCAGGTAGGGGAAGGCAAACTCGGCACTGATTTTTTTCGGCGCCGTTGCCAGCTTGCTGATATCACCGTTGTACTTGAGTGCACCAGTCTTCTGCGCCAGCGCGCGGTAGCTCGCGAGCTGCTGGGCGCTGTCGACTTTTTCGACGCCGCTGCTGTCCCACTCGACCTTGAGCGCATCGCGGCCCAGCTTGGCGGCCCAGTAGCCCTCGGCCACCACGGCCACGCCCTCGCCACCGCGGTCCAGCGGCACGCGCAGCACGGCCTTTACGCCGGGAACAGCTTTGGCTGCCGTGTCGTCCAATGCTTTGACCTTGCCGGCAAACACCGGGGGATGGGCCACCACCGCCGTCAGCATGCCGGGCAGGCGCACGTCGATGCCATAGCTTTGGCCGCCGCTGGATTTGGCGCGCGCATCGAGCCGCCCCGTGGGCTTGCCGATGATGCGGAACTGCTTCGGGTCCTTGAGCGTGACCGCCTCGGGCACTGGCTGCTTCATGGCGGCTTCGGCGAGTTCGCCATAGGTCAGGCGCTTTCCGCCGGGGCCAATCACCACGCCCTGCTGGGTGCGCAGGCTGGCGGCGTCTACGCCCCACTGCGCGGCGGCGGCCGACACCAGCATGGCGCGGGTGCGCGCGCCCAATTCGCGGTACTGCGTGTAGGAGTTCTTGATCGAGCCCGAACCGCCCGTGAGGTGCATGCCGAAAGCCGGGTCCACATAGGCCGGGTCGGCATTGCCGTGCTGGCTTTTGACCAGGGCCCAGTCGGCGTCCAGTTCCTCGGCCAGGATCATGGGCAGGCCGGTCTGCACGCCTTGCCCGAAGTCGAGCCGGTTGATGGTGACGGTCACCGTGCCGTCCTTGTCGATGCGCACAAAGGCCGAGGGCTGCTGGGTCGGCTTGAGGCTGGATGCCGCGGGCGCGCCGGCCGTCGCCATGGTTTGCGCCTGCGAGAGCAACGGAAAGGCGCCCATCGCAAAGCCGCCGGCGGTCGCGACCTTGAGGAAGCTGCGTCGCTGCAGGGCCGCGTCGGCGGTGCCTTGCGCGGCATCCTGCGTCTTGTGCATCAGGGCCTGCAGGCCTTTGGGGAGCTGGCTGGCGATGTTGGGGGTGTCTGTGGAATTCGAATACATGATGTTCTCCTTCAAGCCAGGGTTTGGGCTGCGTCTTTGATGGCGGCGCGTATGCGCACGTACGTACCGCAGCGGCAGATGTTGCCTGCCATGGCGCCGTCGATGTCGGCGTCAGTGGGTTTGGCGTTGGACTTGAGCAAGGCGGTGGCGCTCATCACCTGGCCGCTCTGGCAATAGCCGCACTGCGCCACGTCGTGTTTGACCCAGGCATCCTGCACCGCCTTGCCGACGCGGTCGCTGGCCACCGCTTCAATGGTGGTGATTTTCTGGCCGGCGGCGGCCGAAATCGGCGTGATGCACGAGCGTATGGGCGCGCCGTTGAGGTGCACGGTGCAGGCGCCGCACAGCGCCGCGCCGCAGCCGAACTTGGTGCCGGTCATGCCCAGCGTGTCGCGCAGGGCCCAAAGTATGGGGGTGGACTCATCGGCGTTGACGGCGGTGTCCTTGCCGTTGATGTTGAGGGTGGGCATCGTGGAACTCCTTGAGGTTGTTGTTAGTGGGCAAAAAGCGGGGAAGAGATGCAGGAAAGAGAAGCAGGAAAGCAGTCAGCGGAGAAATGAGAAAACTACTTATCGAATATATATTCGCTTAAAGAAGGGTTTTTATCAAAATAACTTGGCCTACTGATATCAGGGGGTATTGCCTTTTCGGGGCGATTCAGACGATCAGGCCTTGATGGCGTCCCAACACAGACTGAAGGCCGCCTGGTGCACGGCCTCGTCGTCGGCCAGCACCTGGGTGCGTATCAGGTTGGCAGTTTCCCGCACCGACCCCACCACGCTGGCCGTCAGCAGGGGCAACGGCACGGGTTTAAAAATCTCCTGCTGCTGGCCCTCTTCCATCAGCGCCAGGAAGCTCGCCGCCAGCCGGGTCGACAGCTCGCGGTTGCCCTGGGTGAACCAGGGGGAGTTGTAGTACTGCTCCTGGAACACCACTTCGGCGTAGCGCTCCAGTCGGTGCCGCAGCAGGTTGCCCCAGATGCGGCGCACCCTGCTGCGCAAGGGGGTGCCGGCGACCACGCCGTCCATCAGGCGAAGCATGGTCGCTGTCTTGGCCTCTTCATAGAGCTGGCTGATCAGCTCGTCCTTGGACGGGTAATAGACATACAGTGTGCTGGTGGCGATGCCGGCCGTGCGGGCAATGTCGGCCATGGTCAGGCCGCTCAAGCCGGTCTGGGCCACCAGGTTGAAGGTGGCTTCGGCAATCGCACGCTGCTTTTCGTCGTCTTTGGGCTTCATGGGAAAGCTGGGAATATAAGCGAATATTAATTCGGCAGCAAGCGCGCCCGCAGCAACGCAGCGTTTACGCGCTGCAAGGGCCGGCGGCGGACAGGGGCATGGCACCAGCGGGCACAATCAAGGGCATGAGCCAGCCCACCACCTCCATTGCCGACCTGCGCAAAAGCTATGAACGCGCCGAACTCAACGAAGACGCCTCGCAGGCGGACCCGCTCAAACAATTCGAGCAATGGCTGCAGGAAGCCATCGCGGCCGAGGTGCCCGAGCCCAACGCCATGACGCTGGCCACCGTGGCCAGCAACCTGCGCCCCTCCACCCGCATCGTGCTGATCAAGGGCTATGACGAGCGCGGCATCACCTGGTTCACCAACTACGACAGCCGCAAGGGCCAGGAACTGGCCGGCAACCCCTATGCCGCGCTGCAGTTCCACTGGGTGGAGCTTGAGCGTGTGGTGCGCATAGAGGGCGTGGTCGAAAAAGTCTCCGCCGAGGAAAGCGACGCCTACTTCAACACCCGGCCGCTGGATTCACGCATAGGCGCCTGGGCCAGCCCGCAAAGCGAAGTGATTGCCGGACGCGGCGTGCTGGTGGCCAACGCGGCCAAATACGGCGCGAAATTTCTGCTTCAGCCCCCACGCCCGCCGCACTGGGGCGGCTACCGCCTCAAGCCCGACAACTGGCAGTTCTGGCAGGGACGCAAGAGCCGTTTGCATGACCGGCTGCGGTATACCTTGCAAAGTGATGGGGGGTGGCTACGGGAGCGGTTGGCGCCTTAGGGCCGGGCTGCCAACCTGGTTTGGGGCAACGCGAGCAAATGCTTCACGTTCATAGCGGCTTTGCAAACTTCCGAACCGGCAAGATCGAGATCACCACGCGGGCTGCGAAAATCTGAGTTGGAGGCTTTGTGCCACCGACTCCAATGTGAGGCCGAGTACAAGGCGGGGAAACTAAGGACGCCGCTCCTCGAACCCAACAATCGGGTCGATTTCCCTCGCTGACAAGCCGTGCCGCGCCATTAATTCGCGATGCCCTGGGCTGCCGAGATAGTGTGCAAGGTAGGCATCGAAGCGATGGCGCAGCGCGGTATTCTCGCGGGCAAACGAAAACGCACCGACCGGAATGGTTGCCGGCGGAAGCGATGCGCTATTGACCAGATCAACCGCGAGCAAGGCAGGATTGTTGAGTGCGCGAAGAAACACCCGATTCCCCAGCGCCGTGCTGGCGTAGGCATCAATACTGCCCGCAACCAATGCCTGCACAACAGCCTCCTGGGTCGAAAACAGACTGATTCTGGTGGACGGCACTCCCGCGCGTAAGGCAGCCTCATGCTGGACCTGTCCCGTTACAACACCCAATCGGGCACCTTCCACTGCCGCCAAAGCGTCATAGCTGTCGAGCCCCTTGGGATTACCGGCTCGAACGATGAACCCGTCTTGCAGCGCCCACACGGGGCGGCTGAAGGAGACCATTGCCGCGCGCTCCGGCGTGACAAACAGCGGGACATTGAGCGCCCACCGACCGGCAGCGACCCCGGGAAGCAACTCCGCGAACGTCGTTAGATGAGTCACGACATCTTTGATGCCGATCTCGCGCAACACAAACCGCGCAAGCTCCACGTCGCATCCCGTCCCTTTCGCGTCCGGTCCCAGCCTTCCAAAAGGAGGCTCATCGATGCAGGCCAAAACAACCTGCTGCGGCAATGGATCCAATGGACTGGTCTCGGTCATGTGTTCTCTCAGTTTGACGCCCTCGACTGAACCAGGACGCATCGCGAGGGCTTCGGCTTCGATTGAACTACAACCCAAAGGTCACTTCAGAAACGGCTATTTGCTGGTGCCGAACCGCCTGCAGACGCAAATCATCCACAAACCCAGGCGCAATCTCAGCCAACGGCACCAACACAAAAGCACGCTCCCACATGCGTGGATGGGGCACCGTCAGCTGCGCTGAGTCAATGCTGGCGCTGCCGTACAGCAGCAAGTCAAGATCCAGTGTGCGTGGTGAATTCGGGTACGGCCTTTCGCGGCCCGCAGCTTGCTCTATGTGTTGCAGGCTTTGCAGCAATGCGGGAGCGCTTAAGCCGGTTTCAACCTTCACCACCGCGTTGAGGTAGTCGCCGCCAAGCTGGGTCGGGCCAGTGGTGGAAGCTTGACCGCCTCCCGACACGAGCGGCGCGGTTTTGTAGATGCTCGAAGTCTTTACCAGCTGGGTCTGCGGCAACTGTGCAATCGCTTTGGCAGCCAGCCGCAAGGCGGCCGCCGCATCCCCCAGATTGGCGCCCAGCGCGATGTAGGCGCTGACGGTCGCCATGGCTCAGGGCTGTGCGTCGCCGCCGGGGGCGCCACCATCGGCGGCCGCGGCGCCGGCTCCGCCCGAGCGGGGCTTGCGGCGGCGGCGGCGTTTTTTGGCGGGAGGCATGTCGCCCTGCACGTCTACGCCCGTGCGCTCATCATCCGCGCCTTGGTCATCCGGATCGCGGCCTTCCTGGTTGCGGGGGGCAAGAGGGGCTGGAGCATCCGGGCGTTTCACGCGCACCCGCGGCGCCTGCGGCTTGCTCTGCAGTTCGCGGCGCGCCTCTTCGATCATGGCGTGGCGCTCGTCGTCGTAGGCGGTGCTGAATTTTTCCCACCACTCGGCCAGCTCCATGTCGATCTCGCCGGTCTGCGCGCGCAGGCGCAGGAAGTCGAAGCCGGCACGGAAACGCGGCTGGTCCAGCAGCGAATAGGGAGCGCTGCCGGTGCGTTTTTCAAAACGCGGCTGCATGGTCCAGATCTCGCGCATATCGGTGCCCAGCTTGCCGCGGCCCGAGACGTCGCCGATCTTGGCATTGAAGGCATCGTCGATCGCATCCTGCAACGCGGGCATGAGGTGCTCGCCGCGCTTTTTGCGCTGTTCCCAGCCCTCGCGCACGTCGGACCACAGCACGCAGGACAGCAAAAAGCTGGGCGCTACCGGCTTGCCTTCGCCGACGCGGCGGTCGGTGTCCTGCAAGGCCAGCTTGAGGAAGGGTTCGTCGGCGTTTTCGACCACCACGTCGAGGAGCGGGTAGATGCCGGTGCCAAGGCCCAGGAACTTGAGCTGCGCGATGCTGGCCAGCGCATGGCCGGTCTGCAGCAGCTTGAGCATTTCGTCAAACAGGCGCGACTGCGGCACGTCGGCCAGCAGGCCCTTCATCTCGCGCAGCGGGGCGACGGTCTTGTCTTCAAACTTGAAGCCCAGGGCGCTGAGCTTGGCCGCGAAGCGCACGGCGCGGATGATGCGCACCGGGTCTTCGCGGTAGCGCACGGCCGGGTTGCCAATCATGCGGATGATTTTCTTCTTGGCGTCCTTGATGCCGTTGTGATAGTCGACCACCACCTGCGTTTCAGGGTCGTAGTACATCGCGTTGATGGTGAAGTCGCGGCGCGCGGCGTCCTGCTCGATGGGGCCCCAGACGTTGTCGCGCAGCACCCGGCCGGAGGCGTCCACCGCATGCTTCATGCCGGCGAGTTCGCTTTTGCTGGTGCGCTCGTTGCCGCCGACCTGCTCGGCCAGGCTGCTGTCCAGGTGGGCGCGGAAGGTCGAAACCTCGATGACTTCATGCTCGCGCCCGCGGCCGTAGATGACGTGCACGATGCGAAAACGCCGGCCTATGATGAAAGCGCGGCGAAACAGGGACTTGACCTGCTCAGGCGTGGCATCGGTGGCGACATCGAAATCCTTGGGGCGCAGGCCCACCAGCAGGTCGCGCACCGCGCCGCCGACGATGTAGGCCTCATAGCCGGCATCCTTGAGGGTGCGCACCACGTCCATGGCGCGGTCGTCCACCAGCTTGACGTCGATGCCGTGTTCCTTGACGCCTACATCCTGGCGCTGCCCGAAGGGGGATTTTTTTACCCGTTTGGCACCGGGCTCCGTGCTGTCCGATTTGCCGAACAGCTTGTCGATGAATTTTTTGATCATGAAATACTAAGTAAACAGCTCAAGTATGCGCCATCCGCGCTCCACCGCGAGCGCCCGCAGGCGTGCGTCGGGGTTGGTGGCCACGGGGTGGGTCGCCTTCTCCATCAGGGCCAGGTCGTTGGGGGAATCGGTGTAGAAGGTGGTTTCCACATCGCCCCAGGCCAGCCCGCGGGCCGCCAGCCATTGTTCCACGCGGGTGACCTTGCCTTCACGGGCCGAGGGCGTACCCAGGATTTCACCGGTCAGCCAGCCCTGAGCGTCCCGTTCCAGCTCCACAGCGATCAGTTCCTTGACGCCGAAAGCCTCGGCAATGGGCCGCGTGACAAATTCATTGGTGGCGGTGACGATGACCAGCTCGTCGCCCGCTGCGCGGTGCCCGTCCACCAATGCCAGCGCCTGGGGGGTGATGGCTTTTTGCACAACTTCCCGCATGAAGCGGGCATGGGCGGCGGCTGAATTGGACGCGCCCTGCTCGCGGATAGCCTGAGTGGCAAAACGCACGTAGTCGTGGATGTCCAGCGTGCCGGCGCGGTAGTGCTCGAAAAATTCCGCATTGCGCCGCTTGAACTCGGTGCTGTCGCACCAGCCCAGCGCAATCGTGAATTCGCCCCACTCGTAATCCGAATCGATGGGGATCAAGGTGTGATCCAGGTCGAACAACGCAATCTTTTTCTTGCCCGTCATTCACTCTCCAGCATGGACTTGATCAGGGGGATGGTGATGGCGCGCTTGGTTTGCAGGGCGTAGCCGTCGAGCTGGTCCAGCAGTTGCATGAGGCTGCCGAGGTCGCGCGAAAAGCGGGTCAGCATGAAATCCATGGCCTCGTCGCTCAGGAACACGCCGCGCGCATCGGCCTCGCGCCGCAGCACGGCGCGCCGCTCGGGTTCGGTCAAGGCCTGCAGGGCGAACACATGGCCCCAGCCCAATCGAGTGCGCAAATCTTCGCGCAGCGCCAGGTCGGCAGGCGGCACATTGCCGGCGGCCAGCACCCAGCGCGGCCGGCCGTCGGGCGCGCTGAGCGCGTTGACAAACCAGTTGAAGGCCGCCTGCTGCTGCACTGCGGTGTAGAGATGGCAGTCGTCGAGGATGACGGCAGCCCAGGCTTCGTTGAACTCCGGCGGCTCCAGCAGTGACGCGTCCATCCAGCCGCTGGAGGCGCCCTGCTCACGCAGAGCCTCGCGCACGGCTTTGAGCAAATGCGTCTTGCCGCTGGCGGCGTCGCCCCAGAGGTAGGTGGGCACGGGCGAGCGCAGCGTGTTGCCGGCCCACAGCTCCAGGTGCTTGAGCGCGGCCTCATTCGGCCCGCCGAAAAAATTGGCGAACGAGGGAGCCGAAGCCAGCCCGATGTCCAGCGCAATCTGTTTCATACCCGCCATGCGTCTATCCCGGCCCAGCCTTGTAAAGCCGGCTGGACATATAACTGGCCTTGATACGGCGTATACCCACCAGCAGCACGGCGCTGGCCGGCAAGGCTATCAGCACGCCGACAAACCCGAACACCTGGCCGAAAGCCAGCAGGGCAAAAATCACCGCCAGCGGGTGCAGGCCTATGCGCTCGCCGACCAGGCGTGGCGTGAAGTACAGGCTTTCCACCAGCTGGCCTATGCCGTAGACCACGGCCACCATGACCAGCGCCTTGAGCGAGGCAAATTCGAGCAGGCCGGCCAGCACGGCCAGTATCAGGCCCAGGCCGAAGCCGAGGTAAGGGATGAACATCGCCAGGCCGGTGAAAACGCCGATCGGCACGGCCAGATCCAGGCCGAACAGGGCCAGGCCCACGGCATAAAACACCGCCATGATCAGCATGACCAGCAACTGGCCGCGCAAATACTGGCCCAGCACCGCGTCGGCCTCTTCGGTGAAGCTGTCGAAGCCGCCGCGCAGATGGGGAGGCACCAGCTCGAGCACGCGGGCGACAAACTTGTCCCAGTCCATCAGCAGGTAAAACAGCGCCACCGGAATCAGCACGGCATTGCCGACAACGGCCAGCGCCACGCTACCGCCCAGCTTGAGCGAGGACATCAGCGAACCGAACAGGTCCTCGAAGTTGGCGTTGAGGTACTTGAGCACAAAGGCCTTGATGCTGCCGACGTCCAGCGCCACATGGATGCCGAACTGCGCCAGCCAGGGCGCCAGGCTGGTGTTGAGCCTGTCGGCCAGCAGCGGCACCTGTTCGCGCAGCACCGGCAGTTCCTTGGCCATGATGGGCACGATCAGCAAGAACAGGCTCAGCAGCACCACGATGAAAAGAAATTCGACGATGATCACCGCCACCACGCGCGGCATGCGGCCCTTGCCCACGGCGTCCAGCCGGTTGACCAGCGGCGTCAGCGCATAGGCCAGCACGGCGGCCACCACAAAGGGCGTGAGCACCGGCCCGAGCAGCCACAGCGCGAGGACGACCAGTCCAGCGATCAGGCACCAGGCGGCGGCGCGTTTTTGGGCGGTGGTGAATTGCATAAAGCCTTGGGTTGAGCTGGCCGGAGGAAGCCCGGGAAGGGCCTGAGAACCTGTTCTTAGCGGCCCGATGGGTAGCCTTTAGAATCTCAGGCTGAATTCTATCGGGCTTGCAGGCCCCTCCAGCGCCGCAAACCCGGCTTCCAGCCCCTCATTCGCCCCCATATCGCCCCTACCGCCCTTACCCGTAGCAAAGCCGACACCATGACCACCTCCTCCTCTTCCCCCCTGAGCTACAAAGACGCGGGCGTTGACATCGACGCGGGCGACGCGCTGGTCGAACGCATCAAGCCCCTGGCCAAAAAAACCATGCGCGAAGGCGTGCTGGCCGGCATAGGCGGCTTCGGCGCGCTGTTCGAAGTGCCCAAGCGCTACAAGGAGCCCGTGCTGGTCAGCGGCACCGACGGCGTCGGCACCAAGCTCAAGCTGGCCTTTGAATGGAATATGCACGACACCGTGGGCATAGACCTGGTGGCCATGAGCGTCAACGACGTGCTGGTGCAAGGCGCCGAGCCGCTGTTTTTCCTCGACTACTTCGCCTGCGGCAAGCTCGACGTCGACACGGCGGCAAGCGTGGTTGGCGGCATCGCCAAGGGCTGCGAACTCAGCGGCTGCGCATTGATAGGCGGCGAAACCGCCGAAATGCCCGGCATGTACCCGGCCGGCGAGTACGACCTGGCCGGCTTTGCCGTGGGCGCGGTTGAAAAATCGAAAATCCTGACCGGCAAGGACGTGAAACCCGGCGACGTGGTGCTGGGCCTGGCCAGCAGCGGCGTGCACTCCAACGGTTTCAGCCTGGTGCGCAAGTGCATAGAGCGCGCTGCCGGCAATGCCCCCGCCACACTGGACGGCAAGCCTTTCAAGCAGGCCCTGATGGAGCCCACCCGCCTTTACGTCAAGAACGTGCTGGCCGCCCTGGCCGCCCACCCGATCAAGGCGCTGGCCCACATCACCGGCGGCGGCCTGCTCGAGAACATTCCCCGCGTGCTGCCCGAAGGCACGGCCGCCCACCTCAAAAAGGGCAGCTGGCCGCAGACCGAGCTGTTCGCCTGGCTGCAAAAAACCGCCGGCATTGACGACTTCGAGATGAACCGCACCTTCAACAACGGCATCGGCATGGTGGTGGTGGTGGATGCCGCCAACGCGCAAGCCACGGCCAAGACCCTGCGCGACGCAGGCGAGCGGGTGTACGAGATCGGCGTGATCGCCGCCAAGGGCGAGGGCGCCGCCGTCACCGTCGGCTAAATACCTCGGCGCGGCAAGCCAGACACCCATGCCGCAACCTGCCCCGCCCCCCGCAAACCCTCCCCGCCGCCTTCCCGCGGCCATCTGGGCACTGGGCTTTGTCAGCCTGCTGATGGACATCTCCTCCGAGATGATCCACAGCCTGCTGCCCGTCTTCATGGTCACGGTGCTGGGCACCAGCCTGTGGGCCGTCGGCCTCATCGAGGGCCTGGCCGAGGCCACGGCCCTCATCGTCAAGGTGTTCTCAGGTGTGCTCAGCGACTACTGGGGCAAACGCAAACCGCTGGCGCTGCTGGGCTACGGCCTGGGGGCGGCCTCCAAACCGCTGTTCGCGCTGGCCGCGACCACAGGGCTGGTGCTCGGCGCCCGCCTGCTGGACCGCGTAGGCAAGGGCCTGCGCGGCGCGCCGCGCGACGCCATGGTGGCCGACCTGGCCCCGCCCGGCATGCGCGGCGCGGCCTTCGGGCTGCGCCAGTCGCTGGACACCGTGGGTGCCTTTGTCGGGCCGCTGCTGGCCATGGGACTTATGCTGCTGTGGGCCAACGACTTCCGCGCGGTGTTCTGGGTCGCCGTCATTCCTGGTTTTCTGGCGGTGGCGCTGCTGCTGTTCGGCGTACGAGAGCCAGAGCGCGAACGCGCGCCGGATGCCCCGCGCCTGAATCCCATCAGCCGCGCCAACCTCAAGCGCCTGGGTGCGCCCTACTCGCGTGTGGCGGTGCTGGGTGCGGTCTTCATGCTGGCGCGTTTCAGCGAGGCCTTTTTGCTGCTGCGCGCCATGCAAGGCGGCCTGCCGGTGGCCTACGCGCCGCTGGTGCTGGTGGCCATGAACGCGGTCTATTCCCTGGGCGCCTACCCTTTCGGCAAGCTGGCCGACCGCATGAGCCACAGCGCCTTGCTGGCCTCGGGCCTCGGGGTGCTGGTGGCGGCCGACCTGCTGCTGGCCGCCGGCAGCCACTGGGGCACCGCGGGCGTGGGCATCGCACTGTGGGGCCTTCACATGGCCATGACCCAGGGCCTGCTCGCCACCATGGTGGCCGAAACGGCACCGGCCGACCTGCGTGGGACGGCTTTCGGTTTCTTCAACCTGGCCAGCGGCCTGGCGCTGCTGGTGGCCAGCACCCTGGCCGGCGTGCTCTGGGACCAGTGGGGCGCGCCGGCCACCTTTGCCGCGGGCGCCGTGTTCAGCCTGGCGGCGCTGGCGCTGCTGGGCATCTGGCGCAAGTCACTGCGGCTACCTGCGGCCGCCTGATCCCTGCCGGATCAAGCCAGCGCCAGTCCCGCCACACCCAGCAGCATCAGCGCCGCGCCCAGCACCTGCGAAGGCTTGAGGGATTCCTTGAGCAGCCGGGCACCCACCAGCGTGCCTATCAGCATGGACATCTCGCGCACCGGGGCCACGTAGCTGAGCGGCGCGGACTGCACGGCGAACAACACCAGGCAGTAGGCCAGCGGCGACAGCAGGCCGATCAGCAAGATGGCCGTGCGGTGCTGCCGCCATTGCGCGGCCAGCAAGGCGCGCCGCGGCAACACCCAGGGTGCGAGCAGCACCGTGCGAAAACCTAGGCCCGCGGCATAGAACAGCACCGGCGCCATGCCCAGGGACTTCACCGCCCAACCGTCGACCACGGTATAGCCGGCAATGCACAGACCGGTCAGCCCGCCCCAGAGCACCCCGCGCCGCCGCCGCGCATCCCCGCTGCCGGCGATGCCGGCCGCGCCACCGGAGGTCATGAAGACGCCCGCCAGCACCAGGGCCACGCCCAGCCAGCCCAGTGCGCTGGGCAGCTCGCCGAGCAAGGCCACAGCCCCCAGCACCGCGAGCAGCGGCCCGGTGCCCCTGGCCATGGGATAGACCACGGCGAAATCGGCCACGCGGTAGCCTTTTTGCAGCACCAGCGAATACACAAGGTGCAGCAGTGCGCTGGCCAGGGCCGCCAGCCACATCCAGCCGTCAAAGGCCTGGGGGTGTTGGTGCCATGCGAGCAAGGCCACCGGCGCCGCCGCCACCATGCTGACGCAGCCGAACAGCCAGATAAAGAGCAGGCCGCCGGCCGCGCGCTTGGCCACGATATTCCAGAGCGCGTGGCACACCGCCCCCGCGAGCACCAGCGCCAGCGTCTGGGCACTCATGCCGATGCGCCGGCACCGGTCTCGGGCAGGCGGAATCGGCTGTCCAGCAAGATCTGGACGCGCCCGGCCACGGCCTCGCATTCCGCTGCGGTGAGCGGCTCGAACCCCGACGCCCAGGCCGCCATGTCCTCCCAGCGCGGGAATTTGGGCGACTCGCCCCAGCGCCAGTCGGGATGCGCCGACCGCCGGTTGCGCCCCAGCACATGCAGATGCACGCGGCGATGCGCCTGCACGTTCTTGGGCCCGGCGGGTGGGGCCTGGTCGTTGAGCGCCCAGTTGCCCGCCTCCCAGTAATTGAGGCAGCCTTCATGCAGGGTAGGCAGCACGTCCAGCATGGCGCGCCCCGTGGCGGCCACCAGGCAGGACCAGTGGGCCAGCTCCAGCGGCGCCAGTTCGCTGCGCTCCCAGACCGGCCGCGGCGGGTTGACGACCAGGTGGCCGCCGTCGCGGCGGTCGCACAAAAGGGCGTCGGGCAGAAGCAGGGTGCCGCCGGGGCAGCTGTGCAAAACAAGAGGCATGGAGGGTACAACCTTTGGTGGCAAATAATGAGTAAATATGATCAGTCGATGAACTGGCCAACCGTCATAATCCTTGATTTTCCTCATCGAAAAACTCAAAACCATGAGGAAAGTGGGCGCCAATGATGAGCAAAACAGATGACTCGAGTCCCCAGACGCTGCCGCTCAACGCGGTGCGGGTGTTTGTGGAAGCCGCGCGCCAGCTGAATTTCAGCCGCGCCGGCCGCGTGTTGGGCATGAGCCAGGGCGGCGTCAGCCGCCATGTCGCCACGCTGGAGCGCTACTTCGGGCAGCCCCTGTTCACGCGCAGCGGCACGTCGGTCCGCCTGACCGATGCGGGGCGCCTGTACTTCGATACGGTACAGGAAGCCCTTTCGACCATAGAGCTGGCCACGCGCCAGCTGGCACAAGGTCAGGCCGGCGCCCGCCTCATCGTGCGCACCTCGCTGCCCACTTTTGCGATGACCACGCTGATTCCCGCCCTGCCCGGCTTCCAGCCCGAGGCCCCGGTGGCGGTGGACCTGGTGACCTCGCTCTCGCCGCCGGACGCGGGCGACAACTACGACGTGCTGGTCACGCGCGACCTGGCCATTGCCGGCGCCGAGCACTGGCTGCTGGCCGCCGAAAACCTGGTGTGCGTGGCTTCGCCCGCGCGTTGCCGCAAGTTCGCGCACCAGCCCGTCAGCCAGTGGCAGTTTCTCGCGGCGAAGTCGCGGCCCGATGTGCTGGCCGCCTGGTCCGCACAGTTGGGCCTGCAGGCGGGCGGCATCCACGTCTGCGCCAGCTTCGACCACTACTTTCTCGCCATCGCGGCGGCAACAGGCGGCATGGGGCACCTGGTGGTGCCCGAAGTGCTGGTGGCAGAGCCCCTGCGCCGCGGCCACCTGCTACGGGCTTCGCCGGAGACGGTTCGCGGCGACGCCAGCTATTCGGCGTATATCAACCCGCGCAGCGCATCTCCCGAAAACGCCCGGGTATTCTGCCGCTGGCTCAAGGGCTGGCTCAGGGAGGCGCCGGAGCCCTCCCCAACTGCGCTACAAAAACCCTAGCTGCGGGGACCGATGCCAATTGGCTTGCGCTGGACTTTTTGTTATTTCTGTATCAAACTGTTCCTCTGGTCCGTCTTTGGAGCATGCATGCCGGTCATCGCAGTCGTCAACCGAAAGGGAGGCAGTGGCAAAAGCACACTGGCCGCGCACATTGCCGCATGGTGCGCGCGCAACGGCAGCTCGGTCATGCTGGGCGACGTGGACCGCCAGCAATCGGCGCGCAGCTGGCTCAAGCGCCGCGGCGCCGACCTCCCCGCCATTGCCCCCTGGGCCGTGGACCAGAAAAACATGCTGCGCGTACCCACGGGTATCACGCACGTGGTGCTCGACACGCCGGGCGGCATGCACGGCTTCGAACTCGCGCGCGTCGTGATGTTCGCCGACGCCATCGTCATGCCGGTGTGCAACTCCATGTTCGACCGCGAGTCGGCCGCGCAGTGCCATGCCGACCTGATGGCCCTGCCGCGCGTGGCCAGCGGCCGCTGCCGCCTCGCCACTGTCGGTATGCGCATAGATGGGCGCACCAGCGCGGCCAAGGTTTTGGAAGAATGGTCGGAAGGCCTGGGCATGCCGTTTCTGGGCGCGCTGCGCGAAACCCAGATTTATGTGCGCAGCCTGGAACGCGGCATGACGATGTTCGACTTGCCGGCCAGCGCCGCAGCGACCGACCTGGCGCAGTGGCAGCCCATACTGAACTGGCTCAGGCCCACGCTGTACCCGCCGCAGGCCGCCAACGACGCCCCGGACCAGGTGCAGGCCAGGACTGTGGCCAAGGCCCCGGCCCGAGTGCTCGCGCCCCGGCCTTCGGTCGCCGCCACGCTGGGGGCCAGGCCACTGAACCCGGCACCCGTGCAAAAAGTGGCGACGGCCTCACGCTTGGGCAGCTCGCTGTCCGGCAGCCTGATGCCGGCGCAGGAATCACTGGTGCACGGCGCCCGCATGTCCGCCCAGAGTACGGCCCGCGCCGTGGAGCGGCCCCTCCAGGCCGCCAGCGCGCCGGCCCTGCCGCGCAGTAGCGGCGCGTCCGACGGTCTGCCGATTCCGCAGTTCCTCAAGCGCGCCACCTGAACTCAAGGCTACGCCGGCGCTGCCCTCAAGCTGCGACGGCGAGTGCCTCCCGCACTTCGCGCGCAGCTTGCACCATATTGCCAAGCGCCGCCTCGGTTTCGGGCCAGCCTCGGGTTTTAAGGCCGCAGTCCGGGTTGATCCAGAGGTTTTCCGCCGGAATCACCTCGGCCGCCTTGCGCAACAGCCGCACCATCTCGTCCACCGTGGGCACGCGCGGCGAATGGATGTCATACACACCGGGGCCGATTTCGTTCGGATATTTGAAGTCGCCAAAGCCGCGCAGAAGTTCCATATCGGAACGGCTGGTTTCAATGGTGATCACATCGGCATCCATGGCGGCGATCTCGGGCAGGATGTCGTTGAACTCCGAATAGCACATGTGGGTGTGGATCTGGGTGTCGTCGGCCACGCCGCTGGCGCTGATGCGAAAGGCGCGCGTGGCCCACTCCAGGTAGGCCTTCCAGCCGGCGCGGCGCAACGGGAGGCCTTCGCGTATCGCCGGTTCGTCGATCTGGATGATGCCTATGCCGGCATCTTCAAGCTCCACAACCTCGTCGCGGATGGCCCAGGCAATCTGCGCGGCGGTCAGGCTGCGCGGCTGGTCGTCGCGCACAAAAGACCATTGCAGGATGGTGATGGGGCCGGTCAGCATGCCTTTCATCGGCCGCTTGGTCAGGCTTTGTGCGTACACCGTCCATGCCACCGTCATGGCTGCCGGGCGGGCAACGTCGCCGTAGATCACTGGCGGCTTCACGCAGCGTGAGCCATAAGACTGCACCCAGCCGTTGGCAGTGAAGGCAAAGCCGTCGAGCTGCTCGCCGAAATACTCGACCATGTCGTTGCGCTCGGCCTCACCGTGCACCAATACGTCCAGGCCCAGGTCTTCCTGCTTGCGCACGGCGAGGCGAATCTCGGCCTGCATTTTTTCGGCGTACTGCGATTTGCCGATCTCGCCG